>Ga0180431_10010116_pt1 | contig 10533 bp, 9 predicted proteins | sample SS_ome_11_FD_132459 | JGI IMG/M metagenome (GOLD analysis project Ga0180431, IMG submission 132459) | Hypersaline lake sediment archaeal communities from the Salton Sea, California, USA - SS_1_MS_1 metaG | ecosystem: Environmental > Aquatic > Non-marine Saline and Alkaline > Hypersaline >... | reverse complement strand
TTTATGTAAGCCGGATCAAGCTGTTAACCATGTGGTTTTATTCCTTCTTATGCGGGAGGCCAGATATTCAGCTCCGCTGAATGCGCCATTGATGTCACAAGACATCATGTGCCGTGCAGAAGGCACGTGTACTGATTCAGCAGTGCGTTCGAACTGACGAAGGCATTGCTCGTCCATGCCAACCTCACTTGCGTGAGGGGATTTCTTGGCCTCTCTTGAGAGAGGGAGACTCTAAGCCACAGGATCTTGAGTCCTGCCCCTTTAGACGGATGGACATCCCCAGGCGAACCTGGAATCTGTCAATCGTCCTTTGACCACTCGGGAACTCCCGCAGATAAGAAAATATAGGTAAATCCTTATTTAAAATGTTAAAAAAGGCCGTGACTAATGCAAACTATTTCTTTATTGTTTTCAAGTCGTGCTTTATCCTTTCAACATGGTCATAGAGGTCTTTGACATAATCATCCATTTCCTTCGGAACCTCTATTACCTCTTCTTCAGCGCCAACTCTCAGGAGCTTTGAATCTAATATTGTAATGACATTGTTGAAATTGTCAAGGGAATTCTGGGTTATGCTTATACCGTTTCTGAACTCTTTCTCTATGTCTGTCAAGGCATCCAGTGCATCCCTTAAACTGAGTGCATGCGACCTCAGATCCTTTATGTTCTGCACAAGCTCCCTGTATTTGTCAATCTTAATGAAAAGGGGTGGCGTTTCTTTGCTTAGTTGAGCTGCATGATTATGAGAACGGTGTTGATGGCCGACGGATGGAAGTTGCTTTGCCTGTTTGGGAATTGTTATGGGTGGTCTATACTGTTGATCTGGATCAGGCAGTTCCGGTTGTGGCTGTCTGGGAAAAGGCGGCGGCGGGGGCGGCTCAATGCTTGCCCCAACGTCCCTCATACCCGTATTGGAAACATTGCCAATGCTCTGCTTTATCTGGTTAGAATCAGACACCGCTGATGGCGCAGGTAATTGTGGCATATCTTGCCTTTTCTTTTTACCGAACATAATCATCCCCGAATTATGTTGAACCAGAAAATCTTGTGCTGCGGCACAAGAGATGAACGCACATCTCTTGAACAGAAGTTCAAGACATCTGCTTTCAAGCAGATGATGGATGTATCGTTCTGGTTCAACAGCTGTGTCAACCTTCGGTTGACAGCTGTTCAGCGCAGCTGAACACCGTTGCCGAACCAAGAAAACCCCTGAATTTATTCAGGGGTTGCATGGAGGCAACATTATATTAAATATTGGTACTTCGGTTTTATAACCTTTCAGGCAACGAATTGAAAAATGCGCCGGGCGGGATTGTCGAAGACCGACCGCATACGCGGTCAAACCCTCATCGAACCCGCATCGCCACCGATCTGTCCAGGGTGCCTTCCCAATGATAACACCCAATTGGATGGCAGGGTGACGTCCTGAAACGGATATTCTGCTTGTTTCAATTCAAACAAGCAGTCAAACCTACCGTTAGACTACCGGCGCATCTGATAATGAACAACTATTCATCCCTTTTTAACTTTTTTAGATTAGTACCCCTACAGCTTGGGCACAGCCTTGTGGCAGGCTCCATGAATATGGGTTTTCCAACCCATCCACATTTCTGGCATTCATATTTTGCCATATTAACAACTATGGGCTTTATAATAAAAAGATATCATTCCATGAATATGAACCAGTTCATTCATTAGGCATTTATTGGAATAATAAATCATGGATCGTATTTTTGTAACCGCGCAGTACTTGAAGATTGCTCACTACCTGTTCTTCTCTTTAGCTGTATTTTCAGTCACATCAGCGTTTTCGCTATGGAACTACTTCATAGAGGAATCGATTGGTTTCCTCATATTTTCAGTCATATATCTTAATGCAACATTATGGCTTGCATATTTTTTCTACAAGGACTATAAGCTTGAACTTAAGAACATCATGGTGATAACAAGATATGCCAAGCCATATATAATACTTAGCTTGTCGGTCCTGGTTATGACAGAGGCATTTATATTAATCATACCCGGCTTCGAGGGGCTCATTTTCTCAATAATGTTCATCAACTTCTATTATGCTTTCATCATAATCATCGGCGCAATCTTGTATTTATTCAAGCCCATCAGAATGCTATTCGATTTCCAATCAATCCGCTCACTTCGAAACGGGAAGACGATAGCGATGAAATACTCCCATTTCAGTGAAGTGGTGAATTACAAAATAGGTTCCAATCCCTTCGTTGATGAAATACTTGGAGAGATATGTAGCAACAAAACCTACCCGGTTCCCCATGTCCAGAGGCTTGAGATTGAGTTGTGCCAGAACAAGATAAGCGAGATTGAAGGAAGAATGGAACTTGCAAAAAAATGGGACTGGTCGGTTAAACTAAAAAACCATCTGGATAGGGAAAAGAAAAGGTATGAGAAAAGGATAAAGAATGTCTTGTCATACAATGACTAGTGCCATGGCATTTCAAACATCATCCTTCAATATCAGCCATCCCGAACTGCTTGGCCAATGCAGCAAGTGGGCCGCGCTTGAATCCTTTCCCACCCTTTGCCAGCTTCATGACCTTCTGGGTCTGTTTATAGTACTTCATAAGTCCCTTAACATCGCTTTCTGTTGTTCCGGAACCCTTTGCGATCCTTTTTATCCTTGATGCCTTTATCACCTCAGGGTTCTCCTTTTCCTGTTTTGTCATAGAGTCTATTATGAACTTCCACTTCTTCATCTTATCCTCTTGGACATCAAGCATGTCCTTTGGTATCTTCAGCTTGCCCATGCCAGGTATCATTTCTGCGACCTTTGATAATGAGCCCATCTTCTGCATCTGTCCTATCTGGTCGTAGAAATCCTCCATCGTGAACTTGCCTTTGAGCAGCCTTTCTGCCTTATCCTTGTCAACCTCTACACCAGCTGATTTCGCCTTTTCCATAAGGCCTTGCAGATCACCGTAACCAACCAGCTTTGACACAAATCTCTGGGGATCATACTCCTCCAGATCCTCGGGCTTTTCTCCTATCCCAATGAACTTGATCTTTGCTCCAGACACTGATGATGCCGTGAGCGCTCCACCCGCCTTTGCCGTGCCATCAAGCTTAGTCACAACAACACCTGTAATCCCCACCAAATTGTTGAACTCCTCGGCCTGTCTCCTGGCATCCTGGCCAATATCAGCAGGAATTACCAGAAGCACCTCGTCCGGCTTTATTGTTTTGCCCAAACCCTTCAGTTCCTTTGCCAGTTCATTGTCAAGCGCGTCCCTGCCCGCTGTATCGAAGATAACCACGTCTTCCTTTGACTTCTCCAAGGCATTCTTGGATATTTCTGCCGGGTCTTTGCCTTCCCTGTAGCAATTAACACCAACCTTTTCAGCAATCTGTTCTAACTGGTCCTTAGCGGCAGGCCTGTGCGTATCGCCGGCAACCACACCAACACTCATGCCACGGGTCTTGAACCATTTGGCTAGCTTGCCAGCGGTTGTTGTCTTGCCGCTGCCGAAGAGCCCCACAACCAGAATCCTCTGCTTCTTCAGTTCAATGCCACCCTTCCCGGCACCCAAAAAACCGACAATTTCATCATAAAGCGTCCTTATGAAATGTTCCTTGAGGGTCATTCCAGGAAGCGGTTTGGCTTTAAGGACCTTCTCGCGGATGTTGTTGGAAAGCTCTGATACCATCTTCACGTCAACGTCGGCCTGCAGCAGCGTCCTTTGCAGCTCCTTGATTACTGATTCAACTGCCTCTTTGTCCACTACTCCGATACCCATCACTTTCTTGAATGCCTGCTTCAGCCCGGTGCCAAATTTGTTTAAGACCATGCTATCATATCTCAAATAGTCGGTTTTGGGTTTATATATTAAATAACAAGAATGAAACCAAATTTCGGAACCATACATATATAAAATTTGATACCAGGATATTGATATGGGTGGAATAGAAACTGGTTATGAAATAGATATGATTATGAAATAGATACTGATTATAGACCTATGAAAATTGGAGAAGTTTACGGAGTTGAGCACAGTGGTACTGGCAAATTGTCCTTTATTGGCATATTCTTGATCATTGGATGGTTTTCTCTCCGGAAAGAGTGAAAGGCAAAAAACCCCGCGACAGAACTGATTTCACAAGCGAACCACGTTGTTGCGGGTATGATCCAAAGAGAGTAGACATTTATACAGGGATTCATCTTTTATTACCAGGAAACCTAAAAGAAAAAGACGTTGTTCAAGAATGCATTAAAGAAATTAATGACAACTTGCTGGGCGAAGAGCATTACATTATAGATGATTAATAGAAATGACGGAGAGTTGTAAACCGTATTCCCAATATCCGATAAAATCCCTTGGATATTTTAAAATTAATCTTCCAGGATTTTGAATTCGCCGAAGCCGTTGCTTTGCTTCATTGATTTGACAATGTCCTCTGCGACTTTTGATACCTTGGATTCAACCGTCTTGTGCCTCTTTCCCTTGCCAATGATTACGTATTTCGGGGCGGATATGTACTTGGCCTCAAGCCCGTTCTCTTCGGCAATGGAAAGGGACTTACGGATTTTCTTGATTCCATCAGGCTCATAAGACACAAGCTTCAGGCTGGCTTTAACCTGATACTCTTTCTCCACAAAGCTTTTTGATGCAATATCAGAAAGCACCCTGATCCAGGCATCTGGTATGCCCTTTGACTTAAGCAGGCCGGAATCGTTGAGTGCGAATTCAAATGCCTTGTATAATGAACCGAACTCTTCCTGGAGCTTGTAGCCAATGTCATCATAACTCTGATCAATGTCCTTGCCCAGCTCCTTGCCCGCAAGCTCGAGCATCTTTTCCGCCTTTCGCTCCCGTTTGAACTCATTGAGCTTGCTGTTGGCCTGCTCTTTGTGGACGCGCTTGATGGATAGAAAAACATGGTCGCCTTCGACCTTCATGACACGGCAAACAACATACTGGTTCTCTTTGACGAATTCCCTTATGTCCCTGACCCACCGCTTCGCTACTTCCGAGACATGTATCATACCCGTCCTGTCGTATTCAACGATCTTTGCATAAGCAGAGTTTGGATGAAGCTTGGTTATCCTGCATATTACAAGCTCATCCCTTTCCGGCATCCCTGTTTTTCTCATAAAAATGATGAGATAGGCAATTGATATGTAATTATTTAACCGGGCCAAGCACCTTGGCAACAACCTTGGCCTTGCCGCCCGTGGGTTCCGCAAGCAATTCACCACATACCAGGCATTTCACCTGGCTGGCAGGTTTTTCGAATATTACCTGTTCGTTCTTGCATTTCTCGCATTTCACCTTAATGAATTTTCCTGGCATACAATCACCATTCACTCCTTAGCAGTAAGCTCGAACTTCTTTATACGAAAGCCCCTTTTCGTATGCATTTTCTTACACTCAGCGCATTCCAGCCTGATATCTACCTTCTTGGTAGGCTTGCCCTCACCCTTTGGATTGGGCCTTGGAAATGAGCCATAGCCTTTCATCTTGCGCTCGAACCTTTTGACCGACTGTGACATTGGATGAGCCTTACTCCTCGCCCTTTTCTTCACGTTCTTTACCTTATGCTGGGTGTGCTTCTTACAATACGGGCAAAGTGTTCGCACGATCTTGGGATATTTCATCCATATCTCTCCATTTAACATCAACGATTATAGCTTAATTAACTGGGTAGTATTTATATTGTTATCTTCTTCGCAGCTTGCTTTTCAATAAGCACCTTTGCATTATCCTCGGGTATGTTTGCTACATCCCCTTTGCTGAAGGGCCCATAATTGCGCATGTTTACTCCAATGAATCTTGGTACGTCCTGCATAAAGGCCACTGAGCCTAACACTTCGGTTTTGCCTTCCAGCACATCCTTATTCCTAGCTCTGAACTCCTTTATCTGTTCCACGAGCCTGTCAAAAAAACCCTCCTCTTCTGCTGTGATATCCCCCGGCATGACGCCGGATTTTACGTATGCTGGAGCAATCATCAGCAGCTTCCTTTCCCTCATGTCAAGCAGGTCCTGCAGCCATCTCTTTGCAGAATCCAGTTCCCACCTATCTTCCTTGCTCTGGCTGATCTTATCCTTCTTATCAAGATAGACCCTGACATTCTCGAAAAAATCTGCAGGCAGTTTGGTCAGTTTCGGGGCTGCCTTTTCATCCATTGCAATTTTCCTGATAACCTCGTAAGTTAGCATACAATCACTCTCAAACCCAAACCCGTTAACTCTTCCTTGAGTCGTTTCTTTTAATATCTGATTTATATTTTACTGGTTTCTTTCCAGATTTGCCAAACCCGACTATGCCCATCTTCTTTAAAGAGTAGTTTAGAGGATTCTTTATACTCTTGATTTGGCCACCGCACACAGCATCCGGCTGGCATATGTTTATTGAGACATAATATCCCTCTTTGGCACACCCCGGTGGGGGGAGCTTCTTCTGTCCAGACCTAATCCTTCCGTCATACCACCTTACATGGGATCTTATATAATTCTCCCTGAGCGGCGGGGTGTTTTTTTGGTTCCATTCTACAAGCAGCTTCTCCATTGCTTCCAGAGACCAGCCTGCGGAAGAAAGGAAGTTTGTGAGTATGAACACTGACCGCTTCCTACCGTCGCTAATGCCATTCAGAATGTTATGAATACATGGAGGGAAATATTCCTCCTTCACAGCATACTTCAGATCAGCAGGGACTGGTCTGGATTTAATCCTAACAGACGCCTTTCTTGAATACCAGTCAATAGCTTCACCAATAAGGGCTTCTGCTTCACCAGCCTCTCCCTCACTAAGAAACCCCAGATCAGGTTTGACCCTCTCAGGTTTTGCAGCCTCTTTGTCAAATAACTCCAGTTCGTTAGGCCTTAACGGCAGCGACACCAAAGACGAGCCCTTGTGCAGGGAATATGGCATCCTGAACAGGTGCCTTGGCGAGATCAGCACCGGATCAACATCCACGATCTTGAAGGGATCCATGACTTGGGGATCCTTAGTATTGGCATCCATTAACTTGCTTAAAGGCGTTTTCATTTGTTCTGCAATTTTTTCGGGGCTTCCGAACCTCTTCAGCAATTCCTTTTCAAGGCTATCCCTTATGTTGTTTTTCAGATATTCAGCGATTTGCCTTGCAAGCCCAGGAAACTGCTTTGCTGTTGGGTTGTAATTCACTTCTTTGGGGAATGATTCCCATGGAATGCCAATATGAAAGCCCTTGCCTCCGGTGAATTTAATTGAATACCCTTTAATGTCATGCTTCTCCAAAGCCTTGCTAATCACCACAGCAGCTGCCTTACCATGCTCAAACACCTTGCAGTCAAGATCTAGGATAAGATCCCAGCCCTTGCGTAGGTCATTATAGTTATCCTGCCGCAATGCCATTGGCTGAGACCAGCGTTCAAGCGAACAGTGGAATTCCGTTACACCCTGCCGCATCATAGTGATGATATCCTGAGGAAAGACAATGGTGTTGGGCCTCTTTGAGAAAGAACCATTTCTGAATACGCCCGCCACTTCCCTGTCCTTGGCAACCTTAAGCATGGCCTGCTGCACATCATCCCGAGAATAGTAATCAATAATATCTCTAAGCTTCATGCAATCACCCGCACCGAGATTTTATTGGAAGCAAGAATTAAAAGCATGAGCAGATATTCAGATACATTGTATCATTGTATACTCTAGATACATAAAATATTCCAGTATACTATTCATTGGTTCCTATCATACCTATGAAGAAGGAGTATAGCCCCTTGAGGATTAACATTATTGCTATGTAAAGGAAGAACGGGAATACAATACCAAAATTCACGAGCAGCAGCAGCGCTCCAACCAAAAGGTCAAGCCAGCCAAGCACGTCCAGGAAGAAACCAGCACCTGCTGCAGCTATCACAGAATATAAGCCCTTAACCAGAGCCAGCAACCCGAATAACAGGACCCAGCCATTGCCAGCAAGATCAACGAAAGTGCTCGCACCAAGCGCTGCGCCTAGTATTAAGTCCAGAACACCGAGTATTGCAACAAATACCATAACACATGACGACCTTTATTATTTCAAGAAATTTCATATTATTTCAATCCCGGGTTTTCCCGGTTCTGCCTTCAATGACCTCTCATTTCTTTTCTCCTCTGCCTTGAGCACAAGAACCTTACATGAGAATTCCTTTTCAAGATCTGATGAAGCCTCGTTCAGTGCCAGAAGCTCGTCTTTCTGGTTTAGTATGCTACCAAGCCTGTTGGTTTCCTTGGCAAGCCTCTCTCCAAAGCGAACGGCTAGCTTGCCCTCTTTTCTTGCTGCCGAGTTCTTCATTATCTCCTTTATTATATTCTCCTTACCAGACTTCCCGGTGCTTTTCAGGATGGTGGCATGAACCTCATACTTCCACAACGGGCTTACGTATATAAAGATCTCCTTCGGTTTCTTGCCTACAAGCTTGATTATCTCCCTGATATCATCACTGGTTTGCTCAACCAGCTGCTCCATTAGCTCCAGCTTGGGGTCTATGAGCTTTTCATTCGTAATAGGCCATTTGGCCAGGCTTATGAAATCCTTGCCGTTCGCATTCTTGTCAATGGTCTCCCACAACTCTTCGCAAGTGTGGGGTGAAAATGGGGATAGCATTGCAAGCAGGCTTTCAACGCTTTCATTGAAAACTTTACCATGTGGGTCCTCTGCGTATTTTACAAGTGAGTTAGTGAAACCCATCATGCTTCCTATGGCCTTATTGAAGCCTAGATGATTCATGTTTTCTGTGACCTTCTTGATGGTTGAGTGCAACTTTGCGGTCATTTGCTTGTCTTTGGTCTCAAGATTGCCCGTTCTTGGTTTAGCCTTTCTGCCCGAATCCTTCTTTTCAAAGTGATCACTAATTATCTTGCGTATTCTGTATAGGAACTTGTAAGAGCCTATGACGCCCTCGTCGCTCCATTCAAGCTGGCTGTCCGGCGAAGCCACGAAAAGCAGGAACAGGCGCGCGGTATCTATTCCATATTTTTTTGAAATCTCTTCTTGGGTCACTACATTACCAAAACTCTTGCTCATTTTATGGCCATCTTTGTACACAATGCCCTGGTTGAACAGTCTTGTAAACGGCTCCTCGAAACCCAATAAACCAAGGTCCTTCAGAACCATTGTGAAGAATCGTGCATAGAGCAGGTGCATCACTGCATGCTCCGCACCGCCGATGTACTGGTCAACCGGCATCCAGTAATCAATTGCCTTTGTGTCAAACATCTGCTTGGATTTCGGGCTGCAATAGCGCAGGAAATACCAACTCGAGTCAACAAACGTGTCCATGGTATCGGTCTCACGGCGGCCAGGGCCACCACATTTCGGGCACTTCACCTTTACGAACTTATCCAACTTGGCAAGTGGGTTGCCATGGCCAGTGAACTTCACGTCAAGAGGCAATATAACCGGAAGCTGCTTCTCAGGCACTGGCACCATGCCACATTTGTCACAATAAACTATGGGTATTGGCGTGCCCCAGTATCGCTGGCGTGAAATACCCCAATCTTTAAGCTTATAATTCACGACCTTTTTACCATATCCTTTTTTCTCTAGCCAGTCAGCCATCTTTGGCAGCGCTTCCATATTCTTCATCCCGTTAAATTTGCCAGAGCCAAACAGAATGCCATCATCAGTGAAGGCGTCATCAAAGTCTTCCGGATCAATCGGTGATCCATCCTTGCTTATTACGAACGTTAATGGTATACCGTATTTCCTTGCGAACCTGAAATCCCTTTTGTCGTGCGCATCGCACATGACAATGCCGCTACCATACATTACAGCAAAATTCGCGATATATATCGGAACCCTTTCACCGTTTACTGGGTTTATCGCGTATTTTCCTGTGAATATACCTTCTTTTTCCTTTTCTTCGTTCATCCGGTCAATCATGCTTTCCCTCTTCATCTGCTCAACAAATTCCAAGGCATCCTTTTCCCTTCCAGTTCCGGCAACCAATTCCTTGACCATAGGATGTTCGGGGGCAACCGCAAGGAAAGTAACGCTAAAAACAGTATCACATCTTGTTGTAAAGGTTGGCAACCTTTCATCAGTACCGTCCATCTTGAAATAAATATCAACACCATGACTTTTACCAATCCAGTTCTTCTGCATTGACTTTATCTTTTCTGGCCATTCTAGCTTGTCAATGTTTTCAAGAAGCTTGTCAGCATATTTTGTTATCTTAAGGAACCACTGCTCAATTTTTTTTCCAACAACCCCACTTTCGCACCTCCAGCACAACCCATTCTTGACCTGCTCATTCGCAAGAACGGTCTCACACTTCGGGCACCAGTTGACGGGGGCTTCCTTCTTGTAAGCCAGCCCTTTCTTTAGCATCTTCAGGAACACCCACTGATTCCATTTGTAGTATTCAGGATAACAAGTGGCAAGCTCGCGCGACCAGTCATAGCTCAGTCCAAGGGCTTTCTGGTTTTTCTTGATGCCAGAAATGGCATTTTCTGTGTATTCCTTTGGGTGGGTCTTATTCTTTATCGCAGCATTTTCTGCCGGAAGGCCGAAAGCATCGAAGCCCATGGGATACAGA
>Ga0180431_10010115_pt1 | contig 10533 bp, 9 predicted proteins | sample SS_ome_11_FD_132459 | JGI IMG/M metagenome (GOLD analysis project Ga0180431, IMG submission 132459) | Hypersaline lake sediment archaeal communities from the Salton Sea, California, USA - SS_1_MS_1 metaG | ecosystem: Environmental > Aquatic > Non-marine Saline and Alkaline > Hypersaline >... | reverse complement strand
GCCGGTAAAACGCAATCTTCAATTCAGCGGTGCTCCACTGGCTTTCAGCACGGCCTCTTGAACGGCCAAGTCATGTTCTGGAGGATACTCCGATCCCTTTTCCTCGCGAATAATCCGGGCCAGTTCGATGAGCTGTTCGTCGTAGCGCCCCGGCATCGCAGCCAGCTTCACTTCCTGGTACCCTTTTTGATATCCCCCAATCGCTTTGTCAGGAGCAAATAATAGCTTCGGCGGTTCCAGGGGCCGAATTTCAATGGTCCCCCGATCGCCACAAACGACGAACTGCCGTCGTTTTTGCCCGGCGACCTCAATCAACGCACTTCGCATCGTCGCGGTGCATTTGGGATATTCAAACACAGCCAGTTGATTATCCGCCAGATTATCCTGCTCCAGGCGCGTCCGCCGGGTAAAACTCGTAACCTTGTCCGGTTTACCCAACACCTTCACCATGGCATCAATTAGATGACAACCAAGCTCAAACATAGATGACAACCAAGCTCAAACATGGAGCCGGTATACATAGCAAGTTCTTGACGCCTTCGGGCATCGATGGTTTTGCTGATCACTCCATCCACCTCGAACACATCCCCTAACCAGCCGTTTCGAACCGCCTGGAAACAAAATTTGAAAGCCGGATTAGCTCGAAACATATACCCCATTTGTACGGTGAGCTTCCGACGAGTGGCATCATTGAGCAATGCCCGAAATTCGGCGAGCGATAGACCCGCCGGTTTGTCCAGATGGAGATGCATTCCCGCCGAGACGCACCGCAGTCCGGTCGGCACCAGTTCCGGGATACTTGTTTCGACCGCAACGGCCTGTAAACCGCGCGTGTTGAGGAGCTGCTCTTCGGTGAGCCAATTCAATCCCCGGTACGCCGAATGATCTCTCATTTTTCTCCGCTGATCCGGATTCGTCTCGACAATCCCCACGACTTCAAACACATCCTTCAATTTTCTCAACGTCGCCATTTTTCCCGAAGCATGCGCATGGAGCGTCCCGATTTGCCCGACCTTGATCTTCTGAGTTGAACGAGCGGCTTGACCCTTCGAGGCGGTCATTAGCGACAAAGCCGTGAGATACTGTCCCGTATTCCGCAATAACTGGCGTCGATTCATGAGTTTATGCCCTGGTGGTAGTACTTTCCGATGCCTTGATCTTCACCGCTTCACTGGCGTTCAAACCGGGCGCGGCCAACAACTCAAAATCCAATTCGATTCCCTTATCTCGAAAACGATGCTCGATTTCCTTCAGTGCGATCTGAGGCTTATTTCTGATCAGGCTCAGGTGGCCGAGCATCACCACGTGCGGGGGCTTCCTGCTATCGCTTCGCATACGGCATAACAGTCTGCCCGTTTCGGGGTTGGGCATGTGAAATTGGCTGTTGGGATTATAATGGAGCCGAAGCAACTCCAAATCATAGTTGCTTTCAACAAAGATGAAATCCGAATCCACGAAATGTCCCAGCACATCTTCCCAATCGTTGAAATCCGCAGCAATGACGGCCTTTATATTCTTGTACCTGACGATAAATCCATAGGTCGGAAAAAACGGATTGTGCGGCACTTCAAAAGGCTGAAATGTTAAATCACCCACTCTGAACTCCCTCTCGCCGAAGGGCTTGAGCTTGAGCAAATCGAACCCGTATCCGTTAAAATGCCTTTCCTTCAACTGAGAAAGACAGCTTTCGTGGACTCTGACTTCAATTCCCTCTTTCTCAAAAACTCTCAGTGGATAATAGCTGATATGGTCGCTGTGCATGTGGGAAACAACGAGGGCATCGATCGCTTGCGGGTTGCCCACGTGTTTGTTAAGTAGCTCTCGGGTTCTCTTCATAGACCCCAGACCGCAATCAATAAGCACATTCGCCCGGTCGGTCCGGACCAACAAACAGTTACCCCGGCTGCTGCTTCGTAAGCTTTGGAAGGTAAGAGGCATATTCGGATTCCATTCCTTATCCTATGCGGGATCGCCCATCATTTATTCGCCTGTGTACCAGCGTTTGGGCACATCGTCCCCGTTGGTCTCGTTAATGGAACTGACATGACCATCCATCCACAACATGCTGGCTCTTCCTCCGGTTCTGAAGGGTTCGTGATATCTGACATGATGTCTGAAGATTTCTCGATAGAACTTCGAGCGCGGCCCGCCCTCGCGATACTGTTGCAGGTTCATCGTCCCGGGGCCGTCATTGAAGAACATATCTCTGCTGTCCTGCTCGAATCTCGGCTCAACGTGATCCTGGCACACGATGAATTCCGCCTGCGACCGCAACTTATTCGTATCCAGACCCCTGGCATAGCCGTTCAAACCGAAAGAGGCCTCTTGAATGGCCGCCGGATCAACGTTATAAATCAATTCCGGCTGACGAACGAGGCTCGGGCAATTGAAAATCTTCGTTTCCTTGATGTAATCGATATAGACGATGCCCCAATACGCCTCATTGTCATTAGGCGTTAGGAGCCGGCCCTGGTTATCGTACCAGAGAAACCGGTTGGCATTTCTCGGATCGGCCAGTTTCCCATCGTTATTTTCTACGTACATAATGACCGCCAGACCGATATTCCGCAAATTTGATTTGCAGACGGTCTCCTTGGCCGTTTCCCTCATTTTTCGCATTGCGGGCAAGAGAATCGCCAATAAAAGGGCAATAATGGCGATCACGACCAATAGCTCGATGAGTGTAAATCCTCTCGTTTTGCGTCTGCAGCACATCCGTTGATTATTCATCGTTACCCCCGTCTTATTATGTTTCGTTCAATTTGAGTTTTTCCAATTCATCAAGTTCTACTATACCAGATCTGAAGAGAAAAGGGTAGTTTTCTTCGAAAATAAGGGGAATATACCGGCCGGAAAAAATGGCCCTGCGGGAAGGAGGAACATTTCGCGCGAGGTCGTTTTCGTTGACGCCGGAAATTTTTTGTACATTCGCCTGAAAATTATTGTTGACTAATTCTATCCATTATAGTAGTTAACTCGCTTATGTTTTGGGGCCCCTGCTGTTAATAGTCCTCCTTCCAGCAGGGGCTCTGTTTATAAGCCGTCATCTCGTAAGATCATAAGGTATTCTGAGGGTGAACCTTACCGATACAAAACCCGCTCTTTTCGCCAATTTTTGTCCCTATCGTAGCCGAACGCTTTGACCCGTGGCCGACGCTCCCGCAGACGAACGGAATTGACGCCGATGTAATGCCCCGTGGAATCTCTGTTCTTACCGACGCATTCGAGTCGTAATGTATAATCGCCGGGATCGGGCCAGAAATCCATCAGATGAAATTCCCACAGATCGGTCTCGGCGCGATAGAAATCCAAAGGTTTGCCTATCTTGACGCCATTCAGGTAGGGTTGATAGATACCGAAATCATACGACCGGGTCAATTCCAGGAGCAGACGGAGAGGTTCTTTCTGTATCACCTGAAAGGGAATCTCGATCCAGGCTTGCTCGACGGATTCCGGCTTGAACAGAAGCTGCCCGCCCGATTCCAGGTAGCGGGCGCCCTCTTGCACGGCTACTTCTCCTTGGCCGTGGTATCGGGCATCTGTGCAGTTCTTACCCCATACGAGAACGCGTTCCAGGCTGGGAAGCTTCCGCCGCTCGGCCGGGGGAACGTCGGTGAATTTCCTGGTCGCTCCCATCTGGTACCAGAACGCAACGCTGGTGAAATCGTCCTCCCGCTCGTTCCAGGAATGCGCCTTGTGTTCTTTGTTCTCGTCGGCGGACATCCAGCCGAAGGTCTCGAACGTGACGCGGATTCCGGTATTGAAGACAAGGGGATCGTGGATATGCCATCGGTAAGAGCAGGTCATCTGGCCCACAATGCGATCGGGTTGATTCAGATAAGGCACACCAAAATAGGGCGTGCTGTTCTTTTTGAGGCCCCAGGCGGAAAGGAAGTAATCCTCCGTACCGGTTCCGCGAATCGAGGGCTTTTTTTCGCCGTCGATATAGATCTTTTCATCGCCCTCGCCAAACCAGGCCGGGCTCCGCGTTCGGACGGCATAGACCGTACCGACATAGTAGCCTTTGCCTTCCGCGTCGAGAACGAGATAATCTTCACCATTCTGCGCAGGATATTCCTGACGATACTGGGCACAGAAATACATCGTATTCTCGGGCAGAGAATCTTTCTTGATCCAGTCGATGTTGTTATAGAGCTTGCGGATCGGTTTGGTACTCTGGTTCACGACTTCGATTCGAGCGGATGTGCGGAAGGGCATGTGCCAAAAGCAATTGTAAGAATCCCCATCCTCAACGACTACGGGATAACTAATCAGTTCCATACGCTTTCCGAAACAGCACCCGAAGAAATCGCCGACGGGCGCTTCCACATCGGGCTTATCCCGGCCGTCCCAGTAGATTCGCAAGAGCATTTCCTGATGGTTGGCCGCTCCGTCCGTCACCCAGAAATGCGGCTCATGCAGGAAGGTCATCCAGATATGGGTAATCACGCCGGGGCCTTTGAGGTCGGCCAGGACGTAGGTTTGTCCGGCTTCGATGCGGTCCGGGCGATCCTTGTTGTTCCGGCCGTCGTACATGTCGTCCTCGACCCACACATTCGACCCGACGCGCATGCTCCGTCCTTCTTTCCATTGCGTCAGGTCCTCCAGGCCCTGGGCGCGGGAGGAAGATGGAACGAGCCAAACCGTTACGAGAATAGCGACACAAACGAAAAAGATATGATTCGGAGGGGAGGTATTCTTCATTCGATTTCCTTCCAATAATAAAATTATCCAGAACGCGCATTATTTTTTTACCATTTCTTCAATGAAGCGTCCAGAGGATGCTATAGCGATAGACGATAAGTTCCGATCTGTATCTTCGAAAATTTATTGCTATAATGGCCGTATCATGGCATTTGGTGATTGAAAGGTATTTCGCAGATGAAGCATAAACTGAACCGACGCCAGTTCATTCACTTAGGGACGGCCCTGGCGAGCGCGGGAATATGCAATGCGGGTGAACAGCAAAATCAACTGATGTATCGCGAGCCGGCGCGGAATGTTCCAATCGTCGAACAGGCGGATGTCGTCGTTTGCGGAGCGGGCCCGGCCGGAGTAGCAGCAGCCATTGCAGCAGCAAGGAGCGGGGCAAAGACCCGATTAATCGAAGTCAACGGATGTCTGGGAGGCATATGGACGGCGGGGCTCTTGTGCTGGATTCTCGATACGAAGGACAAGCCCGGGCTGCTTGTGGAGATCATGTCGAGAATCCAGAAGATGCAGGCCGGCTATGTGAATCAGCCGGGCTATTCATTTGCCTATGATGTCGAGGCGATGAAATGGCTGCTGGAGCAGATGTGCGCCGAGGCCGGCGTTCGGATACAACTGCATACGAGGATCGTCGCGGCCGCTCGCGATCAACAGGATCGCCTAAGCCTTGCCATCACCGAATCCAAGTCCGGCCGGCAGGCATGGGCGGGAAAGGTTTTCATAGACGCCACGGGCGATGGCGATCTTGCGGCGCCGGCCGGATGCGATTTCGACCTGGGGCGTCCGACGGACGGCAAGACGCAGCCCATGAGTATGATGGCGATACTAAGTGGGATTCAGTTCGATCTGATCAAAGAGTTTGTGCGCGGAACGGAAAAAGATAGCAACGTTCCTAAGCTCAAGCTGCTTGCAGAACTACAGAAGGCAGGCGTGGATCCGTCTTACGGCAAACCCACACTTTTTCGTATCCATGACGATCTGTTTTGTCTGGCGGCGAATCATCAGTATGACGTGTTGCCCACGAGTGCGGCGGATTTGACTGAGGCGACGATGCGTGCCAGGGCGGAGATTAATGGTCTCGTTAATGCGCTTCGTCGGGCCGGCGGCGTGTGGAAAAACCTGCGCCTGGTCGCGACGAACGAGCATATCGGCGTGCGTGAGGGCCGGCGAATTCGTGGCCTTTACACGGTTTCGGCCAAAGACCTCAAGCAAGGTCTCAGACATAAAGATTCGATCTGTAGGGTCTATTTCGGCGTCGATGTGCACTCGGTTAGCACGAGCGAGGGGAAGGGGATTACTCGCACGGGAGTGCGAAGCCGGGCGTATGATATTCCGCTTCGCGCCCTGATCGCCAGAGACATCAAAGGGTTAATGATGGCGGGCCGATGTATCAGCGGGGATTTCATTGCGCATTCGAGCTATCGCGTGACGGGAAACGCCGTGGCCATGGGACAGGCAGCCGGCGTTACGGCGGCTCTCGCCGCCCAAACCAACCGCCTGCCCAAGGATGTACCTTGGGAACAGATCAAAGCGACACAGACTCGATTCAATACGGATGCTTTGGAGTGAACGAGAAATGAAAAAGTCTATAGTCGTGATTATGCTTATTTTCGGTCTCTTAACCTCTGTCAAAGCCGGAGATATTGATTGGAAGCCAATCGGAAGGATTAAACCTCGTCATGCCCAGGAGATTCAATCATCCAATTGGTCCGTGGGCGCTGAGACCATGGATCGGGATTACACTATTTATAAGCGCTGGAAAGATTATTTAGGGCCTCTCGGTGTCAAGAAAGCCCGGATTCAAGGCGGCTGGGCCAAAACGGAAAAGCAAAAGAGCGTCTATGATTTCACCTGGCTGGACGAGATCATCTTCGACATGAACGATCAGGGCGTCGAACCGTGGATGTGTTTGTGTTACGGCCACAGCCTTTACGCCGATGGAGCAAACCACATTTCATATCATCAGCATGTGGTTTGACGGGGATATTCCTTCTGATAGTAATACTCGGACTGCGGTCGATTTCACGTTCACGAATGTTCGATTTGACCGGCCTGTCTATGTTGATGTGCGGACGGGAACAGTCTTCGAGATTCCGGAATCTGCCTATTCGGCTCAAGGTAATACATATACGTTTACGTCCGTTCCTTGTTATGATTCACCCGTTTTGATAGCCGACCTGTCGGATCTACACATGACTGAAAAATAAATGCAGATACGTCGTCGAAATTACCGCCGCCAGGCGCCATAAGCCAACATGGCCCGGCAATGAGGGCACATGAGAATGCGCTCTTTGCCAGCCAAACCCAGCCCTTCACTTTTGGACCATATTTGGTTAAGTTCTTTTTCGCAATAAGGGCACTTCGGCAAGCGGTCCTCCGGGGCTTCTACGATGCGTACCGTGCTCATGGATTTCCTCCCATACAGATAATACGTCCGTCTAATGTTGCGATGAGCAAATCGCCGTTAGCTGCAATCATTCCGTCGAAGACAGGTGGCGCCACGAGTTTGTATTGGCGGGCACATTGACCCGTCTCTTCATCATACACGCGGATCAGTCCGCCCATGCGTCCTTCGAATGAGGCCATTGGATCATTCTCGTCCAGAATATCCGGCGGCCCGGCGACAAACAGGTGTTTTCCCGCCAGGGTCATGGCCCGTATCCGGATCGGCACCCAGTCGGACCACGCCGGCGGCCGCTGTCGCGACAAGCCCATGCCCTTGTCGCGTCCCCAGTTCTTGTCGTGAAGGATCGGGTCATTCTCATTGTCGTCGGCGGTCAGCAGGTATCCCTTTCGCCCGGGCGTGAACATGGGACTGAGCGTGATTCGCTGCGGGTAGGCTTGTACAGCATACGTTCTCTCCGGCCCGACCACGAGCAACTGGCCGCTCTTCGGGGCCACATTCGCAATGTAATAGCCCGGCCACAGGTTGCTGTACATCCAAAAAATTCTGGGGAAATAGGTATCATCCAGGAATCCGCCCGTGGTGAAGATATGGCGGGCCACATAGCGGGCGCCCAGGTGGCCGCGTCGGAACCACCGTTTGGCCATTTCAGGAAATTCAGCCAGCGTCTCCCGGTCCACGAATTCAGGATCGTCCACCTTGACCTCTGTGACCAGCGGGCCGAAGGCGTTCGGTGAACCACGATCCTCCTTGTACTCCGGAAGGCCGGGACGATACGCCGTATCGACCAGTTCCAGCGATGGGGTGAACTGCAACTGATTGAGGAAAATGTATCCGCCTTCAGTGACCAGGATATCAGACCGCGCCCCTTCGTTATGAAACGCGGGAAGGAACGGGGCATCTTGAGCATCATCCCGTATTGGAGACCAGGTATCCAGACGAGTCCGGTGTACGATCTGGCCGGTTTCAGGTTTGAGAGCGTAGATAAACAACCCGCCGTCGAGATAGCTCGAACGACCGGCGGTGAAGTAAATCAATCCATTGTGCGGCAAGATGCTCCCGTGACATGGCCATACCGATTCTACTCGTTCATCGATGACGATGAGTCGATTCGTTGGGGCCGCCCTGAAGCGCCAAGCCAGCGCGCCGTCGCCGGCCCGCAGGCAATAGACGTATCCATCGGCGCAGCCGAAGAGAACCCTGTTGCCCACTAATGTTGGGGCCGAATCGATGCGCCCTCCGGCTAAATAACGCCAGCGCTGCGTTCCATCGTGTATATCGAGGGCATACAAAATATGCCGATCTTTGTCCGCAACAAAAACCGTACCTTGCGCCGCGACGGGTTGAGTTAATGCCCCGCCCAATGTGTTCGCCCATTTCTCTGTCAGATTGTTCGACACGGTTTTCTGCGTTGCCCCGGACCGTTGGGCGTCGCGACGATACATAGGCCAGGCTTTGAGATCTGAGATTTTCGATTTTTGACTTACGATTTCATTGTACGCAGGGCCTCGCTCAAGTCGTTTCGTGGTTATATTAACTGCTTGGGCAATCGCATTTATTTCAGCATCCGATGCCGCAGTGTACGCGTTGAGTCCCGTCATCATCGCGCCGGGGTAACAGAAGCATGGGTGCGGCGGTACATACAGGAGTCCGTTGCTCGGCATAACACCGTAACGACAGGCGCCGCGCGTCCAATCGTTTTGCACATGATCTTCGTTACTCAGGCTGACAAATTCTGTGCCGCGAAACTGGGTAATCAGATAGTCGGTTGTTCCCTTGGCGGGATAGCATCGCAGATGATGACCGGCGCTTTGTACACAGCGCGGATCGATTTTTTGTCGCAATGCCCCGGTTTTCACGTCATAACCTGCGATTTCCTCTGCGTTGGCGTGCCAGACCAGGTCGTCGATGACCATCATATCGGCGCCGCGCATCGAAGCGCCGCCACTGGATTGCTCCCATGCCAGGTCGCCGGATGTGAGATTGATCGACATAATCTTTCGGCTTTTACCGACCAGGACACTCGCTTCGGTCATCACGATACGCGGGCCATTACTCCACGAGTGTTTCTGAAATTCCGTCGATGGGTAGGTCCAGAGGACGTTGCCGTTTTCCAGATTCAAGCATCGCAGTGCCTCGCGATCGGCATAAACCATCTTTCCCTCCCGGGCGGCCAGAGATTCCGCCAGGTATCCTTTTTCCGGGCGTTGCCATAGTTGTTTACCCGTATCCCGTTGTATTGCGACAAGGGCATCTCGTCCGTCACTGTCCCGGCTGCTCGTGCGGACCAGGAGTTTATTGCCGGAAAGAATAATTTCTTCCGCCCCTTCGGTATTTGCGTATCGCATGATCTTTTCACCCGTAGCGCCGTCCAGCTTAACAACGGATCCCCTGAACTTAGAGACGGTAAAGAGATGATCTCCCTGAGCGACGAGCGTGCGGTTGATCGGAGGGGGGACGAACCCCCGTCCGCGTCCGCGGAAGTTGGCAGCGCACCAGTCTTCCAGAGGGCGCTTCCATAGGAGGATCCCGCTGAACGCATCACGTGCGATCAGCGTCCAGCGTTCCGGAATGACCGGGTCGGTGACTCCCGTCAGTCCTTCATCGAAGATAAAAAATATCCGTCCGGCGCCGGAGACCATACTGACAAAACTGGAAATGAACTCGTGGCTGCGACACCAGGTCGGCTTCGATTTCCATTGCATTCGCCGGGGCGGTCCTACTTCGGAATCGCGAGAGACGGCGTTATTATCCGGCCCGTGCAGCAGATGGGTCCAGTTATCAATCGTATCCGGCCACGGTTTGCTGTGTTTGTCCCAATGGTTGCCACGTTTGATGTACACCGTGCCGCCCGGCGCAAGTGTACGCATCATTTCCCGCTCCGGCACATCGTAGGTCTTTTCCGCAACGAGCAAACGGATGAGATTGTCTGCGTACGGCAGCCTTTCTCCATCAAACCGGCTGATGCCGACCGGGCCCAGTTTTCCGCGCTGATATAGACGTTTTCTCGCTTGTGCCACTCGTTGGCTGTTCGTATCCAGTCCATGCACGACATACCGTTCATTAGCGCGCAACTCCGCGGTTAGTTTTCCATCACCGCACCCTAAATGAACGACCAGCCCGCCCTGGACGCCTGTTGCGTTGAGAATCTGTTTGGCGGTCTGAGATAACACGGGTGTCGTTGTGCATACAATCCATGCAAGCATCCAAGATACCCTACAATGCGCGATCCGGAGTCTCATATGTTTACCTTTCTGACAAGATCCATGATAATGTGTAAAGTCATTGTAATGAATAGAATGCTTCGGGGCAAACAAATCACTTTTTCACACTCGTGAACCATACCTCCCGCGACACCCGGATTAATGCTTGATTACACATCGTAAAACTTGCGTTGAGAGTCTCACTCTGGTAATATG
>Ga0180431_10010114_pt1 | contig 10534 bp, 8 predicted proteins | sample SS_ome_11_FD_132459 | JGI IMG/M metagenome (GOLD analysis project Ga0180431, IMG submission 132459) | Hypersaline lake sediment archaeal communities from the Salton Sea, California, USA - SS_1_MS_1 metaG | ecosystem: Environmental > Aquatic > Non-marine Saline and Alkaline > Hypersaline >... | reverse complement strand
GCGCTCGGACACGTCAATGACGGTGACGCTGTGCGCCTCGCGCGAGAGCATCGCCGCGGTATGGAACCCGACTTCGCCTGCGCCGATGATGACAACGTCCATGCGTTTCCAGGTATCCCTTTTTCTGGTGCGCACCGGTACGGTCGCCCAGGGACAAGACAATGCGACCCCAACGGGATTTGAACCCGTGTTGCCGGGATGAAAACCCGGTGTCCTAGTCCTGACTAGACGATGGGGTCGCCCGTCCTCGCTGTTTGTCGCTTCTCCATACGGCAAAACACCCTGCGGCGTCAAGCGTGCTTGCGCTCGCCTTTTTCTGGACGGGGACGTGTGGCTCTGCTACAAACCGCTGGGCGACCCAGATACGGAGGAAATGATGGACAAGGTCGCGCGGATCGGTGTTTCGATCGAACGGAAGCTGCTCGCCAAGCTCGACGAGTACGTGGCGGCGCACGGGTACCCGAGCCGGTCGCACGCGGTCCGCGATCTTGTGCGCAGGGCGCTCGTCGAGGTCGAGTGGGAAGCCGGCGAGGAGGCGGTCGCCACGGTGGTGCTGCTCTTCGACCACCACTCGCGCGAGATCTCCGAGCGGCTGCGCGAGGCGCAGCACGACGCCGAGGCGCGAATCCTCTCAAATCTTCATCATCATTTGAGCCACGACCGCTGCCTCGAGATCATCACGATTCAGGGCTCACGTGAGGCCATCGTGGCGACGGCCGACCAGCTGCGGGCCACGCGCGGCGTGCTCCACTCGGGCCTCGTTGTGAGCTCGACAGGCCACGACCTCCCCTAGCCCGCCGAAAATCGCTTGTCACACCGTGCTTCGAAGTGCAATCCTCTTGACGTCCCAGGACGCCTGATGTGACCGCTGGCTGGGCTGCTGCCATGGCAACAAAAAGGAATGCCGCACCCCGTGCCGACGACGACGGGAAGCTCGGCGCCTTCCTTGGCGTCTTTACCCCGTCAATCCTGACGATCCTCGGCGTGATCATGTACCTGCGGTTCGGCTGGGTCGTCGGCCACGCCGGGCTGTCGAAGACGCTACTCATTGTCGCCATCGCGAACCTCATCACGCTCGTCACGTCACTCAGCCTCTCGGCGGTGGCGACCAACATGCGCGTCGGCGTCGGTGGCGCCTACTACATCATCTCGCGCAGCCTGGGCCTCGAGATCGGCGGCGCGATCGGCCTGCCGCTTTTTTTGTCGCAGGCGCTCTCCGTGACCCTCTACAGCTTCGGCTTGGCGGAATCGCTCCGCTTCGCCTTCCCGCACATGACGCCGGGCACGGTCCAGATCGTCGCCGCGGCGATCGTCATCGGCGTGACGCTGCTGTCCCTCAAAAGCGCCAGGTTTGCGCTCTCGGTGCAGATCCCGATCATGATCCTCATCGGGCTGTCGCTCCTCTCGCTGTTTATCGGTGCGGCGACCCGCAGCGTGGGCGAGCCGGTGGGCTGGGCCAAGGGCACGGGGCAGTACGGATTCTGGATCATCTTTGCCGTCTTCTTTCCAGCCGTAACGGGGGTGATGGCGGGCCTCGGGCTCTCGGGCGACCTGCGCAAGCCGCAGCGTGCCATCCCGCTCGGCACGCTCACCGCCGTTTTTGTCGGTTTCGTTGTCTATCTTGCCGTGCCGATCGTCCTTGCTTCGGGCGCGGACCAGGCGTCGCTCATCGCCATCGGCAAGGGCGAAAAGCTCCTCTGGATGAAGATGGCGATCGTGCCGCTGCTCATCCTCCCGGCGTTGTGGGGGGCGATCCTCTCGTCGGCCGTCGGGAGCATCCTCGGCGCGCCGCGCACGCTCCAGGCCTTGGCGACAGATCGCGTCGTGCCGCGGACATTCGCGCGCGGCAGGGAAACAGGGCCGCCGCCGCTTGTGGCGATCAGCGTTTCGGCCGGCATCGCGCTGGGGGCCGTGCTGCTGGGCGACCTGAACGCGGTGGCGCCGGTCGTGACGATGTTCTTCCTGACGACGTACGGCATGTTGAACCTCGTTGCGGGCCTCGAAAAGCTCATCGGCGAGGCGTCGTATCGGCCGCAGGTCAAGGTGCCGTGGGTGCTCTCGTTCGCAGGTGCGCTCGCGTGCTTTGTCGTGATGTTCCTCATCAGCAAGGTCGCGTGCATTGTCGCGATTGTCGTTGAGATCGCGATCTGGGTGGGCCTGCGGCGTCGGGCGATGTCGGCGACCTGGGGCGACGTGCGGCGCGGTTTCTGGCTGGCCGTGGCGCGGCTCGCGCTCGTCAACATCAAGTCGCTGCCCGAGGAGCCGCGCAACTGGCGGCCGAACATCCTCGTGTTTTCGGGCAACATCTGGAAGCGGATCGAGCTCGTGCGCTTCGCGAGCTGGCTCAGCCAGGACCGAGGGATTGTGACCGCCTGCAACCTCGTCGAGAGCGACCTCGATCAGGTTGGACAATTGGACCTCGATGAGAAGAAGGCGGAAATCAAGACGGCGCTCGAAGGTTACCACCTCGCCGTTTTCAGCAACGTGAGCGTTGTGCGCAACTTCGAGACGGGCGTCATTGATCTGGCGCAGTCGCACGGGATCGCGGGCCTCGATTCCAACACGATCATGGTCGGCTGGAGCAACGAGACCGAGCGGCTGGCCTCGTACTTCCGGATCATGCGGCAGGTGGCGCGGCTGCGCAAGTCCATGATCATCTGCCGTCTCGCCGAGCCTGCGTTTCAAAGGAAACGGAAGCAGATTGACATCTGGTGGCGCGGCAAGCAGCGCAACGGCGACATGATGCTCCTGCTCGCGTATCTGCTGACGCTCAACCCCGAATGGCGCGGTGCACGTATCACCGTCAAGAGCATCGCCGTCAGTGAGTTGGCCAAGGACGAAACCGACCGAAGCCTCGCCACGATGATTCCCGAGGCCCGGATCCCCGCCTCTACGAAGGTCATTCTCAAGCCCGAGGGCCGCACGGTCATCGAGATCATGCGCGAGGAGTCGGCCGAGGCCGACGTGGTCTTCATGGGGCTGGCCGAGCCGAAACCCGGCGAGGAAGGCGCCTATGCGCAACGCCTTGCCGAAATGACCGAGGGCTTTCCGACCGTCGTGCTCGTCAAGAACTCGAGTATGTTCGTCGGCGAGCTCGTTTAGTGCCGCCGGCCACAGCCGAGGAGCGAACCATGCCGTTCAATCTCTTTGATGATTCCGAGGAAGGCTTCGATGACGGCAGGGGGTGCTGGGAGCCGAGGGGGTTCTACTTTTTCCGGCGCCTGTTTCGGATCAGCCTCGGCGCTTTTCTCATCGTGCTTTTTGTTATCGGCTTTAGCTGCCGCTTGTGGCCTCATGTTGCTCCTGGCTTCTACGTTGCCCTTTGGATTGCGCTTGGCATCACGCTCGCGGTGGCGATCGTGAGCGGCATCGGCATTTTCCTTACCGCCCCCACTGACAAGAAGCGGCGGCGCCGGAACACGCATTCCGGGGAGGACCGGCACGACGAGACACAGACGGGCTTGTAGCTCAGGCGGGGTCGTTCGGGCGGCGGGTCTTCTGCTTCGACACGCCCAGTAATCTCTCAATGGCGCCTTTGGCCTCGCGTGCGGCGCGTTCGATGGCGTTAACACGTGCCATGTCGGCGATGCCGATCCTGCTCTGCTGGAGCGACCGTGCGTGGCCGATGACGGGCTCGAGGCGGCGGCTGAGGTAGCGCGCGAGCGTGGTGACGAGCGCCCTGGCGGCGGCGATCTTTTCGCGTCCATCGAGCTGTTTCCGGCGCCGAACCTGCGCCGTCACCTCGTCGAGGACGAGCAGCATCCGCTTCTTGGCGGTGTCTTTGTCCCCCAAAGGGGTGCCGCGCGCCGTCAGCCACACCTCCCCTGCCCCGGCAGACGCCGCGCGTTTGAACGGGAAGGTCGCAAACGACTTTTTGCCCAGCGCCTTCTTGAACGGCGCGGCGAGCGGCGCCAACGGCGCATTGGCGCCCATGACGAGGTTGACGCCCGTCATCGCTTCGGCCGTGCCGCCGGACCGGAGGATCCGTGCAAACCCCTCGTTTGCCTGGATGACCCGGCCGGCGGCGTCCACGACGGCCATGCCGACCGGTGCGCTCCGCATGATCTCTTCGCTGAGCGCCTCGGCCGGGCGCTCGAAACGCGACACGTCATAAAAAGCGAAAATGATGGAGCCGTCGTCGAGCTTGGCGGTCGAGCACGCCGCACGGAAGGTCATCCCGTCCGCGCGCCGGGCCGTCAGCACGCAACCCGCAGGCTCGATGCTCGCCGGCAGAGGCTTCGACGTGTCGCGATCGCCCAAGAAACCCGTCTTCCCGAGGTGTGTGCCGACGAGCTCTGAACGGGCGGCGCCGAGCGCATCGGCGGCGGCCTCGCTCAGGTCAAGGACGACGCCCGCCGGGTCAAGGACGAGAATCGGTTCAGGCGCTGCGTGAACGAGGTTTTGGAACCGGCGTACCGCGGCGCCGAGCTGGATCGAGAGCGTCGCGTTGTCGAGCAGCATGCCGAGAACGACGGCCGTGGTGCGCGCAAACTCGACGTCGTCCTGCGCCAGGGCCTCGGCCTCATCGGTCCCGATGACCAGCCAGGCGGCGGCCTCTTTGCCGCGCGGCACCGAGAGCACCGCCATCGCGCGGGCGCCGAACCGTGCGACCTCGGCCTCGAGGCCGTCCGCCGCGTGTTCGATTGAGAGCGACCCGCCGTCGAGCACGCTCTGGACGCGCTTGAGCGCTTCGCCGTCGAGCTGAATGGCTTCGCCGAGCTCGCGTTCGAGGGCCTCGACGGGCCACACGCTCTCGAAGCGCGCGCCGTGCTCGCGGCCCATGAACCGCACGAGAAGGCACACCCGGCACGGGAGCTCGTCGTAGAGGCGGCGCAGGACCGACGCGGCCGACTCGGCGGGGTTGAGGCCTCGGCTCTCGAGGAGCATGCGCTGCAGCGCCTCGAGCCGGCGGGAGCGCCGCACGTCGCGACCGTAGAGGTCGGACCAGACCAGCCCGTGCTGCAGGTTCTCGGCCGCCGCGACGAGCGCGGCCAGCTCCGGCGCCGGCTGGGACTGTGTCACCTTGTCGGGAACCGGTCGTGGCACGACGGCCGTGAGGGCCTCCCTGATTTCCGCGAGCACGCGCTGGAGGGCGATGCGTACGCTGGGGCCGTCCTCGGCGCCCTCGGTAGCGTGGTCAATCGTCTCGGTCACGCTTCGGCACGCGGTGGCACACAGGTGGACCACCTCGTCGTGGGTATGCTGGCCGAGCGGGCCGGTCTGGACGCAGTCGGGCCAGAACGCCTCGGCCGCCTCGCGGTCCGTCTCGCCCAGTGCGCGGCAGAGCGAATGAACAAACTCCTCGATAAGCTTGGTGTAAACGGCGCCCGGAAGCGGGCTCGAGAAGTGGAACCGGGCGGATTTCTTGAGGGCCGACTCGGTCCAACGCTCGAGGATGTTCGGCCTGAGATCGCGCAGGAGAGTTTCGAGGCGGCGGGCGACGTCGTGCCGAATCTCGATCATCGTCGTGTTGATCCTTGCCGGGTGCCCGGAATCCTTGCGTGACACGGCAAAAAGATACCTGGGGCGTGCGGGACAGACACAACCCCCTCCAAGAGCATCCTAACCGCCCAAAGGATTCCGATCAAGCACAACTTGCGGCAGGCAGGAAAAAACCGATGGGCGCCTCGCGGGCAATCACCGTGAGCGTTTTTTTGGCGGCGGCTGGACCTGGGCGTGGTCGCGGCCAAGGAAGAAGTTGAGCCATGAGCTCGTGCGGTCGAGCTTCCAGTTGCGCGCGACCGGCACGCGATCGCGGATTTCTTCCTGGGCGCCGCGCCTCTTGAGTCGCCGGTACACGCGCACCCAGGCGCAGGGGTACGTAGGCCAGACCTCACACATGCCGTTGCGGCTGCCGCCGCAGGCGCCATTGCGCAGGTACTTGGCGCATTGCGACTCGGGGCAGAGGAAGGTCATCTCGGGCAGCGCGCAGTCGCCACAGTCGCGGCAGTTGTTCGTCAGATGTTTCATCGTCTTCTCGAAACGGTACACCCATTTCGCCAGCGACGGGCGCTCGTCTATGTAGCGGCACACCCTCTGCGCCCAGCGGAACCCGAGACGTCCCGGCTCGAAGAAGGCGCGGTGGATCAGCCGCATAAACTTGTAGGACAACGGCGTCATCAACGGGCGTGGGCACGGGGCGAGCTCGTCGGAGTTCAGCCCCGTTGCCTCATCCCTTTGGTAGAGGTAAAAGCCGCCGGGTATGCCGAACGTGACGTCTCCGATGGTGTCGCGCCAGTTGGCGGCGAACTCCTCGGCGCGGTCAAGCACGTAAGCGAGGTGCTCGTACTTCAGGCCGTAGCCGCCGATGTGCGCGCCTTTATAGCCGAGGCCCTTGAGGACGGCGACCTGCTTGGCGGCGAGGTCGAGCCGCGCCTGCTTGCCCTTGTCGGGCAGCTTCGCGTTCCGTTCGAACTGCTCGAGCAGTGCGTCCGTCACAACGCATCCGGGCAACTCGCCCGCGTTCATGAGCCGGGCGACCGGGCGCGTCAACACATAGACGTTGCCGAGCACGGGCACCCCCAGCCCGTTATGGCGCATAAAGCGCAGAAGCTCGTCGGATTTGCGGGCATCGTAGCCGACCTGCGTGATGACGAACTGCGCGCCTTGACGGACTTTGTTGACGAGCTTGTAGTACTGGTTCATGAGCTCGGACTCGATCCTCTTGAACGGGGAGACGCACGCACCCATGGTGAAGTGCGTCGGCTCGAGCGCTTGCCATTCGCCGGGTTTGCGGCCTCGCACCTTCAGGCCGGCGTTCATCTCGGAGAGCATCTTGAGCAGCATGACCGAGTCCACGTCGAACGTCGGCTTCGGCACGCCCGTGTAGCCCTCGAGCGGGTAGTCGCCCGTGAGCGCGAGGATGTTCTCGAGGCCCAATCGGGAGAGCTGGTAGGCACGGCTCTCGATGCCGTTGCGGTTGTAGTCCTTGCACGCGAGGTGGATGATCACGTCGAGGCCGCGGTACTTGATGTCGAGCCCGAGGATGTCGGGGCTCAGTCGAGGGTTGCCGCCGGGATTATCGGTGAGGCTGAGCGCGTGGACGCGCCCGTCGTCAATGCACTGGTGGGCAAATTCGATGATCTCGCCGACGTCCTTTTTGATCGCGCCGCGGGTGGGGATGATCTCGACGGTGATGACAAAGGTTTTGTCGTCCGAGAGAAATGCCGAGAGGTCCGAGTACATGCCTCGCGTCCGGTGCCGGGTGCGCAATGCCAACGGCGGGGCATCATACGCCTGAAGGCGGCGCGGCGCAACGTGTTTCGGCCACCGCGTTCGCCACCCGCCGGGCAGGCACGGGAACCGCGCCCATGCCCCTTTTCGTTGCAAAGTAGTAGCTGGTCTGTTCCATTGAATAGAGCGGTGACGGAAGCCGTCAAATAGAGCGTGAAAGCCGGACCATATCGAACCGGGGGATGCGAACCATGAAACGGTTCATGCTGATTGCCATGGCCGCGTTAACGCTCGCGGCGACCGCGCCGGCCTTCGCCGGCGGCCGGGTGTACGTCTATACCTCGGGCCGACGGTACTGCAGGCCGTCGTACAGGACCTACACCTACGGCACCTACTCCTATCCGCGCCGGTACTATTACCGCACGCGCCCACGCACCTACCGCCGCTATTACCGCCGCACCTATCGCCGCCACTACCGGCCGGTGTACTACTACACCCCGTGCTATTCCAGCTACGGGTGGCCGAGGGTGTACTACTACTACGGGTACTAGGAATCGCTCCACACGTTGGGGGGCAAATGGCCCGGCGCGTGAGGCCGGGTCGGCGGCGACCGGTCGTTCACGCTAGTCTATGGGGAAACCGGTCATTTTGTTTCTGTTGAGGAGCTCCAGGAGCTTCGTGGTCGAGGCGACCGATTTGATGAGTTGGTCGCCTATGTAGATGTCCACAACGTAGCCGTAGTACTTCTCGCCGGTGCGACGTTTCCCGCCACGGTACCAACCCTCGACTTCGTATGCCAGCATGATCGCCTTGGTTGTGGCTGTGTAAGGTTGCATCCGCGCGAGCCCGGCGACGAGGATGGTCTCGGTATGGACCTCCACGAAATCCTTGTTCGGGCCGTATCGAGGCCGCTTATCGTTCCTGTATTTGGACTCGTGGAGGCTCTCCTTCTGGATGCGTGCATACAGATGGGGCACGACTTTGAGACTCTTGAAGGTCCGGTGAGCCGTGAGCTTGATTTCGAGCTGCACCTCCTGCTGGACGTCTCTGTACTCCCAGTATTTGCTGTCTACGTCCTTGCCGTGCACGGCATTGACTTCGACATGGAGTGTCTGGCCGAGCTGGAACCGCTGTGCAGGCGTGAGTGCCGTCGGCGTGGTCGAGCCGGCCGTTGTGTCTGTTGACTTGGGAAACAGATACACGCCTCGATCGTCAATCTTCATGGCCAGACCCGCCTTCGAGGCCACCGCCACGATGGCCCTGCCGGCGACGACGTCGGTGTAGTTGATCGGCTCAACACGCGCCTTGACCTTGTCCTTGCCGAGCGTGCGGGAGCGCTTGACCTGGTACGGCACACCCGCCTTCTTGCAGATCCAGGCGACGGCCAGTTCGACCGTCGGCTTGCCGCCGTCGCTGCCCTTGGCGAGCTTGAGGCTGATCTTGCCGTGGAGCGCCTTATAGTACGACTCGGCCGTCCCACTTGTGGTGCCGGTCGAGGCCGCATGCACACCATACCCGACGAGCATGGCCAACGTTGCACAGAGACATACCGCAACCCTCACGAAGCTCCATCCGTTCCCACGCATCGCTCTCTCCCCCCAGCCCACCTCATGCGGGCCGGTTCAAGGCCCTGGGTTTCCTCACGTTGGTTCCCGAAGCAAACGTTTCGACACCAACATGGAAGTAATGTTCCCAACGGATGTCATCACAGTGGTGATGAAGGTGAGTCCATGCCACGAGAATCAGATCACCTTCCGACTCAATTATGCATTATTCGCACTCGGAGTTCAAGGGAAAACACTCGTAATCATCATTTTTCTTTGGGTACGCCAAGTGACGACACACGCACCGAGACTAACCATCTTGACAAGAGAGACCTAACGCGTATAGTCACCCGGAAAACCGACACCCCCGGAAAGGACGAAACAATGAAAAAGATCCTGGTTTTGGGGCTCGCGCTCATGCTGATCGGGCTCGTCGTGCCCGGCGCGTTCGCGCAGCAAGGACGCCGCATCTCGGTCGAGCCGCGGCTCTCGTACTGGATGCCCGATGGCGCCGACAACGCGGTCGGCTACGGGGTGGCCGGCGAGTTCATGCTGAGCGAGTGGTTCGGCCTCGTCGTGGCCCTCGACTTCTGGAACTTCGAAGGGGACACGTTCTCGGCGACGCTCGACGCCTTCCCCGACTTCGACATCCGGGACCTCTCGCTCGGCGGCGTCTTCTACGTCATGTACGAGGGGACGATCAATCCGTACGTCACGGCCGGGCTCGACTATTTCATGATTGACGACGACTTCGGCGGCGCGGGCGCCGGGGCCTTCGCCGCGGCCGGGGTCAACGACACCCTCGGCTGGCACGTCGGCGCGGGGGTGGACATCGCGATCGGCACGAATTTCTCGGTCGTCGTCGAGGCGCGCTACTTCGACACGAGCATTGACGTTGATCTGACCGAAATTGACATCAGCAGCGTGGACGCGCAGGGCTTTGCGTTGCTCGCGGGCATCGAGATCGGCTTCTAGCGCGACGCGATGGGCTGTGAGGCCGGCGAGCGGGGTTAAAGAACCTCTAGGATGCGCAGCGCGAGGTCGTGGCGGTTGAACGGCGGCATGATGTAGACGCCCTCGACGGCGTCGCGGGTCTCGATGAGCGTTTCCTGGGCGATCCGGATGCCTTGGTCGCGGGCGGCGTCGCCCGTCGGCGCGTCCGCCATGCGCCTCATCGTCTTTTCAGGAATCCCAATGCCGGGGACCTCGTTGTTGAGGAACTCGGCATTTTTGTAGCTCGCCAGCGGCAGGATGCCGACGAGCGTCGGCACGCGCCACGCCTTGACCCGATCGAGGAACTCGACGAGCACGCGCGTCTCGAACACCGGCTGGGTCATGAGGAACTCGGCGCCGGCCTCGACCTTTCGCCGGTACCGCTCGACTTCGGTGTCGAGGTCCTCGCTGCCGGGATCGGCGCCGCACCCAAGGAGCAGCGACGTGGCGCTCTTGAGCGGGTTGCCGGCGAGGTCGAGCCCCCGGTTGAGGTTCGAGGCGATCTTCAACAGCCCGATGCTGTCCACGTCGAAGACGCCGGTGGCGAAAGGATAGTTGCCGAGCTTCGGCGGATCGCCCGTGACGCAGAGCACGTTCTTCAGGCCGAGCGCGTGGCACCCGATGAGGTCCGCCTGCATCGCGAGCACGTTGCGGTCGCGGCAGCAGTAGTGGACGATAAGTTCGATGTCGGTCGCTCGCGCGATCGCCACGGCCATGCTCACGGGATTCATCCGGGCGGTCGCGCGAGGGCCGTCGGCGATGTTGATCGCGTCCACACCGTGCGCTTTGAGCGCCCGGGCGCTCTCGATGAGCTTTTCGATCGC
>Ga0180431_10010111_pt1 | contig 10537 bp, 10 predicted proteins | sample SS_ome_11_FD_132459 | JGI IMG/M metagenome (GOLD analysis project Ga0180431, IMG submission 132459) | Hypersaline lake sediment archaeal communities from the Salton Sea, California, USA - SS_1_MS_1 metaG | ecosystem: Environmental > Aquatic > Non-marine Saline and Alkaline > Hypersaline >... | reverse complement strand
CTGGCCCACTGCACGGCCCCGCGCAAGATGGACGGGCGCACGCGGGAGCCGGCGAGGATCATGACCCACTTCGAGTCGGACTACGGCGCCGCGCCGAAGGTGGAGATGCACTGCGGCCAGCGGCTCACCAACGTGATCCCCGACTTCGCGGCCGAGCGCTGGGTGGGCCTGGCGGCCGAGATCGAAGCCCATCCACTGATGCCCATCTGCCGCTCGCAAATCGACGTGAAGCTCTCGGCCGATGGTCCCCTGCTCGCCGAGCGGATGCCCGGCTTCCACTGGATGACCGTCTACGGCGACTGCTTGCGGGAAACGGGCTACGCGCTGAAGAAGGTCCCGATCAGGTGGGAGTGCCTGGGGTGAAGCGGGGAGCCATCAGCGAGGGCGCGACTCCTCCGCGAGCTTCGACGGACCGTAGCAGGCGACGCAGGGGACGACCTTGATCGTCGCGTTGCACCGGGGGCAGCGGATCTCCTCGTCGAGCTTGAAGTACTCGCCGTAGGGGATCTTTTCCACGCAGAGCCGCCGGATGGAAGGATCGTCGGCCGAGTCGATCCGCCGGACCTCTTCCACGGTCAGGCTCAGCGCGGCGGCGATGACCGCGTAGTCGGATACGCCCATCTCCCTCAGTGCGACCACCGCGGCGGCCCGATAGGGCACCACGAGGTCGGGCTTGAGCGGATGCCGCCAGGCGCTCCTCTTGTGCCGCTTCTTCGGATCGGATCTCTCGGTCATCGCAGGGGCGCCTGGGAAGGAGGTGGTCGTGGGTTGGTGGGCCGGGCGCTGCCGTCCGGCGGGCGTCATCTCGACGTCATCCCGGCGTCGCCGCGGCTCGCCCGCGACCCTCCCGGGTCACGCCCGGCGGGTCGCGGCTCGCCGCTGCACGTCCGTTTCCACGGCGCCGAAGGCCGCTTCGTGCCGCTGGATGGTCAACTGGAGCACCTGCAGCATCCGCTTCGCCGTGTACAGGTTGCAGATGATCCGTTGCGTGACCGGAATCGGCTCGCTCCCGGTGCCGAACGGGTTCGGGTTCAGCCCGAAATCGATAATCAACTCCTCCGGCGTCCCCGTGACGCGGCAGAAGTTGGCGTAGCAGCATTTCGCCCGCGAATCGTCCAGCTCGACCTGAGGCGGCGCCTGCCGCTCCGGGGCCGCTTGCGTCCGTTCCTCGTCAGCGGCTTGTTCCGCAGGATTCTCTTTCGATTCGGCCATGAAGGGCTCCCTTTCGCTTTCGTTTCGACAAGTGGTTCGGTCGGTCAGAGACGTTTTGCGCCGTGGTTCGGGCGGTCCCTCCGACCAAGGTGCAGGCCGAGCGTAACGAGGCCCCGCAGGCTGCCCCGCTCGGGCCGGAACGGCCGTGGAGAAGCGGATCACGCGCGGCTCGAACGATGGATGCGCATCGGGGCAAGGACCGGCCTCCCCGGACGGCCCGCGGGCCAGCGCCGCGCCGTGCCCCGGCTCCATCGCAACGCGACGATCAGACGGGCCGCACCATGGAGGCCCGGGGGCCCTTGTTCCGGTGACGCGGATCGGGGGCGCTGTCGATCTCGTACTCGACGGCCTGCCCCTCCTGGAGCGAGTCGAAGGCGTCGCCTTCGACCGACGACGAGTGGAAGAACAGCTCGCCCCGCTCGCCGGCGATGAACCCGAACCCACGGTCCGACACAAGCTTCTTGATGACGCCCTGCGGCATGATACGTACTCCTACGGGGTAAGGTGGGCCCTGCCCACCACAGATCGATTGCTCGGCCGACTCGCCTGGAAGACCGGGTGAGGTGCTCTGGAGGCGCCGAAGAACCGTTGTCGCCCGAGAAGACGCTGCCACAGCGAACTGGGAGTGCTACGACAGCTTGCCGAGGGTGAGTAGGTTGGTCGGTGGCTCTGGCCACTTGGAGCGCAGGTCAACGTCGAGCCATTGTACGCCGGGCGGGGGTGGCCAACAAGGTGCACGCCCCCGAATCGGGCCCAGAAGACTCCGCCGGGTCGCGATCGTCCATGCGCTGCACCGGCGGCCCCTCCGATGACGATCCTCCACCCATTGGGGGTATTTTCCCAAATACCCAGAACCCCCCAGGCCGCCCGGACTTCTCGTATTGGCCGGCTTGTAGTGCCCCGATTCATCCGGTCCAGACCGCCTGAAGCCGCTTCCGACCGCATGAACGCGGTCACTACAAACGACTCATGAATGACCCGGGCTCAGCGCCGTTGGACGCGATAGACGAGGTCGGGCTCGCCGCTCTCGTCGCCACGGCCGCCGTGGTCGGTGCCGTCGGGCCCCACGCTGTAGACCACGTACCCGCCGTCGGTCGCCACGTACCGCAACGGCTCGCCGTCGAACGGATCGACCGGCACACGGGGCACGAACTCGGGCACCAGCTCCTCCAACGACTGCGGCAGCTTGCCGTGACGGCGTCGGTACCGCTCGCAGGCGATCGCCGCGTCGGTCGCGCCGTTCATCGCCGCGTCCCGGGCCGTGGCCGTGGTGAAGGCTTCGACCGCGGGCACGAGAAGCCCGGTCAACACGCGGCCCACCCGGGCCGGCGACGCGCCACCCTGGGCCCTTGCCTGGGCCTGTTGCCCGGCCACCTTGAACGCTTCGAGGGCCTGCGGCCAGGGCTCATCGGTGGCTCGGATCATCGTGCCCCAGTACTGGAGGAATTCGAGGAAGCTGCCGCGCTGGGTGACCTTGAAGAACAGACTGGCGCCGGCGCCCCCAAAGCCCGTGCCCTCGAACTGCTGGATTCCGGCGACGCGCTCGCCGAACATGCCGCGCCGCAGCGCTTCCTTCGCGTCCGACGCCCGAAGGTCCTGCTGGAGCCGGTCGAGGTCGTCGTCGGCCACCTCGACGCTGCCCAGGAGCCGTCGCAACTGCTCCCGCGCCTGTCCGGCGATCGCCCCGCGCATCAGTTGCGGCATCATCAACGGCTCCCGCTCCAGGGATCGGGCCAATCGGTTCATGGCGAGGATCGAATCGGCGGCCCCGTGCAGGTCGCCCCGGTGGGCCCGCACGTTGGCCTCCAGGGTCAACAGCCGGGCGCCCCCGCGGAGCGACTGGACCTGGTCGAGCCACTTGGAATCGAGCGAGAGGAGATCGAGTTGGTAACGGGCGGCCCCGCCCTGGTCGGCGGCCTGGTGCATGAGTTCGAGCGACCGGCTGTACTTGGCCAGCAGCTCCTCGGCGGCCCCGAACTGCGCCCACGGCTTGCCCGGCAGGGGAATCTCCGCCTGGCTCTCGCCCACCACGGGCAGCGGCCGGGCGTCGGCCTGGAAGTCGGGAGTTTCCAGCGCGCCCACGCCGTCGAGCCACAGGTCCGTCGTGTCCTGCTCGTCCGGCGCGACCGGGCAGTACTGCTTCAAGTCGTCCGGCGTGACCGGCTCACCAGCCTCGCGGATTCGGGCCAGCTCGGCTCTTACCAGGCGCGACGCCTGGAACCACCGCCCGACGAGCAGGGCGACGAGGAGCGTCAGCACGAGCCCCAAGCTCAGCAACACCACGCCCCAGACGCCCAGGCGCCCGATGAGCCCTTTGAGCGCGTTCGCCATGAAGATCCCTCTCGCGGTTTGCAGCCACCGATGTCGTTGTTCGCTGGAGCGAACAAGCGTCTTTTCGCGGAGCAGAAGAAGCGACTGAGCGGGACTGGATATTCCTTGCACGCTGGTCGTCGGGTGCCACGGGCATCTTGCCCGTGCACTGCCGAGACGGCAGTGGCACCCGACTCTGCAACCTTCTCCCGGTCCCGCTTAGGGCGAAAGCCGTTGATCTGCCGATCCTCAGTCGGGCGCGCCGGCGCTTTCCTCACCGCCCTCTTCCGCCTCCATCGGCGGTCCCACGCGAAACACGTGGTCTCCCTGGAGGTTATCCTCGCCGATCAGGCCGCCCTCGTCGATCCGGTTGTGGCCCACGCTGTACACGAGGTATTCGTCGTCGCGGACCACATATTGGAGGGGTTCGCGGGTATACGGGTCGACCGGCACCTCGGGCAGGAACTCGGGCACGAGCTGGTCGAGCCGCTCGGGTAGCTCGCCGTGACGCCGCCGATACCGCTCGCAGGCGATCGCCGCGTCGGCCGCGCCGTTGAGCGCGGCGCCGCGGGCAACCGCGTCGAGGGCCCCGCCCAGGGCGGGCGCCAGGAGGATCGGGATCACGTAACGAATCTTGGTCAGAGATGGCCCACGCCCAAGCGCGGAGAGCTGCACGTCAAGGCGGGCGGCTTCGTCGAGGGGGCCCGGCCAGGGCAGTTCGGTCGCCGCGATCAGGTCGCTCATGTGCTCCAGGTAGAAGGCCGTGCCCTCGCCTTGCGAGAGCCTCCAAGCCGCGCCAAGAAAGCCGCCATCGCCCCCCTCCTGCCAATCGCCGGGCTTCTCGATGGCGATCAGCCCCGTGACTCGCTCACCCAGCATGGCCTCACGCGCGTGCTCGCGGTACTCGGCGGCGCGGAGATCCTCCTGGAACTCCGCGAGGTCCTCATCGGAGAACTCGATCGACGCCAGAAGCGACTGGCACTGCTCCCGGGCGATGCCGTCGCAGGCGATTCGCACCAGCATCGACACGAGGGTCGGCTCCCGCTCCAGCGACCGGGCGAGCATGAAGATCGCGTGGATCGACTCGGCCGCGCCGTGCGGATCGCCCCGATGGGCGCGGACCCAAGCCGCGAGGCTCAGCACCCGGGCACCCTGGCGCAGAGGTTGCATATGGGGAAACAGGGCGGTCAGGCCCTGGCGAAAATCGACCGGGTAGCGAGCGGCCCCACCCCGGTCGGCGGCCTGGTGTAGCATCTCGACCGACCGGCCGTAGGCGTCCAACAGTTTCTCGGCCGCCTCCAGCTCGGGCCAGGGCTGCCCGGCCGGTGGGATCACCGCTTCGCTGTCTCCCAGGATCGGCAGCGATGCGGCGTCGAGGTTGAACGCTTCTGACTCCAGCGGGCCGGTCGCATCGAGCCACAACTCGGTAGTGTCCTCCGCGCCGGCCGGAACTCGGTAGCGCTCGTTGAGCTCCTCGCCGGTGACCGGCTCGCCCGCCTGACGGATTTCGGCCATCTCGCGTTCGGCGCGGGCCGACGCCCGGTGGACGACCGTCCCCACGGCGACGAGCAGAAGTAGAACCAGAAGAACCGCCAGCAGCCCGGACACCAGGAAGAACATGGCCCACGGGCCCAGGCGCCGGCGGGGTCGATCGGGGAGGGTCGTGGTTTCCATGGCTTAGCACCGCGTAGGGTGGGTCGAGCGCAGAGCGCAGCGAGACCCGCGGGAGATATCGTTGGCAAATCGCGTGGGTCTCGCTGCGCTCGACCCACCCTACGGCCTTCACCCCACGCCCTTCACGATCCGCCCCCCACCCTGCGCTGCTCAGATTTGCGAGCACGGCGCCGGGCGGAGCATGGTCTTCGTGATGTGGGAGACCGTGTTCTGGTACTCCGGTTTCACTTTGAGCTCGAGCCACGCCGGGTCTTTCATGAACGCGGCCCACGCCGGCTCGAACGCGTCCATGTCGTCGAAGGCGACCATGTAGGTCAGATTCGGCAGTTGCGAGCCCACGAGCGATTCGCCGAAGAAGACGGGCTTGAGGCCGACACGGTGGAAGATGTCGATCTCGCCACCGGAGTTGAACATCTCGATCTTCTTCTGCGCCCGTTCCGTGTTGTGGCTCTCGTAGGTGCGCAATTGAAACACCCGAGTGTCCTTCGTCGACGGCACCGTGATCTTGGGGTGCTTGTCGAAGGCAATCATCAGCGAGCTTTCGTAGCGCAGGTAGGCCGGGTCGTCGAAGGGGGCATCGAGGAACTCGGCCCCCGCCTGGAGGAAGGCGTCGTCGTCGGCCAGCTTCTGGACGAGCGTGATGAACGACTCGGGCGACTTGTGGGGCAGGAGGACGTAGACGTCAGGGCTGTCGCCTTCGAGCATTGTAAACACGCCGACCGGCCCGATCCCGAGCCGGTTCAGCGCCGGGATGGCGGCCTCGCGACAGAAATCCTCGAACCGCTTCTGCTTGGGGCCGGCTTCCAGGTGATAGAGCCGCAGCTCGTAGAATTCCTTGCCCGACGGAATATCCGACCCCTGCGCCGCGGCGGCCATGGTGAGCGGGGCGGCACCGGCCAGGCACGAGGCGGCGAAGAACTCTCGGCGTTTCATGGTGTGGCTCTCCTTGTGAGGAAGGGTTCTCGCGGGATCGGTGAAAGGACCGACCACCCCATTGTATCCCCGCCCCCGCCCCTCTACAATCGACCGGTTGCTAGTGCGGCACCGGCGTAGTAGTAGGCACACGCCGTGTGCCGCAACCAGCGGACGGCACACGGCCTTTGCCATGCTCGGCGGACGGTACACGGCGTGTGCCTGCTACGCGCGTCGAGACGTTGTCTCCCGGCCGATCCGAAACCCAGTCCGGAGTACCCTGCATGCGACCGAGTCGAACCAAAGCGAAGCTCCAGCGGAACGAGCCGGTGCTGGTCGTCACGCTCCACCTGACCGACCCGAGCATCTACGAGATGGTCAGCCTGATGGGCTTCGACTGCATCTGGATGGACATGGAGCACCACTTCTACAGCCTGGAGACGGCCGCCCACCTGATGCGGGCGGCCCGGGTGGGCACCACCGACGTGATGGCCCGACCCGCCAAGGGCGAGTTCATGCGCATGGGGCGGATGCTGGAAGCCGGCGCGCAGGGGATCCTCTACCCCCGCTGCGACGACGCGGCCGAAGCCGCCGAGGTGGTTCGCTGGGCCAAGTTCGCCCCCCAGGGCACGCGCGGCTGCGACGCCGCCAATCCCGACAACCCCTACCTGATGATGCCCGTCGCCGAATACGTCGCCGAGGCCAACCGGCAGACGTTCCTGGCCGTCCAGGTCGAAGATCAGCAGGCGTTGGACCGGGCGGAGGAGATCGCGGCGGTCGACGGCGTCGACGTCCTCTTCCTCGGCCCCGGCGACTTCAGCATCTTGAGCGGCATCCCCGGCCAGTTCGACCATCCCCGGGTGCAACAGGCGATGGAGACGGTCGCCCGGGCCGCCGCCAACACCGGCAAGCACTGGGGCTGCCCCGCGTTCTCCGTCGACCACACCCGGCAGTTGATCGACATGGGCGCCCGGTTCCTCGCCCACAACGCCGACATCCTGATGGTCCAGGCCGGCATGCAACAGATGCGCCGCGACTTCGCGCCGCTGGGGTTCACGTTCGACGACTCCCGGCTGCCGGGCGCGTAACGGGCGGGTTGTGGGCAGCCGGATCGGCGAGCTGGCGGGGCGAAGCCACAAGCGGCTGCTTTCTTGTTCCTACGCATTGGCTTCGGAACGAGGACCTGGCTCCGAACCGCGCGGCCATCCGCGTTGCATCTCGCCGTACGCCGAGCTATCCTGGGATCTGTCTCGACAGACCCTCCCAAGCGAACCCGCCGACACAAGGAGTCTCCCCATGAGCCGGGCCCAATCGAGCCGCCGCGGTTTCCTGAAACGGGCGACGGCCGTGGCCACCGCCGGCGCGATGGCGCCGTACTACTGGTCGAGCCGCGTGGCCGGGGCCGACTCGAAGAACGACCGCGTGGGCGTGGCTTCCATCGGCACCAGCATCTACACCGACCGGTGGGGGCACAAGGGCGAGATGGACGGGCGCGGCGCCGTGGTCGGCCATCAGGCGGGCCGCCTGGGCAACATGGTCGCCGTGGCCGACGTCAACCGCCGCTACGCCGAGCACTTCGCCGCCCGCTACGACGGCCGCTGCACGGTCTACACCGACTACCACAAGCTCTTGGATCGCCACGACGTGGAGGCCGTGACCATCGGCACGCCCGACCACTGGCACTCGAAGATCGCCATCGAGGCGATGCTCGCCGGCAAGGACGTCTACTGCGAGAAGCCGCTGACGCTGACGATCGACGAGGGCAAGAGGATCTGCCGGGTGGCCCGAGAGACCGGCCGGGTGTTCCAGGTCGGCACGCAGCAGCGGAGCGAGTACGACCGTGTGTTCCTCAAGGCGGTGGCGATCGCCCGAAGCGGCCGGCTGGGGGACAAGCTGCACGCCCTGTCGAGCGTGGGGACGGCCGAGTCGGGCGGCCCGTTCGAGAACCAGGCCCCGCCGCCCGAGCTCGATTGGGACTTCTGGCTCGGCCAGGCCCCCAAGGTGCCCTACTGCCCCCAGCGGTGCGACTACGACTTCCGCTGGTGGCTGGAGTATTCCGGCGGCCAGGTGACCGACTGGGGCGTTCACCATACCGACATCGCCCTCTGGGCCCTGGGCGAAGAGAGCACGGGCCCGGTCGAGATCGAGGGCAACGGCGATTTTCCCGGCGTGCCGAACGGCTATAACGTCGCCCGAACGTTCGACTGCACGATGCGATTCGCCAGCGGGAACACGATCCGGCTCTATAGCGGCCCGAACGAGCTGATTATCTCCGGCGAGAAGGGCCGCATCCGCGTCAACCGGGGCGGACTGACCGGCAAGCCCGTCGAGGAGCTGACCCGGGCCGACGAGGAACGGCTCGACGAGGAGATCCTCAAGCTCTGCGGCGGCTGGAAGACGGGCGGGCGCGAAGGCGACCACATGCAGAACTTCTTCGACTGCATCAAGAGCCGCAAGCAGCCGATCTCCGACGTGTTCTCGCACCACCGCTCGGTGAGCGCCTGCCACCTGTGCAACGTGGCCATGCGCCTGAATCGCAAGGTCCGCTGGGACCCGGAAAAGGAGGACTTCCTCGGCGACGACCAGGCCAGCGCCCTGCTCAGCCGCGAGCAGCGCAGGCCGTACACCATCGACGCGTGACCGGACCGCCATCGTGAGTGCCGCCGCTCGCAGGAGCGAACAAGCGTTCTGATAGAGAAGCCGGGATGGTCCTTCCATTTAGCCCCGGGTGATTCACCCGGGGCCAGGTGAAACCTCCCAAGAAAGCGTCCTTCAAGAACGCCCCCATGCCCACCATCACCAGCCTCCAGAACCCGCGCGTCAAGGCGGCGATCCGGCTTCGCGATCGGCGGCATCGCCGGAAGCAGGGGCGCATCCGGATCGACGGCGCCCGGGAGCTGGGCCGGGCGATCCGGGCCGGCCTGCCCATCGCCGAGGCGTTCGTCTGCGAGCCGCTCTGCCAGAACGACGAAGGGCGGCGTGTGCTCGCCGAGCTTCGCAACTCCGGGGCCGATCTCCTCGCCGTCACGGAAGCCGTGTTCGAGAAGCTCGCGTTCGGCGATCGGGCCGACGGCGTGCTGGGCGTCGCCCCGATGCCCCGGCCGACGCTCGCCGACCTCGCGCTTCCGCAAAACCCGCTGGTCGCCGTGCTCGAAGGCGTGGAGAAGCCGGGCAACGTCGGCGCCGTGCTCCGAACCGGCGACGCGGCCGGGCTTGCCGCCCTCGTGGTGGCCGACGGACGCACCGACCTCCACAACCCGAACGCCATCCGCGCGAGCCTGGGCACGATCTTCACGCTGCCCTGCTGCACGGCCACGGCCCAAGAGACCCTCGACTGGCTCCGCCGGCAAGGCCTGGCCATCTACGCCGCGCGCGTGGACGGCTCCGTCCTCTACACCGAGGTCAACCTGCGCGGCCCGGCCGCCATCGTCCTGGGCAGCGAGGCCGAAGGGCTGACCGACCTCTGGTCCGGCACCGACGTCATCCCCATCCGCCTCCCCATGCTCGGCGCCGCCGACAGCCTCAACGTCTCCGCCACGGCGGCCGTGCTCTTCTACGAAGCCCTCCGGCAACGCACGCACGCGTAGTCTGCCTGCTTGCGCGCACGCACCAGACTACTTCTCCTGCCCTTCGCCGCCCTTCACCAGCGGCCACATCCGCGCCGCCAGCGCGATCTGGAAGAACCGGACGAGCACGGCCGACTTGACCGTGGCGTCGACGTCGGGGTCGAGCACGGGCCCGAGCAGCTTGTCCAGGAGCGACTTCCGCTCGTCGTCCGACAGATCGGGCCGGCCGGCCAGCGAGACCTCCCACAGCTCGCCGTACAGGTACCAGGCCACGTCGTAGTAGACCAGCGAGGCTTCTACCTCCCACGCCTCGACGCCCTTCATCGCGCCGGCCACTTCGAGCATCGCCGTCACGCCGCTTGCAAACAGCCGCCGGAGCGGGTCCTCCTCCTCGGCCAGCATTTCCTGGAGCCCCACGCTGCTCACCGAGGCCGTGGTCAGGATCGCGCTCATCCGGCTCGCGCTCCGCGAGGCCACCTTGCTCTGGAGGTCGCGGAGGAAGCTGTGAAACTCGCCGGCAACCTCCCGGGCCTTCTGGGCCGCGTCGCTGCCGACCGCCAGCAGCTCGGCCTGCACGCGCCACAGCTCCTCGGGCGTCGGTGCGGTCAGGATACGTTGCAGGGCCGTGGTCAGGCTCGTGTTGGAAGTCTCGTTCATTCGTTTTCACCCCATGTTCGCGGAGGTCGATCTTTCGGATCAACGCGGCGGTCTTTCCGAAACAGGTATCGCACAAACGACCACAGACCGGCGAACCGATAGCGGCCGTCGACGTAGTGCTCGATGACGTAGAAGGCGAAGTAGTAGGCCCGGGCGAAGCACCAGATGGCGACCGCCAGGAGCACCGCGACCTTGAGCGAAGGACG
>Ga0180431_10010110_pt1 | contig 10537 bp, 3 predicted proteins | sample SS_ome_11_FD_132459 | JGI IMG/M metagenome (GOLD analysis project Ga0180431, IMG submission 132459) | Hypersaline lake sediment archaeal communities from the Salton Sea, California, USA - SS_1_MS_1 metaG | ecosystem: Environmental > Aquatic > Non-marine Saline and Alkaline > Hypersaline >... | reverse complement strand
GTCTTACCTGTGCCCGGGGCTCCTTCGACCAGATTGGCTGTCTGGGGTAAGAAGCCGCCGCGCAGCATCTCATCCAAACCCGGGATGCCCGTCTTCACGCGTTCCATGAGCCCCTCCTTACGTCACCATCTCGTTATTATCTCGTTATTATCTCAGGATTATCTCAGGACTGTCTCAGACAATTCACCCCTACCATCGCCATCCACTGGATCACACACTACTGCCTCGTGCCTCGGATAATGTGATATATCGCCTTGACCCGAAACTGGCGGTCATCCGAGGCCTTTACAAACTGCTCCAGCAACTGCCTGTTTTGGCGATCTGGGGCTAGCGAGTAGACGGTCATATCGCCGAGCTGGCTTTCATCCAACACGCCATCACGTGCCAGCTCAGCTAACTCAGCGCTAATTGTGTCAACGCTGCGGCCAGCGTAACGGGCTATATTCTCGGCCGTATCCGTCGTATGGGGATTATCGTGAAAAAAGCGAACTAAGTCCCACTTGACGAACGAATTAACCTTCGTTCGCAAGAACTCAAGTAACCTGGGATCCATATCCGCCATCAGACGACCTGTCAGGTCAAGTTCCATCTCTTCCATTGAACATCCTCCTCCAGAACATCTTCCTGGTCGGCGGGTATCGGGCAACCGAGGTTGCCCGTGCTTACAGAAACCCGCCCCTATCTCCTCTGCCACCTCACTACCTCCTCTACGGGGGCCTGAGACGGTCAGAGCCAGCGGGTAGGGAAACCCACCTCACTTCTCTGTCACCGAAGCGGCTGTGGAAGCAAGCGAAAAACAGTCGTGGCCACAGTGCGGCGAATGTTGTCCTGTAAGGCATCGAACATTTCAAATGCCTGTCGTTTATATGCGACCAGCGGATCGCGCTGTGCGTAAGACTGCAAACCAATACCTCGACGAAGGTCCTCGATATCCGTGAGATAGTCGATCCACAAACGGCTGATGGACTGCAGCATCACTTGTCTCTGCACGCTATGCATCAACTGTTGTCCAAAGAAAGCTCCCACAGCCCTCCGGGTGCCCTCGTCCAAATCGGCTATTCGCATCTCCCCAACGTCCTCCATCTGGCGCACGCCCAAATAGCGCACAAAACCTGAGTAGAACTGCGGTTCCCACTCCCCCACGTGCTGACTTTCGAGCCGGCGCACCTGGGCCTCGTCGAACTCGAAGTCCCAGTCTTCCAGAAACCGCCAGATACTTCGCTGCGTCCGCTCATCTAGGTCACCAATACATTGCCCCTCGATAGCCTGCTCCCATTCCTGGTAGAGAAGATGGAATACTTTATCACGCATCTCTTTACCCAAATCAGCCAGAGTATGCTCCTGGAAGGCCCGATACTTGGCCTCATCCCTGCAGACATTCTCCTCCCAAATATAACGACGGACGACATCTTGCATCTCTGAAGGCAGATCTTGCAGCCTCTGATTCTCGACCAGTTCGAGTTGATGCCGCCCCAGAAGCAGACCCAAGCCCTCTTTTTCCTCCTCCCAGTCTAGGAGCGCCTGACCGTCGAGCTCCCTCAGCTTCTCCTCATCCACAAAGGAATCCCTCCGAGCTTGATACTCCTGCAACTCCTGCTTGACCTCATCTTCCAGATCGATCAGCCCAAAGTATTGCTGCAGACCTTGTTTGAGGTCATCCTCTAGCTCGGCCACTCGCTGCTCGCCAATCTCCTGCTCCAGTTCACGCCCGAGATAGAATACAATCTGCTCATGCACTTGAGCAGGAAGATTTCCCAAACGCACGCGGGCGTACTCTTTCTCCTTCTCCTCATCAACGAAGTAATCTAGGCGATCAAGATAATCCCAGAGCAGTTCCCGCAGGTCGCCGTTCAAATCAGAAATCGGCAGATCAGTGTACGGAGCTAACAGGTGTTGGCCAAGGTATCGAGTAGTGGCCTCATAGAACTCCGCATCCATCCTGTTCGCGGGAGTCTGTTTAAACTCATCAACTCCCGACTGATCCACGAAATAGCCCATTTCCTCCAGGAAGTGTCGAATACCCGCCTGCACGCTGGCCGGCAAATCACCAACAGCCCGTACGCGCAGCTCTCTATCCAGTTCCTGAAGGAGATACGAGATAAGCCCTTCGTGTATCTCGTCTTCCATAGCGGCGATTTTCACATAGGGAAGCAATTCCTCGAGGTCTTCATCCACAAAGTAGTGCACTCTTTTGAGGTAAAGCCAAGTCGACCGCTGTATCTCCTCAGGAAGCTCACCGAACCATCGTCCTTCAATCTCCTGCCAACGCTGGCGTCCTAGATAGCGTGCCACCCCTCTATAAATCTCCTCGTCCAGGTCCGCCAGAGTCTGGTTATATACAAACCGTTTCTCGGCCGCTTTATCCTCGAAGTATCCCTCAAACTGCAAATGCTGGAGGATATTCTCTTGTACCTCTTGTTCCATCTCCAGGAAGGGCCTACCATCGAGGGCAGCCAAGCGTTCTAGACCCAGATGTTCCTCTAGACCAGGGACAAATTCGCGCCGGATACGGGAAAGAGGCTCGCTTCTGAACTGCCGGACCTTAGAGTCGTCCGTCAGGTAGTCCACCTCGTCAAGATAAGCCCACACCCACTCCTGGAGGTACCGGTCGAGCTCACCCACCTCCTTCTTCTCCAGATCAGTCAGCATCTCGGACCGCAGGTGCTCTCGTATATCCGCTTCGATTTCCTCTCCCAAATCGGCCAACCGCCGCTCCGGCAGTGATGCGACTGCATCCTCGTCGCGAAAGTACGCCTCTCGCTTGAGGTGGTCAAGCACGTATTGACATCTGTCCCCCTCCAGCTCGGCGAGGGTCTGCTCGGCGGCGAAGTGGTGGCCTCCCACTTCCCGGGTAAAACCAACCAGAACTGCCTCGTCCAGGTCGGACAGCTGGCCAACAGAAATCTCTCGTCGGCGCTCCTCGTCGTCAAGAACGCGCGCCTCCCGCAGACATGCCATAGCTATGCGCCGGATGCCCACCCCTAAGCGCCCAACCTCGCGGTCTGCCACCTGGGCTATCTGTCTTCTTGCCAGGAACGAGCACACCTGATGAAAAGTCTCGGATTCCAGGTCCTTTAGACGCTGATAAACCAGGAAGTGCTGAACCTTCTTGTGATCGGTAAAATGGCCGCGCCGTTGCAGGTACTCACCCACAGCTCGACGTATACCGGGCTCCAGATCTCCAATGGGCTTGCCCCCTACGCGCCTCAGCTTTTCATCACCCAGCCAGCGGGCAATCCCCTGGAACACTTGAGCATCTAAGTGATCCACGCGTTGAGCGAACAGACGCTGCTTTGCGTCCTCGTCCTCGAAGTAGCCCACACTGTTCAGATACTCCTCAACCCGATCGCGCGTGTCGACGTCCATCTCCAAAATGCGCTGACCACCGAGTCGCTCCTCTAACGTAGCCTTTAGATGCGCCTTAATGGCATCACCCATGCGCGGATCCAGATCGTCCAGGCACTTCCCTTTAACCATCTGAATCATCAGGTAGCAACGCAGCGCTTTCCGCAATTCCCTACTCCACTCACGAGCCGGTATGCTTTGGACAGGCAGAACACTGCTCTCACCCAGGTGCTCCAGTATGTCGTCGTGAAACTCCTGGCTCAAATCCTCCAGGCGCTGCTGCTCCCACCGCCTCAGCTCTTGCTCACCCCAAAGCTGTTCCCTCTCGTCCAAAGCGGCTTTCAGATGAACCAGGATGGCCTGGCGCAACTCTTGCTCGTCCATCCCTCTAACGCTCAAAGCGACCAAGAACGCCAATGGAAACTGCGATACGAAGCTGACTCTTTTCCTATGCTCTCTGTCAAAAGACCGTGCCTGGGCATAATATACATCGAGTAGGAACTGGACAGCCTGTGAAACAGAGCCACGCGTCGTCAAAGAAGCGCCCAGACTCGCTCTCACCCGTCTGGATATTTCCTGCTCAAGACGTTCAGCCCAGAGAGCATACGCCAGAGACACAACCTGGCGGAATAGCGGCTCCAGGCTACTAATCTCCAGACGAGCCAAATCGTTCAACTCCCCAATCAACCCAAGCAGGTTGTTCCTCCCTCGCTGGAGTCTTCCCTCCCTCACTTCTTGAGCAATTCTGTCCAGGGCGGTATCCGATCGCCCCTCGTGCAGATTGTCCCTCGCTTGAACCAGCAATGCTTGCACGTCCCCGGCATCGAGATCCGTCAGACTCACGTCCTCCAGCTTCAGAGTTCCAGGAGTACGGGCCTGGATGCTCCGGACCAGCCTATCACACACTTCTTGATTGTACGAACGCTCAAGAGCAACGAGCAGCGTATCTATGACTTCGTCGATTTCTACGCCTCTCAACTCACGCTGCCTGACACCTAGAGGCAAGGGAAAGGTGCGTTGAAGATGCTGAAGCAAGTCGCGAGGGCGCACCGTCCCCCCACGCTCCTCCGTCAGCTCTGTGTAATCACTGATCTTCTGCTCCAGGAGCTCAGTGAGCCTCTCCAGCTTCTCCTGATACTCGGCTTCCACCCTACGCAGCGGCTCAGCGACGACGCTGTCAAGCAGGTACTCTCGGTATTCATCCACAGCCTGCCGATGCAAGCTCAGGATTCTATCCCCCCAACCCTCCGGAGATAGGCCCTGCAACCGCTCAGCAAGAAAGCCTATGGTGAAAGGAGGAAAGCATCTCCACTTGTTCGCCAGAGAGAAAGGCGGGGGGAACGGCTCATCGGACCGTGGGAGCAGGAGTGGGAGGACGTGGTCCATCGCACTCCATATCTCCCACCCATCGCCTGTCTCGGAGGAAGTTCCGACCAGACGTTCGTCAACCTCCTCCTCGATCATGTCCCATAGATCACTGCTGATATCGGCGCTGGTCAGGATACGATAGCGCTGATCGTAAATCAGTTCACGTTGGCGAGTAAGAACATTATCGTATTCGAGTAAGTGCTTGCGGATGTCAAAGTTGTATCCCTCAACCCGGGACTGGGCGCTCTCGATCGTCCTACTGACCAGATTGTGCTCAATAGGAACATCATCCTCGAGACCTAGCCTATCCATCAACCCTTTGACCTGCTCACCTCCAAAGCGACGCATCAGGTCATCTTCCAGGGAGAGATAAAAACGAGAAGAACCTGGTTCGCCCTGACGACCCGCACGCCCACGCAACTGGTTATCAATGCGCCGGGCTTCATACCGCTCGGTACCGATGATATGTAGCCCCCCCAGTTTCATCACTTCTTCACGCCGGCGCACGTAGTCAGGGTCAATCTCAGCAATAGCGTTGTAAAACTGAGCCTGGGTCACATTGAAGAAGTCAAACCCCCGGCTCTCCAGCAGCCTTCGAGCCCGGGCCACAGTCTCGTCGGACAACTCGCCACCCAACTTGATGTCTACCCCACGTCCTGCCATTTGAGTGGCGACCGTGACGACACCAGGCCGACCAGCCCTGGCGATGATCCGTGCCTCTCTGGCATGCTCCTTAGCATAGAGCACTTGGTGCTCGATATTCCTGGCCGCAAGCTCGCGTCCCAAGGTTTCGGACTTCTCAACCGACGTGGTGCCCACCAGAACCGGACGCCTGGCCTGGTAACACTCCCCTATCTCCTGTATAATCGCCTGCCACTTGGCCTCCTGAGTTCCATAGACCACGTCGGGGAAATCGATCCGCCTGAAGTAACGCTCCTCCGGGTCGTCCGGACGACGATAGGTGACAACCTCGACGCTACCTTCCCTACTGCTCTCGGTGAGCAACTTTCCCTGGAGCGCCTGATACTCAACGTGGGTGGGCAAGACCAACGTATCGCAATGGTATATCTTGTAGAACTCTTCCGCCTCAGTAGCCGCCGTGCCGGTCATACCGGCCAGCTTGTCGTACATGCGGAAGTAATTCTGGATTGTGATGGTCGCATGGGTCATGGTGCGAGGCTTGATCTCCACACGTTCCTTGGCCTCAAGGGCCTGGTGCAACCCCTCACTCAGCCGCCGGCTGGGCATCAATCGACCGGTAAACTGATCGACGAGAATGACACGTCTGGACTGGACAATGTAGTCGCGCCCCTTAAGGAACAGAACCTGAGCTCTGAGAGCCTGCTCCATAAAGTGGACGTAGTGATAGTTGGCTTCATCGTAGATGTTGGTGATACCCGTTTCCTCTTCCACCTTCGCCAGTCCAGCTTCCGTCAAGGTCACGTTCTGTTCTCTCTCGTCGAGCTCGTAGTGTAAGCCCTCTTCCAGCCTGCCGGCGATGTCAGCAAAGCGACGATACTCCTCCGCCTCCCTTTTCTGCTCCTCTTGGCTCAAGTGCCCAGAAATAATCAAAGGGGTTCGGGCCTGATCGATGAAAATATTGTCCACCTCGTCAATCAGGGCATAATGCAGGTCTCTCTGCACACGCCCATCCAACGACATCGCCAGGTTATCGCGCAGGTAGTCGAACCCGAACTCGTTGTGGGTACCATAGGTGATATCCGCCAAGTAGGCAGCACGCCGAGAGGTCTGGCGAAGGCACTGATACTTGCCGCGGGTGTAATCGGGATCAAAAACATAGGACTCCCCCCCTTGCTGCAACAGCCCCGCCCGCAGGCCCAGGAGATCATACACCGGTCCCATCCATTGCAGATCGCGTCGAGCCAAGTAGTCGTTCACCGTCACCAGATGGGCACCCTTACCTTCCAGTGCGTTTAGATAAAGCGGCAACGTCGCGACGAGGGTTTTTCCCTCGCCGGTCTTCATCTCGACGATCTTGCCCTGACGAAGGGCGATACCACCGATCAGTTGCACATCATAGTGGCGCAGGCCAATGGTGCGCTTAGCCACCTCGCGCACAGCGGCAAAGGCATCCACGAGAACGTCGTCGAGTGTCCCCCCCTGGGCCAGACGCTGGCGAAGCTCCTCCGTCTTAGCCTGCAGTTGAGCGTCACTCAATGCGGCGAATGCCGATCCAAGCGCATTGACAGGCTCGACCATATCCTGTAGCCGAGCAATCTCACGCTGGTCGGAACCACCGACGATTTTTGTGAATAGTCCCCGCAACATTGAACCTACTTGACTCCTTACAGGCAAGCGGACATCATTATACCCGCTGGTGGCGCAATTGCAAGCGAAGCTAAGCCATAGTCGACGGTCGACTCCCGAAAATTTGCGGCATTTCGCCTCCTACGGCGTGCTTGCATCCTACGACAGAACCGACCCAACTTTGAAGGGCACGAAAGCCCGTTAACGCACTCTACAGATCAACCCCTTGAGATATGCTCCCTCCGGATAGGTCAGCGCCACAGGATGATCCGCTCCCTGCGCCAGATAGCCGATGATCTGCGCTTTCCTTCCCGCATCCAGCGCCGCGCCGAAGACGACTTTCTGAAACAGATCCGCAGAGACCGCGCCTGAGCAGGAACAAGTGAACAATACCCCACCGGGGCGAAGCAACTGAAAAGCCAAGAGATTGACATCCTTGTACGCCCGTACAGCTCGCCTCACCTTTCGCTCGCTGGGAGCGAATTTGGGAGGGTCAAGCACGACGACATCGAAGCTATATCCTTCAGCCCGGTAACCGCGCAGCACGCTGAAGACGTCCCCCTCGACGTACTCAACGCCAGGGCACTCAAGGCCGTTGAGAGCGAAGTTGCGCCGCGCCAAACCTAACGCTGGGGCCGAGCTATCCACCAGCGTCACTCGCGATGCACCCGCTGTAGAACCTGCCAAGCCTCCACCTGAGGCCGCGTACACTCCGAAACCACCGCTATAGGCGAACGCATCTAACACCTCAGCTCCATCGCAGAACGCCGTGAGTCGCGCCCGGTTCTCGCGCTGGTCCAGGTAGAAGCCAGTTTTGTGTCCCTGTCGAACGTCTACGAGAAAGCGATGGCCATTCTCAAGCACCTCCACCAATTCTGGAGGCTCCTCTCCCCATAGCGAACCCGTGCGCTGCTTTACCCCCTCCTTCGCCCGTACGTCCACGTCGGATCGCTCATACACACCTCGCACCCCATCCAGAAGCTCAATCAGGAGATCAACCAACTCTGCCTTTCGCCGTTCGACACCCAACGTCAGACACTGAACCACCAACCAATCTCCATATCGATCCACAATCAAACCCGGCACGTAATCCGATTCGGCGTGTACCAAGCGATAGGCGGTAGTCGTCAAGTCGTCGGCAAGCGCCTGACGCGCAGCGATAGCCTGCCGCAGCCGCCGCTGCCAGAAGAGGCGATCAATCGGCTCCCCCTGCTGCCAACTCAGCAACCGCACGGCGATCTGGGAACGTCGGTTGATGAGGCCCCGCGCCAGCCAGTTGCGCCCCGCATCGCGCACCTCGACCACGTCTCCGTCCGCCGCCTCCCCCTCCACGCGACCAATCGCGCCGGAGAAGATCCAGGGGTGACGCTGCAACACCGGTTTGGCGCGACCACGCTTGAGTATGACTGAGCCGCTACTGCTTCCGGGTGAACGAAGTTCACACTCAGATGGGACTGTTCCACTCATATTTCCCTATCGCCAGCCATTCATTCTCATTCCAATCATTCCAACGGCAGCGACGGCTGCCTGCCACCGCTGTCCTTGGTCAACCCTCGGGCGTTCGTTTCACCCGCCGCGCTGCCCCGCTCACGGCCGATCATCCCCAGCAGCCCTGCCTCTTCAAGCATCGGCACCCCAAGCTGCTGCGCCCTGCGATACTTGATGCCGCCCGGCGCGTCCCCCACCACCAAATAATCCGTCCTACCACTGACGCCGCCGGTCACCCGCCCGCCATGCCGCTCAATAAGCCGGGTCGCTTCCACGCGGCTCATTGTGGATAGCGTACCTGTGATGACAAAGGTCAAGCCCTCCAACGGCCCCTCAGCAGGCACAGCGGCAGCCTCCTGCTCCAGCTTTACTCCGGCCTGGCGCAGCTTCTCGAGGAAGGCTCGGTTGCGAGAACGGGAAAACCAGGCCAAGATCGACCCGGCTGTACGAGGACCCATGCCCTCAATGGCCTCCAATTCTTCCCTGCCGGCCCTCCCCAATTCCTCTAACGACTGATAGTGCTGAACCAGCAATTGAGCCACCGTCCCCCCCACTCCCTGAATGCCCAAGGCAGCGATAAGCTGGGCCAGGGGGCGTTCCTTGGTAGCCCCGACAGCCGCCAGTAAGTTGTCTACGCTCTTCTCGGCGAAACCCTCCAGCCCTAACACATCCTCTGGTTTCAGGTAGTATAGATCGGCCGCGTCTTGCACCAGGTCACGTTCCACCAAGAGTTGTGCGGTCCGCTCGCCCAACCCCTCGACATCCATCACGCCAGCGAAGTGACCCACGCGCCGCACGCGCTGCTCCGGACAGGCCACGTTGATACAACTGATGGCCACCTCGTCCTCGCCCGATACCACAGGTTCGCCACAGGATGGACAGATCGCCGGTAATTGGTAGGCTCTCTCCTTCCCTGTACGTGCAGCAAGCACAGGTCCGACGACGTAGGGAATGACATCGCCGGCGCGCCGGACAAGGACCGTATCGCCCAGGCGGATGTCCTTCCGCTGCATATCCTCGAAGTTGTGCAAGGTAGCCCTACGAATGGTGACACAACCCAACTGCACCGGCTTCAACACGGCGTAAGGAGTCAGGACACCAGTACGACCTACGTTGATCCCGATGTCCAACACCTTAGTCGTCGCCTCGCGGCCTGGGAACTTGAACGCCACCCCCCCCCGCGGTGCTCGGCCAACCACCCCCATCGCCGCCTGCGTCGCCAGGTCATCCACCTTGATCACCAAGCCATCCACCTCGTAGGGCACCATATCCCGCTTCTCGACCCAATCCTCGCAGTAGGCAACTACCTCGTCCAGTGACTCGAAACGAGCCACATGTTCCGAAACCGGGAACCCCAATCGCCGCAGATAGTCCAACGACTCCCACTGGGTAGAAGGCACAGAATCATCGGCCTCGACAATCTGGTAACAGAGCAACGTCAGGGGTCGGGAAGCGGTGACGCGCGGATCGAGCTGACGCAGGCTGCCCGCTGCCGCGTTACGTGGATTGGCGAACAGTTTCTCCCCCGCCTCGGCCTGACGGCGATTCAGTTCCTCAAATTCCTCGATCAGCATCATGGCCTCGCCACGCACGACCAGGCGTTGAGGAGGCTGAGGGCCATCGGGAGCGACCGGGATACTCAAGGGCAACGCGCGCACCGCGCGCAGATTGGCGGTCACGTCCTCTCCGACGGACCCGTCCCCACGTGTCGCCCCTAGGGCAAAAAGCCCATCCTCGTAGTGCAACACGACCGTCAGCCCATCCAGCTTGGGCTCGACCACCCAGGCAGGTTGCGGCGCCTGGGGAGGGATAAACTTGCTCACCCGCTCCCACCAGGCCCGGATCTCCTCGCCGCTGGAGGCTTTGTCCAGGCTGAGGATAGGGGCGGGATGTTCCACCTTGACGTACCCCTCGGCGGGCTGCCCTCCCACCCGCTGAGTTGGGGAATCAGGCGTGATCAGATCCGGATACTCCGCCTCCAATTCGCGCAACTCGTCCAGTAGCGCATCATACTCAGCATCGCTGACGAGCGGCTCATTCAACACATAGTAACGATAGTTATGGTAAT
>Ga0180431_10010109_pt1 | contig 10538 bp, 3 predicted proteins | sample SS_ome_11_FD_132459 | JGI IMG/M metagenome (GOLD analysis project Ga0180431, IMG submission 132459) | Hypersaline lake sediment archaeal communities from the Salton Sea, California, USA - SS_1_MS_1 metaG | ecosystem: Environmental > Aquatic > Non-marine Saline and Alkaline > Hypersaline >... | reverse complement strand
TCGGGGTAGGCTCGGCCAGCGGCGGCGGGATCAGCGACAACGATGGGGATTCCTGGGAGCCCTCGCTGGCCATCGCGCCGGACGGCACGCCTTACGTGGCCTGGGGCGACAGCCGTTTCGATGGTTCAGACATCTATATACGACAATGGGAAGGGGGAGGACCAACGTTCTCGATCTCCGGTCACGTGCGAGATAGCAGGGGTGATCCTCTCTGTGGCGTACAGATCTCCGCCAGCACAGGCAGCATGACTACTACCGATAGCAGCGGGGCATACACGATCACCAACCTGCCACCGGCCACATACACGCTCACGCCGACCAAGCACGGGTACACATTTGCACCGCCCTCGTGCACAGCCTGCGTGCCACCGGATGCTGTGGGACAGGACTTTACGGGGATACCCGACGTGTACCTGCCGATGGTTCTCAGTGGGTGACGATGCGATGGACAATGGATAGCCCTAGCCCATGCCCCTCGGCGCGGACCTGGTTGAGGCGCGTGAAGGGGGTGAACAAGCGAGGCTGCTGCGCCGGCGGGATGCCCGGGCCATTTGAGGTCGTGGGCCACGGTGTGGGCGAAGGCGTCCAGTTCCTCATCTACTCTTCAACTATGAACAACCGCCCATCCCCCCGGCCGAACACCTCCGGGAAGTAGAACTCGCGCGCCGTAGTCGGGATGACCTGGTACTCGCCCGGCTGCGTGGCGCGGAAGGTGTAAGTGTATTCGTAGGTGCCCGCGGGCAAGTAGTCAGCGAAGAGCACGACCTTGTCGTCCCGCACCTCGCTGCGGCTGTACCACCGCCACCACCAGTAGTAGAAGTCGTACCAGCCCTCGCTCTCCGTCTCGCGATACAGGGCCGGTTCCTGCTCGACCAGGCTGGTCGTCGCCAGGCTCGGGTCGATCGCCTCGGCCCCGGCCGGCAGCGGATCCTCGACGACGACGTAGTACAGGTCGTGGGGCGCGACGATCGTCAACCGCACCTGCACGACGTCGCCCACGGCGGCCTGGTCTACCTCCGGGCACTGGGTCCCCTCGGTGCAGGCAGGGTCGACGTATCGCCGGCCGACGATCACGCCCCGGTTGAGCGGCTCAATCTCCTCCACCGGCAGATACACGTTGAGATGCGCAGTGTAGTACAACCGGCCCTCGCCCGGTCCCCGTCCCACGGTCAGCCGGTTGCCCACGTCGGCGAGCAACTCCGCCACGTCCACCCGCAGTCGGATCGGCTCATCGACGGTGTCGGGGGTCACAGCCCCATCCGCCAGGACCTCGTCGTTCAGCCACACGGCGTAGTCGTACGCACCCTCGAGCTCGCCGGTGACGACCATCCAGTCGGTGAGCGCGATGAGCGCCCAGGCGGTCTCCTGGGTCGTCTCCCAGATGCCATCCTGGCGGGCGACCATCAGCCAGCGCACCACCTGCGGGATCAACGCGTTGTCCGGATCGAGCCGGGCCAGCGCGTCGAGGATGACGGCGGTGGAGCGGGTGTCGGTGTTCATAGCCCACCAGTCGTAGTCCGCCTCCTCCCAGTGCGCGCCGGTCGCGCTGAGGATGGCCGCGTTTTGGACGTCGGAGAGAAGCGTATCGACGCGGCGGTCGCCTTCGTCGATCAACCCCAGCGTCAGGGCCAGGAAGGCCCTTCCGTAGTGGCTCAGCTTGTCACGGCGGCGGTAGAGGTCATCGGTGTACTCGCTGGCGCGGCGGGACTCGCCGGCCTCGGCCATCACGTAAAGGACAAAGGCCTGGCGGTTCGCCTCGCGGTAGGACTGAAGCTGGCGCGCACTCACGAGCGTGCCCTCCAGGAAACCCAGGCCCTGCTCGATGACGCCGTCCCGGACCTCGAACCCGGCCTCGCGTGCATTGGTCAGGGCAAAGACGACGTAGGCGGTCAGGTAAGGATTGCTCTCACCCTCGATCCACCAGCCCCAGCCGCCATCGGCGTGCTGGCGCTGGACGAGCTTGCTCAGCCCTTCCGCGACCAGGCCGGGCAACCGTGCCTCCAGCTCAGGGTCGGAGATGCCCAGGTCGCGCAGGGCACGGTAGGTGAGCACGTTGGGCAAGAAGCGGCTGACGATCTGCTCGGTGCACTCGTAGGGGAAGTGTTCGAGATAGTCCAGGCCGTCGACCATCCCGGCCGCCAACGATGGGTCGAGGCGGATGGAGAGTTCACCCCGCCGGTCGTCGTACTTGGGAGGCAGCGCCACGACCTCGGTGCAGCTGTCCTCGCCCACCAGTTGCCCACCGGTGCCGACGATCTCCGGCGCGGTGTAGCGGTGAACAAGAAGCGTGCCCTCGGGGCCGGTGGTCAGGCGCGGCCGGGCGGCGTCGGAGTATTCTCCCGACACGGCGCTGAAGATAACGTCCACGCCGGGCACATCCTCGACCTCGACCCACCAGGTGACCTTGGTCTCGCTATCAGGAGAAATCGTCACGGTGACTTCGTGCTGCGCGCTACGGGTTGTGTCCAGCGTGAGGCCGGCGGCGCTCAGCGCCACGACCACGTCGCGGGTCTCGGAGGTATTGTTGCTGACCAACGCCGCCAGTTGGGCCCGGTCGCCCACGACGAAGAAGCGCGGCGTCACAGGGCGGATCAACAGCGGCTTGGTGACCAGCAGGTCCACCGTCGCCTCCCCCACCTGCGTGCCATCGGTCACGCCGACCCCCCGCAAAATCCAGGTGGTGAGGTTGTCGGGCAGTTCGATCTCCACCGTGGCCCGGCCGGCGCGGTCGGTGACGACCGCGGCGTCCCAGTAGGCAGTGTCGGCGAATTCCTCCCGCAACTCGACGCCTGCTGGCGGCGCGGCCGCCTTGCGCATTCCCTCCTCCTCGACGGCCATCTCGGCCACCATCGTAGGCATCGGTTCCGCGGCAGGCGCCTCGACAGGTTCACTGCCACCGCCCAGGCCCACGTCCTGCGCAGCAAAGCTCTCCTCCATATCCTCCATCTGCTCCAGCAATAATCGGTTGACGGAGAGAACCAGGCCACTGGCAGTCGAGACCGACAGCCCGCGCCGCCCGTAGAACGCCTCGAGGATGGCATCCGGTATCCGGGGCTTCAGGCTCAGCACCGCCTTGTCGACTAGATCCAGGGAGAAGGCGGCCTGGACCGGCTCACCGCTGGCGTCGCGGGCGCGCACGTCGAAGGAGACGGTATCACCAGGCTCCGCCCGGGCCACGCTGGGAGTCAGCGTGATGGCCAGTTTCTGTTCCACCGGCTCGACGGTCAGCACGACGTAGCCCAGCTTGTGCGTCGCCACAGGCTCAGTCGCGTCCGGGCCCTTGACGATCACGGCGGAGACGTAGACGTTGGGCGCGTGGTCGGCGGTGATGGGCAGCCGGTAGATGGCGGAGTTGCTTTCCAGCCGCAGCACTTCCTGGTGCAGCACCCCACCCCGCTCGACCGTGACCCAGGCCCACTGCTCCCCGGCGAAGGGGCTGGGGATGAGTATCTCGGCAGTCTCTCCGGGGACGTAGATGGACTTGTCGCTGACGAGGGTGATGCGATCGTTGTTCTCCCGCCGCCAGGAGACGTACTCCTCCCCGCTGACCCACACCCAGATCGAGCTGCGCACGAGCCGTTCTTTCTGGTCGCGCCCGCTGACGATGACGCGGTAGGAACCGCCCTCCTCCGGCGTGAAGGTGACCACGCCCTCGGCGTTGTCGTCGGTCGTCAGCGCGTCACGGGCCGAGTAGACCAGCGTATCGACCGTCTCCCACTCCCAGGAGCCACCACCAAGTTCGTCCTCGACGAAGGTATTGACCCATTCGCGGCGGTAAACCTCGACGTCCAGGCGTTGGCCGGGCAGTCGCTCCCCCGCCCAATCCACGGTCACCACATCCACGGCCAGTTCCTCGCCCGCCTCGCCGACGACCTGCTGGGGGGCCAGGCCCACGTAGAACTCGCCGGGATGGACGACGACGTCATCACGGCCAGAGATGACCTGTCCGTCCCGGCCGTACACGGTCGCCTCGACGGTCAATCGCTGCCCGCCGGTCATCACCTCCGTCGGCAGCGCGACGGTCAGGCGTCCGGCCGCATCGGTGGTACCAGAGCCGCTGAGGAGGACAACCGGGGCGGGAGGCTCACGCCACCAGCACCAGCGGCAAAGCCACGGGTCGTCCTGATCGGTGAAGTCGTAGCGACCAAACTGGGCCGGCTCGAAACTGTAGGAATTGGAGAGCACGCGCCATTCGACAGGCACGTCGGCGACGGGACCGCCGAAGAAGTAGCGCACCTCGACGTCTGCCTGAGTCGCCTGCCCGGCGACCACCTCCGCCCGCTCCGGGGTGACGAGGACTTCGAACTCCGGCGCGCGATAGGCAGCGACGGTGAAGTCGGCCCCGAAGTACTCGTAGGCGACCTCAAACCCGATAGTATATTGGCCCAGGCTGGCCCCCTCCTCGAGCGCCAGCTCGCCGTAGAAGGCACCGAATTCGTCGAGGGGCAGCTCTTCGTCGAAGATCTGCTCACCGACGGCGTCGTGAACGCGCACCTGGACCCGATCATACCCGGGCAGGCTGTAGTGCACGTCGTCCTCGGCACGCAGGACGCCCCGGAAGTAGACGGTCTGGCCAGGGCGGTAGATGGGCCGGTCGGTGTAGACGTGAGCACGGTGGTCCGCATCCCCGTACGCCTCCTCCAGGCCGAAGTCCCAGGGACTGATGCCCGCGCTCCAGTCCCAGCCGGACCCACCCAGCACGAAGGGCTCCTGCGCCATGACGGTCAGCACGCCGCGGCCATACGTGCCCAGGGCGAAGTAAGCCAGGCCATCTGCGTCGGTGGTCGCCGTGCCCAGAACGTCACCATCATCCTCCCGCGCCGTCAGTGTGAGACCGCCGGCGGGCCGCCCGGTGGCCAGGTCGGTCACCCAGGCCCACGTCTCATCCGGGCCGGTCTTGAGCGTCAGGTTGTAGTCCGAGACGACCAACAGCTTGCGGTGCCCCCAGCGATCGTACTCGACGTCAGGGGCGCGCAGGTCCAGCAGGTAGAGACCCGGCGTCAGCGTCCCCCCACCCTCGACCAGGTCGACGGGCACGTATCCGGTCTCGTTGAGTGGCGATTCGACAGGCACGGACCACTGGCGAATGGGGCCGCCAGAGGGATTGTACTCCCACCAATCCCGCTGAACACGGAAGAACGACTCGTGATCGAGCCGATAGAGGCTCAGGTCGAGGCGGGTGGTGTTCAGGTAGCCAACGACGATACGGGCCGGTTGATGGGCATCATAAGTACCAATCATGCCGGGTACGTGGAGCCGAACCCAGGGAGAGAGCGCGGATGTGCGGAAGCGCACGGTCATATCCTGACCGGTGGTGTTGCCGTAGGGGTCGGCGATGTCGGGGCCGATGCGCACCTCGTAGTCGGTGGACGGCTGCGCACCGAAGTCGAGCACGAAGGTGTTGTCCCAGGTGTTGAAGTAAGTGTAAACCTGGGTGGGTGACAGGGGCGGGGTCATGTCCAGGTTGGGCATGACCGTAGATGGATCGATGGGCGCGTTGAAGATGATCTCGAAATCGGTGTACGGCCAGGCATCCTGCTGCCCGTCGGAGGGACGAGTACCGACGATGCGCGGCAGAGGGACGGTGGTGAAGCGCCACTCGTAGTCATCCCGCATCCCCTGCCCGCCCCTGCCGCCACGCACGCCCGCAGCCACCCGGGCCGTATAGGCCGTATCGAAGGCCAATCGCCCTTCGGGCGTGAAGGTCAACGTGTCCTCCTGGCACTCGAAGGTGCCGGCGACGGCACGCAGCCCGGCGCGCAGGCTGAACGATTTGGGGGCCGAATCGCAATCGATGGGCATGTTGAAGGTGACCTGGACGGTGGGTTCCACGCTCACCAACTCCGCGTCCTCGTTCGGCGAGACCCACACGACCTGGGGCGGCTGGGTGGAGAACGACCACTCGAAGTCCTCAGCCAAGATACCGCCGGTGGTGTCGGTGAGACCGGCCGCGACGCGGGCGGTGTAGGTCGTGCCACCGGCCAGAGGCTCGGCGGGCGTGAAGACGTAGATGGAGGTGTTGAGCCATTCACCGCTGCCCTCGACGGGTGGATCCAGCACCAGGGGCTGCGGGAATCCGGCGTAGGCCGGGTCGCTAACCGCCGTCAGCGGCACGACGGGCCGGTTGAACATGACGGTAATGGTGCTGTCGGCTTCCACGCCCTCCGTGTCGGGGGCCGGGATGACCTGGGTCGCCTCCAGGTAGCCGACGGTGCGGAAACGGAAGCGGTAGGCTCCGTCGAGTTGGTCGCCGTCGGTCGCCCTGGCCTGGGAACCGACCGTGACCTGATATTCTGCGTCCCGCTGGAGGTCACGGGCGGGCTTGAAGTGCACGGTGCGCTCATCCACCCATTCCATATCGCCGGACACCGCCGGGCTAACCTGGAAAGCGGCCTCGACGGAGGCCCGGTCCATGGGCCGGTCGAAGGTCAGGACGATATCGCCATCGGGCGATAGCTCCTCCCCGCGCTCGGGGGTACGCTGAATGACGACGACGGGAACAGTGCCAGGCGGGGGCGGCGTGTACGGGGGCAAGGTAGGGGTGGGCGTGGGCCTGACCGTGCCACGACAGGCCCCCAGTAACAGGCTGAGCAACGTAGCCAGCGCCACGAATCTATAGACATGTAGCTTTCTCACGGATCGTCCTCCTCACCACATCACACATTGCGCATTACGCGTTATTCAGTATATCACGGGAGCCCAGGCGGACGTCAGACATCCGATAGCGATAGCGAAGTCACAGGCCTCCTACTATTCAAGACGCCCGAGGCGGGGAGAAGGTTCCAGGGAGGGAGCACGGGAACAAGGGGACCACAGCCCATCAGTTTCTGATTGCCAGACACGGGCTGCGGTCCGCCGTGAGCGTCGAAAACTGTACGACTACTCGACCAGTAATACTCCGTCGGATGTCTGCATCCGCGATGTCTGCATCCGCGATGTCTGCATCCGCGATGTCTGCATCCGCGATGTCTGCCATCCGCTAACCACGGTGGTCGGTTCGTACGATACCATTTGCAGCGCCCTGCTCGCAAACGACACAACTACCCGAACAACAGTACACTATTCGCTACTGTCTGCGTCCATCCGCGCCACGTCCGCCGCCTGGGGCCCCTTCTCGCTCTGCTCGACGCAGAAGGTCACCCGCGTGCCGTCGGGGAAGCTCGGAACCTCACCGGGGGCAATACCGGTGCGATGGAAGAAAAGCTCCTCACCATTGGGATGAACGACGAAACCATACCCCTTCTCAGGATCGTACCATTTAACCCTACCCTCGTGGGGGCCAGGGCCAAGCCCTTCCAGCGTGCTAGCCTTCTTCTCCGGAGATGGTGCCGGCCGGGACTCCCGGCGTGGCTCTGGTCTTCGCTCTCCACGTGCTCCCGCCCCGCAGGAGGGGCACAATTCCGGCGGCGTGAGCTTCTCACCACGTTCCGCCTGCCGGCGCTGATCCTCAACCCGAAAGACAAATCGCTCGCCACACCTGGTGCAAATCGCCCAGGAATCTTGATAGGTCATTCTATTCCTCCTCCTTGAATCCACAGGTGCCTGGCACCTATTCCTCCTCGCCGTTCCCACTTTCTGGCCGGGGAAGTGGCACAAGCGCATCGACCACCACGTCCCCTTTGCGCAGCGAAATGATGCTCTCGCCGGCCGTGGCCCTCCCCAGACGGGGTGCATTGCGGGCGAGGATGGTTTTCGCCGCACCCTTCTGGGTGACCAGCACCACCGGATCGCGCGATTGGCACACACAGCCCCCAGCCAGATTCTCACCGGACGTGGTGATGCGGGTGGTCAGCACTCCCTGCCCATAGCGGCCCTGGGTGGGATACTCGGACAAGGATGTGCGCTTGGCCTTGCCGTCGACGGCGACGACAAGCAGGTCAGACCGAGAGCGTGCGACAGCCAATGCCACCACCCGATCCTCCTCGTCGCTCAGTTTGACACCCATCACGCCCCCGGCTGGCAAACCCATCGGGCGCACATCCGTCTCCTCGAACCGGATGGCCCGTCCGCTGGCGACGACCAACAACACCTGATCCTCCCCCGTCGTGAGCGCCGCCCAACCAAGCGCATCGTCCTGCTCCACCCCCATGACGACAAACGGCTCGCTACTCACGCCGGGCAGGTCGACCAGCGCCACCCGCTTGACGACACCCTGCCGCGAGGCCAAGAACAGATAGCCCTCAGGCTGCGGAGCCGGAAGCGCCAGCGCGGTCACAACCGTATCGCGGCGCGTGAGACCCGTCAGGTCGGCATAATGGGTACCCCCACCCTCCCAGGTCACACCCTCTGGCAGTTGGTGAATAGGGAAAGCGATAGCCTTGCCGTCCTCTGCAAAGAGGTATAGCGTATCCCGGGTGGAGGCCGCCAGCAGAGCCACCGGCACATCCTGTGGCCGTGCCGGTACCCGCGGAGAGGTCCCCTCGTCCGGCATGCGGGCCACCAACCCGCCCTGACCGACCACCACCCATACCGGCTCGTCCGGGACTAGATCGGCGGCAGTCAGTTGCGTCTTGCCCGCATCCAGCACTTGCGTACGACGGGCATCGGCGTAACGCTCCTTGATGGCCAACAGTTCGTCGCGCACGACACCACGGATCTTCTTCGGGCTGCGCAACAGCCCCTCCAGGTACTTAATCTGACGCTGCCTCTCCTTATACTCGTCCTGGATCTTGCGCTGCTCCAGAGCAGCCAGGCGTTTGAGTGGCATGTCGAGGATCGCCTGGGCCTGGGCCTGGCTGAGTTTGAACTTGCGACGCAGGTTCCTATGTGCGCTCTCGGTGGTGCGCGAGCGACGGATGGTATCAATCACTTCGTCCAGATGGTCGAGCGCGATAAGCAGGCCTTCCAGGATGTGGGCTCGCTCCTTGGCACGGGCCAGCTCATACTGGCTGCGCCGGGTGACGATGACTTGGCGATGGTCCAGATAGGTCAGCAGCGCCTTCTTGAGCGTCAGCAGGCGCGGTTCTCCGTCCACCAGCGCCAGTAGTATCAAACTGAAGGTACCCTGCATCGGGGTGAGTCGGAAGAGGTCCGCGAGCACCTCCTGCGGCTCGACCGTGCGGGTCAGTTCGATCACCAACCGCATGCCCCGCCGATCCGACTCGTCGCGCAGATCGGTGATGCCCTCGATCCGACCATCGCGCACCAGTTGCGCGATGCGCTCGATGAGATTGCTCTTGTTGACCTGATAAGGCAACTCGGTGACGACGATACGATGGCGAGAGCGGCTCATCTCCTCGACGTGAGCCAGGGCACGCACGGTAATCTTACCTCGCCCCTGCCCGTAGGCCTGGGCGATGACGTCATCCTCACCCTCCTCCCTCCGCCGGTAGATCACACCGCCGGTGGGGAAGTCGGGCCCCTGGATGAAATGCATGAGATCCTCGACAGCGACGTCGTCCAGCTTGCGCCAGTGGTCGAGCATGTAGACCAACGCGTCACACACCTCGCCCAGGTTGTGGGGCGGAATGGACGTAGACATCCCCACGGCGATGCCGGAAGCGCCGTTGACCAGCAAGTTGGGGATGGCGGCCGGGAGAACGCTGGGCTCCTGCAGGGTGTCGTCGAAATTGGGTATGAAGTCAACTGTGTCCTTGTCCAGGTCGCCCAGGAGTTGGGTGGCGATGGCGGCCAGGCGTGCCTCGGTGTAGCGCATCGCAGCGGGTCTATCACCGTCGACCGACCCGAAGTTCCCCTGCCCATCCACGAGGGGGTAGCGCAGGCTGAAATCCTGGGCCATGCGCGCCATCGCGTCGTACACCGCCGCGTCCCCGTGAGGGTGGTACTTCCCCAGCACCTCGCCGACGATGCGGGCGGACTTCTTGTATGCACTGCTGGGTTGCAAGCCCAGGCCCTGCATGGCGTAGAGAATGCGACGCTGGACCGGTTTGAGGCCATCCCGGGCGTCGGGGAGAGCACGCGAGATGATAACGCTCATAGCGTAGTCCAGATACGCCACCTGCATCTCGCTGTCAATGTTTACCTGACGGACAGTCCCAATTTCCATACGCTAGCTCCGGGTGTGAAGCGTCTCAATACTCGACTCTGTGAAAGCATCTATAACATTATACCAACGACTTGCCGTCTTGACCATGACGCCACCAACTCAGCTGCCTGATAGCGTCGTCCCTTCGTATAACTATACGTGAAGGGTCGATTTCTGTCAATTGTGACGCACGCGGGTGTATTAGACTCGGTTGCAGGCTGCCCATTACGCGGTACAATCGGGCGCAACCATCGCATAGGAGAGTTATCCGTGGAAGAACTGAACAGAGAAATCACCATCCCCAGGCATGAGAGCAGGCGCAGCTTCAAACTAGGCGTGTTCAACGGCGCGCTGTACCAGTTCGCCGAGGCATTGATCGACCCACCGCTGGTCCTGACCTGGTTCGTGAGCCAACTCACCGTCTCTAACCTGCTCATTGGACTGGTGGCACCGCTGGGAGAGGCCGGCTGGTTCCTGCCCCAGATCTTCGTCTCGACCCGCGTGCAACGGATGCAGCGCAAAATGCCCAGCTACATCCTGTCGGCTGCGGTCC
>Ga0180431_10010107_pt1 | contig 10538 bp, 7 predicted proteins | sample SS_ome_11_FD_132459 | JGI IMG/M metagenome (GOLD analysis project Ga0180431, IMG submission 132459) | Hypersaline lake sediment archaeal communities from the Salton Sea, California, USA - SS_1_MS_1 metaG | ecosystem: Environmental > Aquatic > Non-marine Saline and Alkaline > Hypersaline >... | reverse complement strand
TCAATCATCTGATCGACTAATGGCGTAGGAGTAGGGAAAAAGCCTTCAATCTTCTTACCAACTAAATCACGCTCAAGCTTTTTAACTGGGTCCTCTTGTCGCTTAGCTACTCGAAGAGAATCAAGCTCACGAATAGCGGCGCGTAGCTGCTCACCAGTAGAGATCCCCAACTTGCCTAATCGGTTTAACGTTGCGACCTGATCCGGTAGCCAGCTAAGCGAATAAGCCTCAAGCAATCCGGCTTTACTTGCCGCCATGATCTTGTCAGCTTGCTCTTTAGTAAGCTTACGAAGTGAATCACGCTTGCCTTTTGGCAACTTGCGAAGCTCAGCAGACAGGCGAGCATAGCCGCGCTTACCTTTTAAGGAATCAGCCACACGTTCAATAACGCCGCTATCAAGCTCGATACCTGGGAAATCAACGCGGTTAATGTAGTCTTCAACCGTTACGCCTTCTTTTAGTGGTCGGCTAATTGAATACCCATCAAACGAACCTTGCTCATACAAATCATTAGGGATTGCACGCTTCTGAATGGTGATCAACTCTTCAAGCTGTGTAACCTGGCTCATTTTCCCAAGGTGTTTAAGCTCTCCTTCCTGAAGCTTAACGGCGATATTGCGAACCGTCTTAGCTAAAGCAAGTTGCTTCTCGGCTCTCTCAGTGGCGTTAGCAGCCATTGAAGCGCGTCTTGCTGTGTTTGTCTGTCTTGGTCGGTTAATCTCTTCTGTGGCCTTGGCTTCCATCTTTTCAGCCATGTTTAGAAGCTTGTCAGCGTTCTTTGACTGCTTAACTTCAGCTTTAGCTTCTGCAAAGTCGCTTTTATCCACATCTTTTCCAGATAGCAACTGTTCAAACTGATCAGCTGCTTCAACCGTTTTAAATTGAAAGCCTGGTATCGCTTCACCTTTTGAGTAAGAAGAGTAATAACCGCCTAACTGTTTAGCCTTACCGCTTAGTTCTCTGAATTGCTCCTTAGGTACACGACCAACCATTTTGACCACAAACAGATCCGCACCTGTTTTAGTGTGCTTGGTTTGCGCTCGCTCAGTGGTTACAGCTTCAGTTTCAGCCTTGACAATTTCAGGCTTAACTTCTGCCATTGATTCAGCAACAAGCTCGTCATAAGTGGCCAACTGTTCAGGGCTCATTTTGTCTTTGCCGCGAACACGGATGAACTCTTTAAACTCTGGCAAGGTTTCAGGGTTGGTTAGTGACTTAACAAATTCATCTTTTCGCTGCTTCACTTGAGCGCGGTATTCACGTTGTTTCTCGTAAGCTGCGTCAACATCGGCTTGAGTCTGCTTGTTAATTTTCTCCATCATTTGTTGTTCGTAGGTTTTAGAACCGCCGAAGATGGTAAACGTAGCATCACCCATAACGTGAGCCGCGAGCATTGACTCATACGCTTGCTTCACCATTTGAGGCTTTTTAAGATCAGAACGTGGCGAGTGAGTTATTTCCTGAAGCATTGCCTTGGTGAACTTGCGATCACTCATCTTGGCAATGATAGCGTCTTTATTTTTAACCAGGCTTTCAGCATCGGCTTTAATTTCTGCAGCAGTAGCGGTTTGATTGGCTACCGATTCCATGAAAGAGCGATAAGCTTGCGCTGGATCAGTGGTGTAGTTTGGCTTTGCATCTTCAGACTTCTGAGCTTCAGGCTTAGCTTCTGCCTTGCTAAGGTTGTCTTTAATGAACTCAGTAAAATCAAACTTCTTACCTATCTCGGCATCCTTACTAAGTCCTTTCGCCTTTCTATAGGCTGCTGCCTGTTTAGATATAAACGCCATGTAATCAGCGTTAGTAGGATCTACACCTTCAGGTAGAGTAGAAATGAACGCCTTATATCTTGGGTTCATCTTGGTTTTAGCGCCTGCTAGCTTTTCAAAAACGTCATCTAGCTTTTGCTTTGCTTGGGCCGTTTCTTCTGCCGTCAAAGAGCCTACCGTTTCAGCCTCATTAACTGAAGGTTGCGCCGCTGGCTCTGGTGTTGGTGCTTTAGCTTCTTCCGTGATCGCTGGCTTCTCATCAGTTACCGCCTTTTCAGGTTGAGCTTTAAGCTCTTGGGTTAACTTAGGGTTAGTGTGCCAGTTTTGCCAATCACGCTTTTGCTCTTTCAGTTCAGCAATACGGGCCTTGATAGCTTCTGGGTTTTTAACGTCAACACCTTCTTTAGCGGCTAACTCTGGTCGCTTAGCTGCGCCTTGTACCGCCGACAAAGTTTTTTGAATTTCGTTTTGCTTTTTAACCGCGGCTTTCGCCAGGTTTTCAGCTTCGACCATAGCAGAATCATCAAACCCAAACAGATCGCCGCTTTGTTGCGCGGTTTCATCAGTCATGGTTTTAACGGCTTTCACCATGTTTTCAGCAACGGCAATAGACTTACCATCCTGAATGGCCTTGATACCAACAGCCTGAAGCTTTTCATTGCGTGGTGCCGCTTCAGCTATTCGAGTTGCGGCCTCATCAGTTAGCTGATCGTTTCTGTGGCTGGTAATGAGCGCATCACTTCCTTCAGTTGCGATTGTGAAAGCCCGTTTGCCCGTCTGCCTTGCCAGTATTCCTTGTGACTCTGCTTCCGCTTTTCTAGGTTTTGTTGCTTTGATGAAATCGACATAATCTTTTACCTTACCTTGACCTTCACGAATATTAAGCATGGCATCAAGCACAGCCGCCTGATCTGCTCCGAAACCTTCAGACTCATAATGATATTGAGCCGGGATTGTTTTTTCTCCACTACGTTCAGCTAAGTCTAAACGGTGGCGACCGCTGATCACTTCTTTGCGACCATCTTCACGGACCCAAATTTGAATAGGAGCAACGCCAGTTCTTTCAAACTTGCCGCCTAATGGTTCAACAACACCCTTAACGTCGGCGCCCTCTTTGAATTGAGGCACATCTTCACTAATGGTTATTTCTTCAATAGGCGCTTCAACAACTTCCTTACCAACTACACGCTGTTTAACTGGCTTCTCATCTGGCAGTTCAAGCGCAACAGGCTCTTGCTCAGTAGTTTTAGCCTTGTCAATTTCAAACTCTTGCTTAACAACTGGCTTGATTGGCTCTGGTTTTATTTGCGGCTCTTTTGGTTTAAGCTCTTGTTTTTGCTGTATTTTCTGCTCTTGCTGCAATTGCGCTTTATCAGGTGACAGAGCCTCGATAGCGGATTGCTCAGTCTCAGGAAGTGAAGCATCAAACTCGTTTTCAATCTGTGTTTCGATAAGCTTTTCTTGATCACGCTTGTTAAACCCTTCGGCCATCTTACCAGTAGCAAGCGACATAGTAGAACCAGCACCAGCGCCGATAATCGCGCCGTCAATCATTCGATCTAACGCTTCGGACAGTGTCATATCAGGCTTAATGTAACCCTTATCAATGCCAGCTTGTAACGCTTGGGTTACGGCCTCTTGACCGCCTTCAGTAACGCCAGCTCGCGCCAAATCGGTTAATACTTTCCCGGTAGGCTTTAGCAGTGTCATAACTGGAATGGCTGAAGGAATAGCTTCAGCAGCAGCAATAAGAGTTGAATATTTGTCAGCTTGTTGTGGAGTCAAACCTTCAAGTCGCCCAGACTCATAAGCACCACCTTTTGATTGGGCCAGCATTAAGCCAAGACCAATGTCAGGACGGCGACCAGCAATAGAAACACCCAAAGCCGGAAGCATATTAATAACAGAACCAGTGATCGCCTCTGAGTAGTAACCTAGCGAGCCCTTTTCAAACTCACTCGGTTTCATTTCTGCTCTGGTTTCTTGGCTGATCTCTTTACCCTTATCAGCCAGCCAGGTTGAAAGCGGTTTGTTTGCTCTGGCGAAATTGACATATTTATCATAGTCACCCTTAAACATTTGCATACCAAGAGAGTCTTTCTCTTGCTCAAACTGTTCTGGAGTCATTACTTCGCCTTGCTGAAGCATACCAGAGACTTGAAGCTTAGCTTGAGGAAGCGCGCCCTCAAAACCTGAAACAATGCCGCCTCCAATTTCAGAAAGCTTTTCACCAATAAGTTCAAGCATTGGCTTAGGTGCTTTTTGCGCTGCACCAGTAAAGCCGTCAATACCTTGCTGTTTTGGTTGTGGCTGTAGATTTGAGGTGATAAACCCAGAACCACCAACAGGTTGCGTTAATGGCTCTTGCTCTTGAATTGGGTCGGTTGCTACTGGTTCAATAGGTGTAGGTTGAAACCCTATCTTTTGATTGAATTGCTCAACGGGGATATCTGAATAGAATTTATTATGAAGCGCAGTTACCAACTGGTCATCTGGCATGTCGTCATAAGCAGGGTTTTCGGCCCTGAATTTTGCAATGAACTCGCTCACGGCGGCTCTCCTGTGTTAAAGCCCTAGTTAAAGGGCTTGTTATCAGCGTAGACCTAAAGGATCGTTATTATCAACCATACCACCAGCATCAGGCACTTCAAGACCAAACTTCTTAGCTGCCTGCTTAACGGCTTCTGTTCGAGTAACACCACCGCTACGGAAAATCTTAGTTGCCTCGGTAGCAATTCCTTGAACTTTATTTCTAACAGTAGGGTCAAGATTGGTAATGTTTCCAGCCTGATCGAATAAACCACCAAGCAATTCAACTGACTGGCGATACATCAAGCTTTCATCAGCCGACTTAACACCTCCACCGTCAGAGCTAGAGCTTGAGTCCTTAACCGGGCGAGTTTTGCGCTCAATCTCTCGACCACCTTTATAAACAACATCTTCACCACCTACTTGAATAGCTTTAGGGTTTTCAAGTAGCTTGTCCATTGCCATGGCTTTAGATAGTGACAGCTCCATGAATTGCGGATCGTATTGCTCCGGTAGCTTTGATTGAACTTCAGGAGAAACGCCCTGGTACATTATCTGGTAACGGCGAGCTTGTTCTTCAGGTGTTTTGCCTTGAAGTACATATCCGGCAAGTTGGCCCATTTCATCAACTGATCGCTGAGTAGCTTTTATTTGCTGCTCATCCATTTTGACAATAGCGCCTATAAACTTAGAGCCACCTTCAGGATCTAAAGCTAGAAGCTGTTGCTGCGCGCCAACATCACCACCAACCGCTTTTTGACGCAATCCAGCGAGCATATTCTTACGCTCAGCTTCCTCCTTTTCTTTCGCTGGACGTTCCGCAATTTCTCGCTCAGTCTCTTGTAATTGAAGTTGTGACAATCTGTTTTGAGTGCGAGCACCTTTAACCGCTTCTGCTGTTCTGTAAATGCTACCAAGATCTATCCCGTATTGATTAGCTGCCATTATGCTGCTCCTAAGTTCTTATACAGCAGCCAGTTTTGAGCCGCTTGGTTAACGGCCTGAGCCGTGCCTTGATAAGCGCCAGCACGGGCAGAGCCAATGTTTTGTTGTGTCACGTTTTGGCTTCGTCCAAGGTTAGCAAGAATATTCCCCTCGCTTTGAGCAAGCTGGCCCGTTGCTTGAGCCTGACCAGCAGCAGAAGCCTGACCGCCTGAAGACAAGTTTGAGAGCATGTTGTAACGCCGTGCCTTCTCATTGGCTTCACGGGCATAGGCGTTAGCATATTCTTGACTTGCAACACCCTGAGCATAATCAGTAAGCCCTTTTTGCTGAGCTCCACTTAACAAGCGACCACGGGCAGCGGCAGACTTATCAAGCGCCTCAATGCCCTGATCCATACGGAATTGATAGCCGGGGTCTTTGGTTACATCAATTTCACCAACCTCAAACGCACCAGACTGAACACCAGACCAAAGCTGATCAAGTGCTTTTTGACCAACATCTCGCCAAGGAGCAAAATCCTCTCTTTGCTGTTCAGCAAGCTCACGCTGAAGCTCTCGGTTTTCTGCTGCAATACGTTCTTCAGCAGCCATACCAGCCTTGGCAGATTTTTCTTGTGACTTTGATGCCATGTATGATGAACCTGCACCAACAACAGCAGATCCAATAACAGCCGCCGCAACTACTGACATGATTCCCCCTTAGAGCTATCAGCCAAAGCTTGAGCATGTTCAGTTAAAACCTGCTCATCATGCTCAATCTGCTTCATTGCCTGCTCAAGTAGATAGTTAAATTCTTCCAGCTCTTCAAAGGAGCCGCACGTTAGAAACTCATACATTTCTTCTGGATTGCGCTCTTCGGCACAGTGGAATGTGATCCAATGGGTGTCTTCGTGGGCGTATCCGGCTCGCTTCTTCCCGGCTTTGCCTTCCATGATGTTTAACCCGGTCAGGCGCTTCACCTCCCCTGTATCAGTTGAAACCGAAATGTCACCACTAAGCATAATATCAAAGTGGTCAAACTTATGGATTCGACCAGTAAGCAGAGTGCCTTTAGGGATAGTAATCTCACGCGCATAAATGCCGCCGTTGAATCGGTGGCTCACATCAATAGGAACCTGATCTTCTTGAAGCATTGCAGACTCAAGCATATTGAGCTTATCCCGGCGCTCTTGAATATCAATTGAAGATACAGCGGCCACGATTGCCAGTGAGCGTGATTCTTCCAGTTTTGTATTAGTCTCTTTCATATTTTCTCTCTATAGAACGATTGCGTTAGCTGGTGGTAGCTGGCCATTACCAAGATCGGTAAGAACAGTGCAAAACACCAGATCACCAGCCTGAACAGGGTCATAGGGAACCAGTTCAATTTTATTACCAGCACCCTGAACCAATTCAAAAACCTCGATAGTAAAGCCGCCTGAGCCAGTGGCGGTAAAATCAATGTGGAAAGCTTCAGTTGTTATTGTATTGGTGAACGAATAACTTACAAACGGGTTTGCCTTGTCGAATACGTTCACTCCATAAAAAGCATCTTGGCTTACAGTGCCCTCATAAACTCCAACAGCCGTGCGGTTAAGAGTTGCCACATTAAAGCTATATGGCATTGTCGCCGCCCCGTTGGTGCTTCTGCCTTCAAATGCAAAGTGAACAGCCTTGACTGGCGTAAGCTCAAGATATAGCTCAACATCAACACTATTTCTCAAGCTTTTCTCAATCCAGTTGTCAGGGTTGAAAGGGCCAGCAGGATCAGGAGCGTCAACCTGAGCAATGTAATAACGCTGAGGATTAGAGGCAGGGTAAACAACCTCATCACCAGTAACGTAACTAACGCCAGATTCTTGATATGCTGGCGGCCTAACATCACCATAAGCGCGGTGCTCAAGGTTTAAAATGTCCTGAGCATTGGCGGCAATATCAATAATATTTTGAGCAATGGCGGCAGCGTTGGCCGCTATGTCATCGGCATTCTCAGCGATAGCCAGTGTGTTTTGAATAATGGCTTCGGTGTTTGCAGCTATGTCAGCAGCATTCTGAGCAATGTCTTCAGCGTTCTTTTCAATGGCCGCTTTGTTTGCTGCTATATCTTCGATGTTTTTAAGAACCTGCTCAATAACCTCATCAAGGGTCTCAAGGTTGTTGTCAATTGAGTTGCCGCCTTTGTATGAAGTGCGGATATAGAGGTCGCGGAACCAGATAGCCCAAGCGCGTGAAGCCCGGCCAGTATTATCAAGCAATGGGGTTGTTAGCGGTGGCTGAGAAACAAGGTTCTTCGGATCTTTCTTAGGTTCATTGATAGCCATTAGCGCACCTCAATGAACGCGCCACCAACATCAATAGGAACGGGGTCGGAAACCCTTACCCTGAAGATGAACTGACGGGCCACGCCTAAGCGATTCCACTTAACACGGGTTAGATACTCACCCATGCGACCAATGCGAGCAAACTTAGTTTTGCTCCATGTTTTACCGCCATCCTTTGAAAACTCAAGACGCGCTTGCGGATCTTGGCCCTGCCCAAGGTTGATACCAACACCTGAAGTCATATCAAGCTCAAGACTGTCAACAGTAAGAAACTCACGCCCATTGTTTACAGTGGGAAGAACAAACTCACGAACAACAGGCTCGCCGTCATCCGTGTAAAAATTATTAGCCATTTCATAGATGCGGCCACTTTGGAAGTCGCCTACCAATGTTTTTGAATCAAAGAAGATGGCATTGTTAGATTGGTGACGGCCAAACTGGTAGCTCTGGCGAACATGCCAAGCCCCTGTTGAAATATCATAGCACCAAGTTAGATCGCGCTCAGGGATGGTTAGCACATAGAATAAGTGGCCCTCATCCTGATAGGTATAAGCAAAAGAATCAGAAACACCAACGCCTTTCAGCGTTTTTTCTACTGCGTGATTGCTAATTCTTACAGGCGTGTAACCAGTCATCTGATAAACCATCAGGTCTGAACCAAGAAAATAAACAGTGTTATTTTGTTTTGCCACTGAATAAGGAGCAGCGCAACCCTTCTCAATAAATGCGCCTTGGTTTCTTTCAAATGGAAAATCAGCAGCGCCAGAGTTGTACCAAACCTCAATGGTATCCTGACCAAACATGAATACTTCGCGATGATCACTAAGCACTGCTATAAGTGGGTCTGGCTGGCCTTCTGCGGTTGCAAAATCAAGCGGGTCAAAGGCAACATCAAGCAGTTCTGAAATAAAGAACTGACCAGTGCCTCTCCTATCAAAGATAAAATATCCATCCTGATATGTAACCGTTGACGCAGGATAAAAGCCTTCAGCGGTAATTTGCTTCACCTCGTCACTGCTTATGTCGTAGTAAAAGCCTTTATTGCCGTCAACGACAACAACTTGATTGCCGTTATCCTCCATAACAGCACGGCCCTTTATATCAACATCACCAAGCTCTTTGTGCCTTCCGTCAGAAAAGATTTCATAAAACTTAGTTTTAGTTACAGCAAAAGCTCTGCGCCCGTTTTGGTGCAAAGCCATTACAGGAAAGGTTGGAAGATCACAAAAGAAAGCAAGCCCCGGTGTGTTAATCAGGTTAAACGGGTATTTGCCGCCAGTTGTAGCCCTTGGGTACACGTTAACAAGCAGCTCATTACCTGAAATATCCTGCTCTGAAGTGTTGGCTGCTAATGGGATCTCTCTTTGCATTATGGCCCCTGCTCAATTATGTAAGTACCAATGCCCTTGCGCTGAGTGGCAACAGCTCGATCCATACCCATAACAAGGTCTCGGTAATTATTGCGTTTGAGCCACTTCTTACCCTCAACGGCATTAACCGCAACAATGTTGCTTACTTGCTTACCCCACTCATCAGCCAGATCAAGACATAGGTTATAGATAAGAGCTCGCTCATAGCCCGGTGGCAAGTTTACCGGGTCAGTCAGGCAAGCAGTTGAAAGGTACTGACTCAAAGGCTGAACCACTTCCAAGTGAAGCGTTTCATCTTGGTATGGAACCGACTCAAACAGGATGGTGTTTAACGGCCACCCTTTACGCACATAAAAGCGCGAAGGTCTTGATGTGTTGGTTTTCCGGCTAATGCGCGAATAGGTTTCTACATCAATGATCTCTTGAATGTAGTCAGTGTCGTAACGGTCACGAATGAAAGCGGAAAGAATACGCTCAGGCCGTGCCGTTTCAATGTGGTTGTCAGGAAGCGGATCGGGAACAGGTTCAGGGTAAACACCGATAGTGTATTCAGGTTGCCCCTCAACAAGAACCTTGGTGACAACGCTCACCACTGGAATAAGCAAGGTTTCATTAGTCCAAGAATCGACTAGCTGTGCGAACACCTTTAAGGCATCGTCACCTTCATTGGCTGGCAGGGGTTCACCAGCCGCAAGAACGCCAATCTTCCGCATTGCACTGCGAATTAGATCCCCTACCGTATTTGCCATATCAAGCCGCCTCGTTCATAGCGGCGTTGATCTTCTCAATCAGTGTCGCTTCCTTCATGTTTGAACGAAGGCCAAGCTTAAACCCGTTGTTACCAAGGGCAACCAGCTCATCTTTGTTCAGTGATTCAGGGTCTTCGTTAAATCGATCCTGAAGCTCATTGAGTGCTTCTGCATCTTCGGCAGACTGTTTGAGTCCACGGCGTTCAGCTTCAGCAATAAGCTCTTCATCAGAGAAGGTTTCAATGCCAGCAGGTGAAGCGCCAGCAGCAGCCTTGTTAATCTCTGCCGTCAGTTCAAGCTCAGTCATTACCTTGAAGCCCATAGACTTAACCAAGCCAACCAAGTCATCAGGGCGAGCACGGTCAATCTGGTCTTGGGTTAGCTTCGGCGTTTTGTCTTCTTCAGGAAGATCCAGTTTGGCCGGGCTATCAACCCAACCTTGCTCAGATAATGCTTCGACTTGGTGATCATCAAACATTTCACCTTTCGGGCATTCGGCGTGAAATAGAAATACTTTTGCCATTGTCATTTACTCACTTTGATTAAAGGAAGAAAGGCCCATCCTTGGGCCTTAACTCGTTGCTTACTGAGCAGCGCCCCACATACGAAGAGCAAGCTCGCCGTAAATAAGGTCAGTACCGTACACCGCATCAATACGGTGAATCTCGGTCTGCTCGTTAATGTCGTAAGCGCCAGTCAGGGTGAGTGACAGGCCAGTTTCAGGATCGGCAGCGCGAGACTTGATAACTGCTGACTGAGGAAGTTCCAGATCAATCATTGCCAGTGCAATCGCGTCACGGTGGAACAAGTAGTTCTGCTCGTAAGTTGAGTTAGCTGCACCAGCTACGGTGATCGGAGCGTTATCAGCAGGCAGGTT
>Ga0180431_10010106_pt1 | contig 10538 bp, 25 predicted proteins | sample SS_ome_11_FD_132459 | JGI IMG/M metagenome (GOLD analysis project Ga0180431, IMG submission 132459) | Hypersaline lake sediment archaeal communities from the Salton Sea, California, USA - SS_1_MS_1 metaG | ecosystem: Environmental > Aquatic > Non-marine Saline and Alkaline > Hypersaline >... | reverse complement strand
TCATGTATAATGTTATCAAGATGAGGGAAGCAACTCGGATTCATCCCCATAGATGAATCTAGGGGCTTTCTCCTCGAACATTCGGTAAACATGACGCCAGTATCGGAATCAACTGGAACGTGCTCGAAACCATCATTGAGAACAGAAAGATATTCGGATCATGAAAATCTACGTCTTCCATTCTGACGCTCAACATGGATGGCTCGCAGTAAAAAGAGCCGAACTCGTGAGACTTGGCATCCTCGACCAAATCTCAAGGTGTTCATACGAGCGAGGCAAAACAGTCTATCTCGAAGAAGATTGCGATGCTCCTATCTTCATCAAGGCGAAAGAAGCTGCCGGGGAACCATTCGAGTATCGGGAGAGCTTCCAAGAGTATTCCCCGATCAGAAGCTACTACGGTTTTACCGAATAAAAGTGAGGTAACCAATTCTCGACAAACCCTCTTTCCTTCACTTTTTTCTTGACTCATTACTAACTTCATGATAGGGTATTCGCATAATGAACTTCAAGCGAACAAAAAAGAACTTGGGTGGAGGAAGCGGAACGACCGTACACGACTCCAAGCTATTCCGAGTTATCCATTGGTTTCTACAGGATGGCAAGCAAACGGAAGTCGAACTCCAGATAGAGGGTTTTGCCTCTATCGAAGTAAGACTCGAAGGGCATGTCGAGCTATCTTCCGACAAGGATTGCATCAAGGTCTTTACTTCCTGTGAACTCCTCCGGGCTTTCAAGTGCTTCGAGGAAAAGGGGTTCAAGGAAGGCAAGGAACATGCTCGCTTTCTCATATCGCAAGCGTTTTGACCGGAGCAGTAGATTTCTGAAAATACCTCTTGACTACCCTAAAAAAGGTGTGGTAGAGTACTCGCATAATCAACGGAGGAACACCAATGTCAGTCGTAGATATGAATCTCGAAATGAGTCTCTCACACGTCGTTGAGGCCATGCTTCCCCGGTTCTCTGATGAAACCCTCGGACTGCTCATTAGTCTTGACATGGGAGCATCTGATTACGGCTACGGGGAGGATGGAAATACCCGAGAAAGAGAACCGCTTCATATCCGTCGCTTTCCCAATCTTCTCTTCATTCGCCCGAGCAACTACACCAAAGTCTATTTCTTCGAGCCAGAGGACGGAAGGTGGTTTGGGGTACACGACAATCGAGAGATGGTGTGGGAGTTACAGAGCGACCATGATTCCTGCTGGCGTTCCGATGGATTCAGGAATATCACGGACATCTATTTCAATATCTGCAAACTCATCTGTGATAGGACAGGATGCGCCCCGAAGGATGTATCAACGCTCATCCATATGTGCAGCGACCCCAAATACGTTCAGCTTGAGTGCGAGAGAGTTCATCCCGGCGCAGATCGTTACAGCGCAGAAGGCAGACTCATGCGGATCAAGATGAGTCCTATCGGATTTGACAGGCTCGTTCAGCATGCCCACGAAGAAAATAATATTCACGGGAACATGCAGGAGTTAAAGACAGGGCTGCTCGTGAAGGGTGGAGAAACCGAAGAAAGGTTCTTGACTACCCACTAACTTCATGGTAGGGTGCTCGCAAACATGGAGGAAGAAGGATGCTTGACAAGGCGAAATACATCATCGTGGAGAAGATGGGTTGTGAATCTGCAATCCTATTCCCGTCCTTCCTTCAACATCAGTACATGGCAAGAATGATGAATGCTGAACCCAAGGATGTCATTAGCGCAGGCATGGTAAGATTCGATTCAATCATAAAGGGATCAATGATGTATCCCAAGCAAGTAGTCAAGGTTATTTGCTCGGGCGGTTCTGTCTCCCTCAAGATTGACTCAAGCTTCGAGGAAGACGCTGACATTATCCGAAAACAGTTCATAGATACGGAGTAGATTTTTCTTGACTACCCACTGAATGTATGTAATAATACGCACCTAACGATGGGTATGACACTTCGAGTGTAGCGAGATAGTTATCCATTTGGGCATGGACAGAAAGGAGAACAAGAATGCGAATTGTAGTACATCTTGAAGGCGGACTGGTGCAGTCTGTCAGCAGCAATAGCCCGATTGACGCCGAAGTTGTGGTCATAGACTACGACACCGAGGGTGCTGAACAGGAAGAAATACACAGAGTACCGCAATCGGACGATCCATCGGATGTGTCGGACGCCTGCATCGGGTGGCACGGGGATGTTGGAACAACGGATAACAACATTGTTGCGTATCTTGACAAGATTGCGTAATGCCCAACAACGGAGATAGAAGCATAACTTTGAAAGAGAAGTTGGCTTACCTCGAAGGGATAGAGGCAGCAGAGGCAGCAGAGACAGCAGAGACAGCAGAGACAGCAGAGACAGCAGAGACAGCAGAAGCAGCAATCGGCAATAATTTTTCTTGACTACCCGCTGAATGATGTCATAATACGCGCATGATAACGGAATTCAAAAACGAAGAATGCTTCTCTCATATCCTGAAGTGCGAAGACCATTTCATGTTTGCCGATGTCTTCCAAGCAGGATTTGGCAGTACCCCCCGAAAATCATCCATGTGCGCCTACGGTACTATACTCGACTATGCTAACTTCAACACAGCATGGGAGAAGATCAAGGACAAATACTCCCCCGACTGTTGGAAAGAGATGTGCAAATATTGGGCGCATCAGGGTTATCTGTCTCCTATCCCCCTTCTCTTCGTCGCTCAAATCTATCGGAAACTCGGATGGAAGTTTGAGCCAGAGAAACAAAACGCTTGACTTCTCCCCTCAGTATGTCATAATCATCGCAGAATCAACGGAGGAAGTATCATGGTATGGAAGAAAATCAGCGATTCAAAAGTCAGGCATCTATGGCGTTGTCCCGAATGCGAGAATGAAGCCCAAGTCCATCCCGACTACTACGAAGTCAATGGCGAACCTGTCTGCGGCGATTGCGACGTTGACATGGAGTACGATCACACAGAAGTTTCTTCTTGACTTCCCAATCTAATACATGATATAGTACACGCATAATCAAAACAGGAGGAACCGATGAAACTAATCACGAAATCAATCAGGGAAAAGCTCGAAGCCAATTATAAGCATGTGCAAGCCAAATATGAAGCAGGTGACGGCGATATCAACGAAACTGTAGTCTGCAAGTTCTTCAATCCCATGGGTGCAGGAACGTGGCTCATCACTCAGATTGAGCCGGATGGCGATACACTCTGGGGACTCGCTGATATCGGTTTCGGTTGCGTTGAGTACGGCACAATCTCTCTGTCCGAACTCAAGAGCATTCGTGTAATGGGTCTGGGTATCGAGCGCGACCTTCATTTTGATCCCAAGGGCAGAAGAATGGCTGACTTTCTGGACATGGAAACACTCTCTGGTATAAGCTAATCCCCAAAAAAAAAGCTAACCCTCAAGTTTTTTCTTGACTTGAGGGCTAGCTTTTGATCGTAAATCTGATTCTAGAGTGGCCACTTTGGATAAAAAAGTTGAAAATAATCCTTGATTCGACTCCATTTTTATGGTAATATTTTTAATCGGTAAAACGGAGGAACTTATGATCACGCTATTCGACAACACAGAACAAAAGATGCAAGACGAGATCCGCATCGGTTTGAGCAGGTTGCCGGAGACTTTCGAGGCCATTCCCCAAGGTAATCACTTCATCGTGAGGCGCAAGGGTAAGAAGATCGGCATGAAAGTCCCCGCTGCCGCTATGCCCCATGTTACCCGCATTCTCGGAAGCTAAACTTTTCCTTGACTTCCCACCCAAGATGTGTTAGGCTCTCCCCATAATAAAAAGGAGACTACCATGTGGGCTGCTATCATACTCGCCGTTTGTGTCATCGCTGGAATAGTTGACTTCTTCGCTATCCGTCACTATCGGCATTGTACTTGGCTCATCAAGAGAGTCAAGCTCGTCCCCTTCATCGGCTTGGTCGTGGGCTCTATGCTCATCGTCGCTGCCGTCATCTTCCCGTTCTATGCTCTCAAGATAGCTGCGCTGGCATGCTTCTTCTACTTCCTGCCGCTTGCGTTCGCCTACAGAATCTACTGCGGAGCACAACTTTTTTCTTGACTACTTCCCCAAGGTGTGATACCGTGTCTGCAAATAATAAAAAACGGAAGGGCAACATGATCAAACGTGACAAGATCAGGGTATTCCACGAGTGGCGGAGTATTCGTAAGCCAATACCCAAGCCGACCCGTGCTCACAATCCCAAGAAGGCTTATGACCGCAAGGATAAGTCTTGGAAAGATGACATCTAATGGCAAGACTCACAAAATCAATTGGCTGCGACAAGTGCCCTCACGATGAAGAGGCTTGTGACAACATTGATTGCCCTCAAGTTCCCAACTACGAGATCAAATGGCGCAAGTACGGCAAACAGGAACTCATGGCAGTGTGGATGGAAGACCTCGACCTCATCTGCCTGTACGAGTCTGAGATCGTAGAACTCGCAGAAGCAATGGGATACAAGATCGAAAAAATAAAGTCTTGACACTCCCAATATCCCCTGCTATAGTGCGGCATAATCAGAGGAGAAAAACAATGAGTCATATCAGCCAAGCCCCAACAGACAAGCAACTCAAGTATTGCTATGATATTCTGGAACGGGTCAAAGAATGCCCAGCAGACGAACATGGACAACCTCTCTTTGAAACGTCGATGGAAGAGGCCGACAAGTTTATCAAGCAGCACAGGAGAGAACACTGGCCAGTCGATTCCCATACCACGGCAGAGGATTGGGGCGGCATACCAAATCACTGAAGAAAATCCTTGACTACCCACTGAATGTATGGTAGAATACGGCATAATCAAAAACGGAGGAGTACGAATGACCATCGCAGTGAAACCGGACGGCAAGAAGTTCAAGATCATGGTCGATTGCATCAAGCGTGGCATTTCCCTCACCTCTGCCGCTCTTGCCAACAAGGAAGCCGAGAAGATCAGAGCCAAGGAAGCTCCCACTGCTGACCTCGTTCTGGTGGAAGCGTAAAGAGACTCGACAACATCCTCTGCTTGCTCTCAATGACAACTATGACCGCTGAGCAGTATCTCAGGACACTGATCTTTTTCCTTGACTACTCACTAAATGGGTGCTAAAGTGCGAGAACAATGAAGCAAATCATCGTCTATAGTGTTTGCGCTTTCGTGGTGGGATTGATTGTCTCATTCGCCATCATAGCAACACTATGTTCAATGGCTCAGTAGAAAGAAGCACAATGCGAACTCTCAGATGCACAGGTTGCGACGTAGACAACAGCATGTTCTCCATCGATAAAGAATATGTTCAACTCGATGACGGAACGGTGATAGATAACTTGGGACACAAAAGATTCATTGGAAGTCACCTCAGTTTTATCGTCAGGAACGATTGCAACATTTTCAGGAGCATCCTAATGTTAGTTTACCATGCCCATTTCGAGGTGGTCTAATGTCCCAAACCTGCTTTCTTGAAGGATGCAATAGACCAGCAAATTGATCTTTTTTCTTGACTACCCACTGAACGTATGGTAGAGTGCTTGCAAACATAGGGGAACGACAATGAATAAATACGTTTTTCATGAAGACCCCGGACACGGATGGCTCGAAGTCGATAGGCACGAACTCGAAAGATTCGTTGACCTATCCGAAGTATCAGAATTTTCATACGAGAAGAACGGCAAAGTCTACCTCGAAGAAGATTGCGATGCTGGACTCTTCCTCCAAGCACTCAAGGATTCTGGAGTGGAATACAAACTGGTCGAGAAAGTCTATCGCACCCATGACGCTCCTATCAGAAATTATCCTCGCTTCCATCCATAATACTTCTTGACATTCCACATACTATCTGTCATACTATTTCCAGAAAATAAGGAAGGAACGGCAATGTTTGAATACATCCTCTTGACCTACAAAAGCGAAGAACTCGACCCCGAATCATGCCACCGCTTCATGTCGGAAATGGATGACCTCGACCTTGATCCACACAACAATGAGAACATTCCTATGGTTCTCGGCTCAAATCAAACCATCCGCAAGTATGAAGACTCTCCCATCAAGAGTTGCAACATTATCTACGCTCGACATGGATGGGAAATGATACAAGCTGAAATCAAATCTGCCGTAGAAAACGAAGCCGATCTCGATACCCTGAAAAAGCTCTCCGATCTTTCATGGGAATATTGGACAGAGATGCTTGCCTACTGTTTTAGAACAGGCGAACAACCATGAATATCCAGCCCGTCAACCTCGACAAAGACCCATCTGCTCCAAGCCGTCAGCTAAAAGTCGTCTGTAAAGAATGCGATAAGGTCGTTCCCATCACCATTGCCTACTGCGACCTAGATGGCAAACCCTTTCAGTCATACCTGTGTCCCAAATGTAAGGATGAACTTTTATCTTGACTACCCACTGAATGTATGCTACCTTGCTCGCACAATCAAGGGAGGAACCCATGAGAAGGGAGGAACCCATGAGTAGGCAATGCAGAATCAGATACGGCGTCGATCAAGACACAGGACTCGTTTGCTCAGAGCTTATGGGTAGCAGCGAGAAAGAAAATATCGCTTTCCCCGTTCTCGACTTCGCAGGAATGTCCCCCGAGAATGGATACGAAATCAAGTATTTTCTTGAGAAGATGAGCCCCTTCAGCGTCTTCCCTCACTGTCACGTTGTCTGGACCCGCAAGATACCCGTCGCTGTCAAGAACAAACATCGTGAGTTTTGGGGAATGAAACCTCTAAAAACTTCTTGACTCGACCAAAAGACTGTGCTAAGGTACTCGCACAATAAACGGAGAATCACAATCTCGAACATTAGAAAATGAAAAAGTATGAAGTAACAATTGATTCTGATGGTACTGAAATATGGAAACTCAATGGTAAACTCCATAGAGAAGACGGACCTGCTGTAATAGAACCTAATGGAACCAAACGTTATTATCTTTATGGTAAATGTCATAGAGAAGACGGACCTGCTGTAATATATCCTAATGGAACCAAACGTTATTATCTTTATGGTGAACGCCATAGAGAAGACGGACCTGCTGTAATATTGTCTGATGGAACCAAATCTTATTGGCTTAACGGTGAACGCCATAGAGAAGACGGACCTGCTATAATATATGCCGATGGAACCAAAGAATATTGGCTTGACGGTAAACGTCACAGAGAAGACGGACCTGCTGTAATATATGCCGGTGGAACCAAAGAATATTGGCTTGACGGTAAACAATATTCAGAAGAAGAATTCAAGGCAAAGACAAAAAATCCCTGTGAAGGCAAAGTAGTTACCATTGACGGTAAGAAGTATAAGCTTACTGAAGTTTAAGGTTGACAAAGAAAAAACCGTTGCATATAGTGGTTCTAACGTAAACACTTTCGCCTCCGAACGTTGCCGTGCTAGCCCCCCGAGGTGAAATGGGAGTAACCTCGGGGGCGTCTCCTTTCTAGCCTAAAAATAATCGAAAATAAAGCTTGTAATGCCCCTTTTGATTTAGTATATTCATGACAGGATACAGAACGGAAAGCAAAATGATAATCGAAATCGGATTCGACAAGCCCCAAAACTACAAGATGGGTGATCGTATTTCCCTGATCGTCAACGGAAATCTTAGGATGTGGACCGTCGCAGGCTGGAATATGGCCAAAACTTCCATCATTTTTTCCTCAAAATGGGATTGACATTTCCTGTGAGTGTGTTATAGTACGGCATACTCAAAAACGGAGGGCGGCATGAGAACGGCGAAAACAACGGAGAGCAAGATGAGACTGAAAGACGTGATCGTTTCCCGCACAAGAGAAGAACTCCAGAACGGCGGTACAGCACAAGAGCTTATCGCCACAATCGACAACGCCCCCACCAGTATCATTCATATTGCGGGGTACATCAGCAAAACAACGGGTGAACTGTCCAACGTCTTTGCAATCAAAGGCGCAAACTACGAAAATACGGTCCAGAAATCCCTCGCAGAACTGGCCGAGATGGAAGCGAATCCAGAGCTTACCCTCACGGTCCATTGGGATGAATGGGTAAACGCCGAGACAGGCAAGAAAACCACGGCGGCTTGCAAGAACAAGAGACTGGAACACCGCAAGCTCGTTCTGGAACAAGGCGACGAGAGACTTCTGGCTGGATTTGTCAAGGTTCGCAGGAGTCTTGAATCTCCGCAGAAGCCCACAGTCGAGTACAAGAAAGAGGGTCACGGCGTTTACTCGCACAACGACGTTCTCTATATCAGGGATTGCCGAGTGCTGCAAAAGGTCGTCATCGAAGAAGGCGAGGACAAGGTAAGGACCAGCAGCGAGGCCGTAGCAATCGCCAATGCTATCCGTCACAGTCTGTCCGTGAGCAAGTATCGTGAGTACAGGCTGGATGGTCGCTATGACAGTATCAGCGTAGGGGGCGACGTAATCCAACCCGTAGACCCCGACGCAATAGAAGCTGAAAAGACAGAAAAATCAACCGTCCTCGTAGACTAAGCGGAGGGTTATGCCGATTGGTGCAGGGAGTATGCTGTTACTCCCTGCACCATTTTTTTGTTTTACATTCGCCTAAAATTTCCCCCTCACTTTTTTTCTTGACACTCCTCCCCCTTTCTGATCCAGATCCCGAAATCCAGAGTGGCCACCTTTTATTTTCACTTTGAGCTTGACAAGGACCGAAATGTACACCTCCCCACTGAATAGACCCTTTTTATTCGAAATTGATATTGACAAAATTGCCAGAAAATGATACAAAGGGAGAAAATCATAGGGATATTACATGAAGTATCTATCAGCATCAGCATCCAGCAAAAAGATCAAAAAGTGGCAAAAGAAAGGCTATCAAATTGTTTTCGTTCTCAGGTAACTTTGATATTGACATTACCTGTGAGTGTGTTACAGTGGGTCAGAATCAAAACACGGGAGGTAAGATATGATAGAGTTCATGAGTGACAAGGGAATTGACGAGGGACGCAATCCTACGGGCTTGGTCGGCCTTGTTACGATGATAATCAAGCAAGCCATCGAAGACTACATCATGCTCAGGGATCGTGGTGTCATAATCGCTGACAAGGTGGTAAGCGTTCCCAATATCAAGGACGCCTACACCACGGAGAATCAGGTGTACGCTCTTATCTCCTTCATGCAGAACGGCGAGATGCAAGCCTATCTGCAAGACGCCGGGATCACAGTTCACGCCGACTTCATCCTCCGCCACCTCGGTATCCCCAAGAGGACAGCAGAGGTCGCAGGATAGGTCACACGTTGAACGAGCGGGGTCGGGGGTGCGATGATAGCCCTCGACCCCCTCAAGCGATTCTCGGGCATCCTCGGCCATCCTCGGTGTCAAGATAAAAAAAGCAAAACTTTATTCTTTTTGCTTGACTTTCTCAAAAATAAGAAATTTGCCTATGCCCCCCCCCTCCCGAGCAAAAGCCTTTTTGGATCTGCGGGGAGTCCTCGTCACTAGTTGACAAGCTGATTAAAGTCTAAGCGCACTTTTGTTCATAGAATTCAAAAGGATACCTTAGGTCCACCAAAAATACACACAGAAAAATTTAAAATACTAAAAGGGGATACCTTATCTAGGGGATACCTTAGCTGGGCTTTATATACCAGAATTTTCCAAAAACAAAAATGGGTACTATTTGTTTCTGGGATCTGACATAAGCCCCTATTACTCTTATATTTATGTAAAAGTGGGTTCAAAGGGATACCTTACGAGCCCAAAATATACACAGGGGGAGAAAAGCCAGAAGAATTACCTATCCCATTTCTTGTTGTGCTTCCAGAGGGGATACCTTAGCTGGCCGATATATACCACAGGAATATTCTTGCACAGGAATTTATTGATTTTCAGGAATGGGGGATACCTTATGTCGCATTTTCCTACACACAGGAGAAATATTACAAAAAACGCCTATATTCACAGGAAGTAATATAAGGATCTGAAGGTAATAATCTGGAGACCTAGAAGGCTCTTTTCAGGAAGTTCATAAGATCTGCCATAATCGTATCAATGGGTCCGCTTGAGTTGAATTGTTCTCCATTGAAGTTGAGATCTGCTATTCTATTCTCGGGGTTGGAGGGATCTACCTTAACTGTGAATGGTTGTTCTTCCCATAGTCCTGTATGAGAGATAAGCCAAGTGTAATGATCTGGGGTTGTTTCTGACCATACTACGTCGAAATTCTTAAGGTTTTGGTATTCGAATTGTTTAAGCTGACTGATGACCTGTAGAGACTCATTACTCAGGATTTCGTGCATTATCTCTTCTTGGGGTGGTTTTTCTGGTAGATCGTAGAATTTCTGTCCTACTATAGCTGGGACGTGAGAGTATCCCATTTGCTTTGAAGCGGCTATTCTATGGTTGCCATCTCCGACTAGTTGACATACTCCCCACGAATAAATTTGGGGGATTCTAGGCTGATGAACGAGAGCAGCTTGACTTGTGTCAAGTCTGACGCTCTCTCGCCTACCAGTTGATGTCCCAACTGGTCAAACTGGTCATAAAATTAATTATGAACAATCCAGAGAATTTTAGTTTCTTCAGGTTTTCCCAAATTTATGATAACCATCTCATTACAAGCTTGTGTT
>Ga0180431_10010105_pt1 | contig 10539 bp, 6 predicted proteins | sample SS_ome_11_FD_132459 | JGI IMG/M metagenome (GOLD analysis project Ga0180431, IMG submission 132459) | Hypersaline lake sediment archaeal communities from the Salton Sea, California, USA - SS_1_MS_1 metaG | ecosystem: Environmental > Aquatic > Non-marine Saline and Alkaline > Hypersaline >... | reverse complement strand
TACTCGTCCATGCGGAAGCGGACGTATCGCGTGTCGCCCCCAGTCCACGTGTCAACATTGGAGTCGGCCAGCACCGTAACGCCGTCGACCCGGACCTCGTAGGACCCGGCCGTGTCGTGGCACACGACCTTCATCTCGAAGTAATGCCACCGATCCGTCTTGTAGACCGGGGCAGTTGTCTGTGCCAACTGCGTGTTGCCGCGGTAGACGGCCACATAGCCGTCGTCGAGCAGTTTCAGAGCGAAGTTCCAATAGCTGTAGGACGCGCTGGTATGCCCAAGGACAATCAGCGCGCCGTTGCTGGAGGGATCTTCGGGGAACGAGGAATCGAACTTGACGGCTGCACCGATGACCCAGGTGTCGTTCGTCGGCACATCGTCAGCAGCGACCGCGTAGTAGAAATACTGATAGTAGCTGTTGGACGCCTTGACGGAGTACCCGCCGTTGCGACCGGTCGCCAACTGCATAGAGGCATCGTAGTTGCTCAGCCCGATGCCGTGGAAGTCCCCGTACCTTCGATCCAGGCCGGCCTGCACGAGACTGCCGATCGTCGTTCCGAACGTCTCGAACCCTTCAACGAGTCGTAGAGCCATCACATTATCTCCGTCAGTTGGTCTCTCTCAGCTCGTTTTCTTGAAGCCGAACTCAGCGGCGTCGACGCCGGCAGGCGTCCATGCGGCTGAAGTGTCGGGGTCTTGCTCGAAAACGGCGGAGGCCGTCTTGAAGTTTGTCTCGTCATTGACGGTGATCGGCGTTGCCTCGGCCTCTGTCGTGCCGGACCGGGCGACATGGGCGAGGTCTTGATTGGCGACGGTGAGCTTGCGGACGTCCGTATTCACCTGCACGCCGCGAATCTGATCGGGGCTACTGGTGAGGTTGTCGTATCGACAGCCGGTCACGCCTGAACTAGTCCCCGCCATCGGGTGGACGATTTCCTGGAGACGCGACGATGCCCAACGCAACCTGTCCGAGCGAAGAAGAACTGGCCCTATACACGGTCGGCCGCATGCCTCTAGACCATGTGGAGGAGATCGCCGAGCACATCGACCAATGCCCCGACTGCCAAGCGGCCCTGGTCGAATTGCCCGAGCCGCGCGACTCGCTGGTCGAGCAGATTCGCGAACCGGCACCGGCCGTCGAGCCGATCGAAGACCCGGCGTGCCTGGCGGCGTTATCGCGGGCAAAGGCCCTGATGTCCGAGTCGGCGGCCATCAACGGCGACGAGACGATCGAAACCCGGCCACCGGATGCCGTCCGAACGCTCGGCGAGTACGAGCTGCTCGCCAAGCTCGGCGAAGGCGGCATGGGGGCCGTTTACAGGGCCCGACACACTAAGCTGCAACGGATCGTGGCCTTGAAGCTGTTGTCGAAGCACCGTATGGAAGACGAGCGAGCGGTGGCCCGCTTCGAGCGAGAGATGGCTGCCGTCGGGCAGCTTACGCATCCGAACGTCGTCCAGGCCCACGACGCCCGGGAGATCGACGGCACGCCGATCCTCGGCATGGAGTACGTCGAGGGGGTTGACCTCTCGAAGCTCGCCGCCCGGGTCGGCCCGTTGCCGGTGACCGATGCCTGCGAGATCGTCCGCCAGGCGGCCGTGGGGCTGCAAGCCATTCACGAACACGGGCTGGTCCACCGTGATGTCAAGCCGTCGAACCTGATGCTCACGCCTGAAGGCCAGGTGAAGATCCTCGACCTCGGTCTTGCCCGACTGGCGGGCGAGGGCATTACCGCCACGCTCATCGCTTGGCAGATCACCGTCCGCATCCGCCGGCCTGATGGGACGGAGCAGATCGTCGAGGCTCCGGCCAAGAGCCAGGTAACGATCGAACACCGGCAATCAACTGCCGTTGACGACCAGACAAGACCGCCCACGCACACTCAACGGGTAAGCACGGAGCACTCGCCCCTGGACGACCTTGAAGGCGACGTAATGGAAGTCGGTTGTTTCGAGGGGCATCGAGACGCGATCACCGACGTGGAGTTCTGGCCGGACGAGAAGACGCTCGCCTCGGCCAGCTGCGACGGCACGGTGCGGCTGTGGGACATGGTTACCGGCGAAGAACTCAAGCGGATCCGCGTCGACAACGGCGATCTGAAGGATGTCGCCTTCTGTAGCGACGGCCGCCACTTCGCCGCCGCCAACGGCGGTATGACCGCGCAACTTTGGGACATCGAATCCGAGAAGCTCGTGCGGCATTTCGAAGGTCACTCCGACGGCGTTGATGTGGTTTCCTTTCTGCCGGACGGGAATCGAGTGGTATCGGGAAGCGGCGGTGACCGTACCATTAGGGTCTGGGACGTGGCAACCGGCCGACAAGTAAGGCAATTCACTCAGCAGGAGAGTAAGACGTTGAGGGTGTTATCCGCGAGTCCCGACGGGCGCCACTTGGCCGTCGCTCGGGACGGGGAGGATTGCGTCCACCTGTATGCTCTGGATGGGTTGATACCACCGCAAGTATTTGACTGTGGCCAACGTGTCTATAGCGTTTCCTTCTCCCCGGACGGCACGGCTATTCTGGCGACCGGATCGAGCCCTCATCCCAAGCTAATCGACTTGGCAACAGGAGAGCTGTTGAGTGATATGCCGCTGCCCCAAGACGTTGCAGGTGAGCGGTATCATTACGGCACTTTCGATCCAACGGGGAGACTAGCTCTGGTGGCCTCGCAATACGGACTACTTCGGCTCTGGGATTCCGGGACCCGACGACTGTGGCAGAGTCAGCCACTTGCACACATAACCCCTGGCAGCTCCCTTTCCCGGGACGGCAGCCTCTTCGCAACTGGCGACGAATATGGGTACGTTCGCATATTTATGCTGCCCTGGCCAGACGCGAGCTTTCCGTTGCCGGCCAACAACGCTCCGGGTGGTTTCGAGACCCACGATCGCGTCAGGCCCGTGGGCGAAGTGTGTGTCGTCGGCGAGCGGTCCGGGATGCCCGCTTTCTCGATGCCCGCTTTCTCGATGTCCATTTCTGAACGGTTGTTCACTCGGATGGATTGGAGGGGCTTCCTATACGTGGAATTGGGCCCTGGAGGCCATGTACTACGTCGAATGCATCTGGGCGGCCGACACAACGGATGCTTGTCGCCTGACGGCCAGAGCATTCTGTGCTGGGGCAATGGCAGGCTGTTCATGGTCAACACGATCACTGGACGCGAGACTTGGAGTCTGCAGGGATTCGGCGGTCCTGGATCCTTCTCGCCAAACGACTCATTGATGCTAGCCTTACAGAACAACCAGCCGATCGTCCTAGACGCAACGTCTGGTGCTCCCCTCTGCACAATGGAGGGTGCATCCGGGAGTGTTTCATCGGGCAGCATGATTGTATCTCCCAACGGCCGCTATGCTGCCGTGGCTGGTTGCGGCGGAATTCCTATGCTTTGGAAGATGCCGGCAACGATCGAAGAAGCCCGACTCCTAGGGCGTGCCGGTGCCATCGGTCCTTTGCACATCTTGGGCACAAAGCAGTACAATCACGTTTCATGTAGGATTGCGTTTTCCGCCGACAGCCGTCTGCTTGCCGTGGCAGGGCCCGATGAAATGGTTTGCGTGTGGAATGTGGCCAGCGGTGTCGAGCAGAGTAGTTTTTCGGCCCACGAAGGCGGGGCCAGGGCCGTCGCCATTGCGCCCGACGGCGGTCGAATTCTGACCGGCGGTGAGGACGGCACGATCATTCTCTGGAATGCAGACAATACAACAGAAGTGTTGCGTTTGAGGGGATACCACACGGCGGTAAATAAGCTTGCCTTCTCGGCCGACGGCCGTTTCGCCGTGTCCGCGGCAAACGACGCGTCGGTCCGCATCTGGCGCCTGCCCCCAGCGGACGAACAGGGCCCGTTTGAAGTCGAAGTTGGCGAAGTGGGTTGCTTGTATGCGAAGGACATGAGGTTTGAACAAGCTATGCTGTTTTCTGATGGAAGGCGAGCCCTGGAGACAACTAAAATCAACGAGCAGACTCTGACCCTCTGGGACGTGGAGACCGGCAGCGAAGTTCGCCGCTTCGAAGGGCACACCGGAGACCTGACACATCTGGCCGTTTCGCCCGACGAAGATCTGATTGTTGCCGCCGACGGAGAGCAGGTGCTTGCCTGGAAGACAGAGACCGGCGAACTCGTGCATCGGTTCAGGGGCGGTGGGCCATTTGCATTCACGCCCGATGGAAAAACCCTGTTTGGCGGAGGCGACAAACCGGACGGAACACGTAAGAGCACGGACGCAGCAGATATACACCAGGATCGCGCAAAGGGAACGGGAGGCTCTTGTTGGCCGGGGTTTGATGCCGAAGCAAGACTCCCGTCCCCTTTTGCTTCTCATATCAATCGCTCCTTGCCACTTTGCCGGACGTCTGTCCATACCGAAACCTCTATCCGGCATCATACCAGCCGACAACACACCCGTCGACGCAGACGGAGAAACTGCCCCCAGTTGTTCCGGTTGCTGACCCCATTTGCGCACTTGCTGCGCTATGCACGGATGGTGCGCGATGTTACAATACTCCAAATACTCACCGGGGTGAAAAAAGTGTCAGGAACCTTTTGTGCAAAGCACCTTGAGCCGTTCCGGTAAAAGGTTCCTGACACCTTTTTTTTACTTTCAGGAGGGACCAATGTACCGTCTCACGAGAACTTTCGCACGGCCGACGCCGACAGTCCTGTGCCTGCTGCTGTTGTGCGGTCTGTCGTCCGTTGCCCAGGCAGCCGTGGAAACTGCGGCCTGCAAGGTCCTGGCCGATGACCGACTGGTGGATCCGCTCCGCACGATCTCCGGAGAGTACACGCGACGCACCCAAATCAAAGTTACCGTCCGCTTCCTGCCGGAAACAGAAGTGAACGCACTGGTCCAGAAGAAGCAGACCCAGTGCGACGTGGTCCTCTGCATGCCGGCCGAGCCCAAGGGCAAAACGGCGGTCGAGTCATTGCCCGGGGCTCGAGCGGTCGCCTGGAAATACCCTTCCGCCAAGCCGGTCTGGGCAGCCGTGGTAGGCCGGAAGAAGGGCGGCGTGGAGTTGCTCAACTTCGTGGGCGGGCCGACGGGCCATCGGCTCTGGTCGGAGTCGGAGGCGGGCTTCACGATCACAACCGGCAAGACGCACGCCGAGGCGTTCGACTGGGTTGTCAAGAATCGCGTCGGGCGCACCTATCCGATCACGGCCATGAGGATGCTCAGCGAGAGCGGTGGCGTGCGCGAGGGAATCTGTATCGACATCGGCTGTGGGACCGGCAATCTCGACGTCGAGTTGGCCAAGCGATCCAATCTCACAATCATCGGCCTCGACATCGACGCCGACATGAAGCCGCTGTTCGAGAAGCGGATCAACGAGGCCGGGCTGCAAGACCGTGCGTCGTTCGTACAAGGCGACGCCCAGGAGTTGCCCTTTGACGACGACTACGCCGATCTGATCGTCAGCCGCGGCACGTTGACTTTCATCCCCGACATCGCCAAGTGCCTGCGGGAAGTCGAGCGGGTGTTGAAGCCCACCGGCGTGGCCTTCCTCGGCGGACGCTACGTCTACACGCCGCAGAAGCACAAGATATCGACGGACAGCCTGCGCGAGATCGTCGCCAAGTCGGGCGTTGCCCGTGCCCAGGTGATTGACGCCCGAGGGCAATGGGTCAAGATCCTCGGTCCGCGGGCCCCCGAGGCCGCCCGGCGTTCGGGGCTGGGCCCCCACATGCTGGCCGCCCGATTCATCGCCGACTACGCCATCGCCGAAGGCAAGTGCCTGTTGATCTGCACCGCCGACGGCGGACTGCAAAAGGCCCTGCAACGAGGCTTCGTCGACTTCTCCGACATGGAAATTACCGCGTTGTATCCTACGCGGAAGGTCGCCGACGAGGCGGCCGCTCGAATCGCCCTGGCGAAACTCTCCGAGCGGATCACCTGCAAGGTGGGCAACGTGCTTGATCTGCCGTTTGAGGAGTCGTCGTTCGACGCAGTGGCGGGCGTCGGACCGATCCTGCTCTGGGGCGACCGCGAAAAAGGCATGAGCGAGGTCTATCGCGTCCTGCGACCCGGCGGGGCGGCACTGGTCGGCGGGAAGTATCTCGGCATGCCGCAGTTTCGGAAGGTCTCCAGCGAAACGCTCCGAGCAAGCGCCGCAAAGACGGGCATCCCGTCGATCCGCGTTGTCGATAATATGGGGCAATGGGTGGAGATTCTTAAAGGCACCCGCGATTGAACTCGGCGTGTTGTTGCTCGATTTGGAAGAAAGACCAAGGGCGTCGGGGATCTGGAAGTGCCGGTAGTATGCACGGGTGTGTCGCGAGTCTGGATCGGTTTCAGCCTCAACCCATCCTTGCCGGTTCACTGCGACATTTATTGACTTACATCACTTATTCCGGCAAGACCGGGGCGAATGTAATTGACATACATCAATTTCCGGGCCGACAATGTCGGGTGGTAAATATCCATGACGTTAAAAAAGCAAGAAAAGCGAAGTGCCCGCGGAGTAGAGAGCAGCCTTTTCCGTGGCGATGCCGTCACTGCGGCAAGACGGAAGTCACGTTGGCGAAGACGAGCTACGACGCCGAAGTTCGACACGACGGCCGTTTGCACACGTTCACGATTGCCGATCTCGAACTTCCGGTATGCCAAGCGTGCGGCGAGAGAGTCTTCACCGAGAAGGTGGACGCCCAGGTCAACGACGCTCTTCGCGCGCACTTAAACCTGCTAACACCGGTCCAGATTCGCGATGCGATCAAGCGAGTCGGGATGCCCCAAAATGATATAGAGCGTGACACCCACCGCCGTTCTCCCCAACCGGAGAGGACCAACAACCGATTCCCACCGAAGAGAGGTCCCCATGAAAGTCGAGAAGAAACTCGTCAACCGTAGTACGCTGCTTGCGGCATTGGCCGCGATGATGCTTGCCGGGCCCGCTTGGGCCGAAAAGCCCGCCAAGGGACCGTTGAAGGTGTTCATCCTGGCCGGGCAGTCGAACATGGAGGGGCATGGGGTCGTCAAAGGAAAACCGGGGCAAAAAGGCACGCTGGAAACCCTTTCCCAAGACCCCGCCTCCGCGGCACGTTATAAGCATCTGCTCGACAAAGATGGGCAGTGGATCGTGCGCGACGACGTCTGGCTGTCTTACTACGACACGAAGTGCCCGCTGACCATCGGCCGGAGCGCCGCGAAAAACGCGATCGGCCCTGAACTCAGCTTCGGCTGGGTGGTCGGCGATTACCTCGACGAACAGGTGCTGCTGATCAAGTTCGGGCCGGGTGGCACCAGTCTGGCCGGTCCGTGGCGTCCGCCGAGTTCCGGTGACGCGCGTAATGACCGCAAACGCGGCCCCGACGTCGGTGATCAGTACGACGGGATGATCGCGGGCGTGAAAAAACAAATCGAGAACCTCAAGGCCGATTTCCCCGAGTACGACGGCCAGGGCTACGAGATCGTCGGCTTCGGCTGGCACCAGGGTTGGAACGACGGGTGCAGCATGGAAGATTCAAAAGAATACGAGCAGAACATGGCAAACTTCATTCGTGACGTCCGCAAGGACCTCGGGCAGCCGGAGTTGCCTTTTGTGATTGCCAATAGCGGATTCGGCGGATGGGCACAGACGATTGACCGGCGGCTGATGATCATGGCGGCCCAGGCGGCGGTCGCCAAGTACGACGAGTTTAAAGACAACGTCATTTGCGTGGAAACCCGCAGTTGCTTCCGGGATGGGCCCGTCTCGCCTCGCCCGATCCGCTATCATTGGTGCTGCAACGCGGAGAGCTACTACCTGATCGGCGACGGCATGGGCAAAGCGATGGTGGAACTACTGGGCGGCCCGAAAGCGCCGGCCAACCCGACGGGACCTTCGGAATAGAATTAGCACACCAGACCGCTTGAATATTCGAGGCACACCACGACAACCTTCAGGGGATGGAAATAGCTAAGTTCTGTCATGCCAACGCGTTGCATCCAGATCCCTGGGTGAGATCCGGCTTGGACCAGCGTCTGACGCCCTACCTGTTGGAAGCGATGGGCCGGTGCAGCTTGACCTTTCACAACCTCCGAGCGAGATGGCTACTTTAGTACATGCCCCCCTGCAGTGCCCCGCTGTTGGCGGTGGATTTTTTTGAAAACAACCGCGTGTTCTCTTTCGCGGCGTGGTCTGTCAGAATAGAATTGTACTTATAAGGGGAGTGGCTTCGATGGCAGTCGACGCTGGCCGCCCGGCCAACCGCACTGTGCTGCGATGCAACTGCAACCCGACTACATGCCCGTACGTGCCCGTACATGCCCGACTTGAACAATCTGGAGGTACTTCACATGAGTAGGTTTTTGTCATTGCTTGGTATTGGACTTTTGAGCGTATCAGGGATGGTATCCGCTTTTGGTGCTGAAGAGGAGAAGGAAGAGTTGAGCCTTTCCGATCGAGAGATCAACCGCCTCGACATATTCGAGGATCGTGTGCTTTCGAAGGCCGACGCGGCATTCTCGCGGGAGCAATACGACGAGGCGTTGGGCCAGTACGATTCTTTCGCGCAGAAGTTTCTCGGTTCGCCGGTGCTTCCTTACGTGTTGTTCAGGAAAGCGCGTTGCTCGCAGTTGGCCGACAAACTGCCCGAGGCGACCGAGCAGTATAAACAGATGGTGCAGCAGTTTCCCAAGGCGATCAAGTATGTCGTACCGGCCCTGTACAACATGGCCGAATGCCATCTCAAGGGCGGGGCCAGCGACGAGGCGGTCAAGGCTTGGGCCGCGATAGCCGAGAACGAAGAGTATGCGAAAAGCCCCTTGGCCGCGGCGGCCGTGGCCAAACTGGCCGCGGTGCTTTCCAAAGAGGATAAGCAGGCCGAAGCGATGGCCTACTACGAGCGGATGGCCGTCAGTCTTGGGGATAGCGGTTCGGAGCTTGCCCAGCAGGCGATCGGAGCGGTCGTTCGCCAACACGTGCGGACCGAACCCAACGAGGCCAAGCTGAGGGAATTCTACAAGAAGATCCAACCCGCCGCGGACAACGCCCCCGATGCCGATGATCCGAGCAAGAGCCTGGCCTACTGGAAATGGGTACGCGAAGGCATTCAAGCCAACGGAGAATTCAGTTGGTCCGAGCGCGATCAGCGGAAGACCTACTTCGAGAGTTGGGCCGCCATCATGGAAGACAAGTTCCCCGAGTCCGACGAATTCCAGATCGGGCTGGCATCTATCCGCTACGGGGCCGACCGGGACCGCGACAAATGGGCCGAGCGACTCGACGAACAGTTCAAGAAAAACCAGAAGGAAGGCGACTGGAAAAGAATCATCGAATTCGTAAGGGCCTACAAAGGAAACTGGACGAAGATCAAAGAGTACGCCGCGATGCTCGACTACAAGACCTCGGGCATTGAGGGGATCAGCCAATTGCTCGACGTGCTTTGCAACGAGCAGCAGGAGAGTTATCTGGCCAAACGAAGGTTCCAGGAGTTCTGCGAGAACCTCCCGTATGATGAACTCTCGAACGACGACGTCGAGAAGTTGATTCTCCTGGCTCACGAAGTTCTCGGCGACAGCACGGTGGCCAAGGGCCTTGCGGAAAAGTTGGATTTCGACGGGTTGTCCGACGCCGACAAGCTGAAACTCGCCCGCAAGTTGCTGAAAATGGACGGGGCAATTGCCGAGCCCGTATACGCGAGTATGGATGACCAGTTGGCCGGCAAGTTGGAACTTCTCGATCACTACGAGAAGAGCGACGACGTGGCCGGGGCGTTGCGGATTATCGACGAATTGGCCGGCGTGGAGAAGTACGCCGCCAAGGCACGCGCGAAGAAGGCCGAACTGCTCAGGTCGAGCCAGCGATACTCGGAAGCGATCGAGGCCTACAAGCTGGTCGATAATCCTCCCGACAACTTGTGGCAAATCGTCGAGTGCTGCGTGGCCATCGATGATTTGGAGAAAGCGGTCGAGCAACTGGAGGAAATCGAGAGCGGCTACGAGGATCAGGCGGCCAAGGCCGCGTACCGCATCGCCTGCTTGTACCGCGACGCGGAGGAAACACAGAAGCACGCCGCCGCGCTGCGCAGGGTGATCGACAAGTATGCCGGTACCGCGGAAGCCGCCAAGGCCGAAAAGGAGCAAGACCTGCTGGGAGTTCCACCAGCGATGCCGGACGATCCGTTCGGAAGGTGATTTCAGTACCGCCGTGAATCAGATCACTTGCCCATATTGTGGGAACTTGATCCACGATGATGGTTCCGCAGCCGGACAGACGTTGGTCTGCCCTGTCTGTGGAGGGGGGGCGCAAATCTGCGGAGATCTCAAGAACTCGGCCGGCTCACACTGGGCCAATCCGGTCGGCGCGCGGGCGGACGCGTCGACCGATCGTAGAGCCGATCACAACGAACTGGCCGCGACAGGCGACCGATACGTCGAACGGTCGCGAGCTTTCCGGGCCCTCGTCTGCTGGCTGCTTGGACTGGTGGTCTTTCTGATCGTTTTGATCGCCGTGGCGTTGACTGCACAAAGGCTTCGGCCGGTGGTCGCGCGGCACCAATCGCTACCCGTGACGATGACGCTGGAAGACTGGATCGAACAACTCAGCCGTGGTGCGGACAAAGACTCCC
>Ga0180431_10010104_pt1 | contig 10539 bp, 12 predicted proteins | sample SS_ome_11_FD_132459 | JGI IMG/M metagenome (GOLD analysis project Ga0180431, IMG submission 132459) | Hypersaline lake sediment archaeal communities from the Salton Sea, California, USA - SS_1_MS_1 metaG | ecosystem: Environmental > Aquatic > Non-marine Saline and Alkaline > Hypersaline >... | reverse complement strand
GATCTGCGTGGAAGCGAGGGCGGCAGGCCTTCGTCGCAGTTGACCGACTAGGCGCTAATCTTGGAGCCGCAGTTGCTCTCGCTGATGGGCACAAGGCCGAGTAGCCTGCTGCAGGCCTGCTACGGTCCTGTGACGCTTGGTGCGGTCACGCGTTCGGCGAAGTCATCGCCCTTTGTACCGGCGCCCTGCACAGCAGGTTGCCGCCCATCTGGAATCCACCCGCGCAGGTCTACTTCTGGAGGTTCTTGCGGACCGCCTCGTGCCACTTGGCCCGGGCGTGTGTGACCTCGGACTCGAGCTTGTTCAATTCTTCGAGAGCGGCCTCGCTGAGTACCTTCTTTGGCGTGCTGATGGCAGGGCCTGGCTTCAGGTCGCCTCCCTCAACGAATTTGCCCAGTAGCTCGTGGTACTTCTTGTCGGCTTCAACGAAGTCCTTGGCCAGCTTCTCGATCGTCTTGTCCAGTTCGTTTGATGGCATACAGACCTCCCTGATCCTCCCGACCCATCCGGCCGAAAGGTCTGTCTGGCTCAATCTAGCGAGAATCCCACGGGTGACGCAAATCGACCTGGTGTATCCTCCTGTATCCCCCGGGAGTCTCAGGGTGGTGGTATAGTGAGCCGACTGCGGGAATACTAGCCCGGCCAAACGCGATTCGAGAGAGCAGGAGGAAGTATGGCCAAGCCGAAGTTCATCTACCAGCTGACTATCAGGTGTGCCCCTGAACTCGAGGACGAGTTCAACAAATGGTACAACGAGGTGCACATGCCGCTCGTGATGAAGGGGGGCATGCTTGAGTCGGCCGCACGATACAAGGTGACCGATGCCGTCGAGAGCGAGGTGTCCAAGTACACGACAATATGCGTATTCAAGGACCGCGAGACGTTTGAGAAGTGGTTGACCAGCGACATACTGGCGGCGGCCCGCGCGAACACGAAAGAGGCGATGGGAGGCAAGGATGTAGTCTGGACGAGCAGGGCGTTCTACGAGCCGATGATCCAGTTCGGCAACTGGCCGCTCTAGTTGACGGACTTGCGCGCGAGAATTCGCTCCGCCGTTGCAGGGGCAAGGACCAGGCCGATCGGGGAGGTTAGATGGTAGAAAAGCCATATCTGTGGATCGTATTCATGCACTTTCCGTCGCAACTGGAGGCGAGGTTCAACAAGTGGTATGACGAAGTCCACGTACCACTCGTGACCGGGGGAGGGCATTTCTCGTCGCTGACCCGCTACTGCTTGACTGACGCGGTGCAATCGAACCTGACGAAGTACATGGCTGTGTGTGAATTCAGGGACGAGGAGACCTTCCGCGACTGGCTTGTAAGCGAGGCGCGTGCGGAGGCGGCGGCGGACACGGCTGAGACATGGCGCGAGCAGGACGTGGAATTCTGGCCAAAGGGGTTCTACGAGCCTTACATGACGTACGACTTGCATGGCAGAGCGGGGAAGTAGAGCTGGTCAGGTCGGCCTTGCCGAGCCTAGTGGCTGTTTGAGGGAGAGCACGAGCGTTCGGTGACTGCTTCGAACGCCTCACGCGTCAGTTCCATCACCCACATATCTGCGAACGTGCCGTCAGGCATCTCCCAGGATTCCTTCAGAACCTCGGTTGTCTCGAAACCGAGCTTCTCGTAGGAGCGGACGGCAGGCGTGTTCTCGGGGAAGACAGTAAGCACGAGGTGGGAGACTTCAAGCTCCTTGAATGCGTACTCAGATGCCAGTCGCAGTGCCTCGGTGCCGAGTCCCATTCCGCGGTACCCGGCATCCATGATGGCTATGCCAACCTCAGCTGCCGTGCCGCCTTCGCGCACGCCCTTCAGCGACAGATAGCCGATAGGTTTGTCGGCGTCGGCGCTCAAGATGGCGAATGCAATCGTGCGGCCACCGAAAAGGTTGGGAACGGTCACGTTCTGGACGTAGTTGATGAATCGCTCGTCTTCGTCAGAATCGAAAGGCTTCCATCCCATCGTCTGTAGCAGGACGGGGTCGCCTGAGAGCGGGAGTAGTTGGGTGATGTGCTCGTCCCCGAGCGGGGATAACCGTATGTGAGGAGGTTCGTCGTCCATAGACGAGCGATACTTTATCACAACGACAGCAGATTGCAAGTCGAATGTGAGCTATTGTTGATGCGAGTTTTCGAACCACGAATGATGCGGGTACATCAACCTCTCATGTTGTGATGGTACTATCGCCCTCGAGGAATCGAACGACTTGTGGAGGTGAAAGATGCCAGGTACTCACTACACAATCACCCCGCTGAGCGTGGGGACGCTCACCATCGACCACTCGCAGCTTGTCTGGGGGCAGGGTTTCGGCAAGAGAGTTGAAGTGCCGGTGCTCATGTTCTATGTGGAGGGTGGCGGGTACCGCATCATGGTGGACACGGGGTGCTCGGACCCTGAATCTGCGGCCAAGTACCACTATCCGTTTGCACGCAAGCCTGAGGAAGACCCCACACGCGCGCTGCAGTCAATCGGTGTGAGTCCCGAGGAGATAGACATGGTCGTTGCCACGCATCTGCATTGGGACCACTGCTACAACCAGGAGCTGTTTACAAATGCCAAGTTCTATGTGCAGCGCACAGAACTACAGTTCGCCGCCGCACCGTTCCCCATATTCGCCAACGCGTATGAGGCGCCAACCGCTGGCATGGTCCCGCCGTACAGCAAGACGAAGTTCGAGGTGCTGGATGGCGACTTCGACCTTGCGGACGGATTGAGGATAGTCTTCGCTCCGGGACACACTCCCGGCATGTGCTGCCTGCTCGCGAACACGAAGGAGGGCGTGTACTACATCGCGGGCGACAATGTGCAGTTGTACGAGAACCTTGAGGGCAACCGGTTCGGCCGACCGATTCCGGGTATCAACTTCATCAACCTTGGTGAATACTACGAGACGCTGCGCAAGATGCTGCGTATCGCCGACCACGTACTACCCGGTCACGATATGAAGGTCCTGGACCAGGCGCGGTACGGCTAGTAACGTGGTGTCAGCCGAGAATCGAAAGTCGAACGCCAAAGATCAGGGCGCACCACGATTGGTATTGGGGGGCGGGCGTGTCCGACCCGCCGTCGCATCATGACCAACGCAACGTTGCGAGAACCACCACGTTCATCACCACGGCGTCTGTAGAAAGAGAGCCCTGCCCCTGCCCGCCGTTGCGGTGTTCAGGTGCGACGCAGAAGCTCTGCCAGGGGCATATCCAACGCCTCCGCAATCCGCTCAAGAGTGTCCAGTGACGGTCGGTGCTTCCCGTGCTCCAGACGACTGAGGTTAGGGCGCTTCATGTCGGCCAGTTCTGCCAGCGTGGTGATGGTGAGTCGTCTCTTCTTTCGTGCTTCTCGAATCCTGTCGCCCATTCGGGCGTTGTCCTGCTCGGGCGATTCGGGTTTGTACTTGTAGTATGGATAGGTTCTTTCACAGTGGTAGAGGACGTCATCCCACGGCACCTCGAACAAATTGCCAGATGATTGCGTGACGACGAAGTAGCTGTCGTCCTCTCCAATCTCGACCCTGGTGATGGGAGAGTTGTCGGCTTCATCCAGGTCAGAAACAGGGAGGAGATAGGTCTTGTTCGTAGCCAGGCGCACAGCAATCATATTGGCCTCAGGGACATGGCGTACAGCCCTGACATGGCGCTCCCCCTCATGTTGCAGCTTCTCGAGAATTGTGCTCACGATTTCGCCCGCCGTGGCGCCGCGGCTGTCCATGAAGCTGATATCCGCGGGAAGGAACTGTGCGCATATGGGGTCGGGCTCCCGGGACGCGAGAAGCAGCCAGGTGAGGAATGGCGAATCTGGGAACTTTCCGTAGGCTGCGGGCCAGAGGTCAATGTCTCTGACCCTCGTGTCTACCACGTAGAGGGCGTGCAAGAGAAATGGCTCCTTGATCAACTCGCTCAGGCCATACTTGATATCTACGTTGAGTATGTTGGCTGAGGCCGCGACAATCTCTTTTGCCAGAATCGCATCCTGGCTGACAACGCATGCCCGTGGCTTCTGTTCTGCAGAACCGCGGTCAATGGGTTCGATAGTGACTGTGGGACTCATTCTCTTTCCCCCACGCAGTAGCCGGTTGCCTTCAGGGCATCAAGAATCTCCTTCGTCAACACGAAATCGTCCATGGGCTGCTGAGTCTCGATGTTCCAGCGGCCAACCTCTCTGCCGTTCCTGCGGATATGGACATGGTAGGGGAGGTGGTCGCCTTTGTACGTCCTGAACTCGTAGTTTCCATGCTTCCTCTTCGTCATCTACCACACCTGAGAAAACGTATCACCAGTGATACGTTCTGTCAACGCGACTCGGTAACAATCCCGTACAACTCTGGCCTTCTGTCCGCCATGCGGTCTATCTCCCACTCGCCCTTTGAGTGGGTGATGCGCTTGGTGCGTGCTAGTTCAGGGTCGATGTCTGCGAAGATGATCTCCTCTCTGTCGGCCGATGCCTCGGCGAGCGTCGTTCCCATCGGGTCGACTATCTTGCTGTGGCCGCAGAAGGGGTAGCCCCGCTCCTCACCGACGCGGTTGCAGGAGAGGACGTAGACCTTGTTCTCGATGGCGCGCGTGTTGATGATGAAGCCCGCTCTTTCGACAACGCCCATCGTTGCGAAATTGGTCGGCAATGTGATGAGGTCGGCACCCAGCAGTGAGTGCACTCGAGAGCTTTCAGGGAAGAAGATGTCGTAGCAGATCTGGAGACCGATAGTCAGGTCGTCGACCTGGCACAGCTCGAACGGTCGTTCTCCTTTGTCGACGTAGCGGTCGACTCCCTGGAACGGAATGTGGTTCTTGTGGTACTTGAAGACGAGGCCCTTCGGCCCGATGAGCACCGCTGTGTTGAAAAGAGAGGCATCAAGCTTCTCCAGCATTCCGAACACGACGTGCGTTTTGAGCTTTTCGCAGAGTGAGGACATCACGTCGACCGCCAGGCCCGGAATCGTCTGTGCCGCAGCGAGCGCCTCCTCCCGCGACTCGTACTGGTAGCCTGTGAGGGCGCACTCAGGGAAGACGATGAGACGCGCGCCGTTACCGGCCGCCTCGCCCGTGTACACCATCATCTTCGCGAGGTTCTTCTGTGTCTGTCCGAGCTTGCTGTCTATCTGCGCTGCTGCGATGCGGATGGTTCCAGTCATGAGGTTTTGCCTCCTTCGCGGAGCTATGCTGTCATATTGGCGCTATCAACACAACGGAGGATTCAGACTTCGATGGGCGGGTTCTTGATTGTGGCATGATTTCAGAGTGGCTACATTGGTCCATTCCGTGCTGAGACTGCTCATTCCCGGAACGCATGGCACGTTCACGTTCGAACGAGGTCCGGTAGTGATCGAGAGGCCGGAGAGCATCAACCTGTACATCCACGTGCCATTCTGCAGCAGCATCTGTCCCTTCTGCCCCTACGTGAAGCAGGTGTATGACCCTTCCCTTGCACGGGCGTACCAGGGGGCATTGCTCAAGGAGTTGGAGACGTATTACCGGGAGTGGGGCGATGTCCACGTTGAGTCGGTCTACTTCGGTGGCGGCACTCCGTCGCTGACTCCCGAGATAGTTGAGACGACGCTCGACTGGATATCCGGGCACTTTCAGGTTGGACGAGAAGTGGGCATGGAGGTTCACCCGATGAGTTCGAGCGACTCTATGCTTCTCCGACTCAAGCACGCGGGAGTGATGCAGGTGAGCCTCGGCGTACAGAGCTTCAACGATAGGCTCCTCGACGTGCTCGGCCGTGGCTACAGAAGCCGCGATGCGATCGCGGCCTGCGAGCGCGTGCTGGCTGCCGGATTCGACACAATCGATGTTGACCTCATCTTCGCTATTCCGTCGCAGACACTCGAAGAGTCCGTGACTGACATGGAAACGGCGCTGGGCCTCGGCGTCGACCAAGTGTCCACGTATCCGCTGATAGCTTTGTCCTACACCCCTCTGGAGGGTTATCTGAAAACACGCGGCCTGCGCCTCCCTTCGATGTGGCTTGAGCGGCAGATGCTGCGGTCCATGGTCTCACGAGCACGTGACTGCGGCTATGAGCGGAGCTCCATCTGGAGCTTCAACCAACCCGGGTCAAGCCGCTACACGACCGTTACCCGCGACGCATTTGTCGGTATCGGCGCGGGCGCTAGCTCCCGAATGGGCGACTATTTCTGGCTCAACACGTTCTCCGTGCCTGAGTACATCAAGGCCGTACAGCGCGGCTCCGCGCGCTCTCTGGCCACCCGACTGACGCCGGCGGACCGTATGGCCTTCTGGCTATTCTGGCAGGTCTATGACCTGTCCATTGATAGGGAAGCGTGCTGGGCCATGCACGGCAACGACCTGCCGAGGCGAATACAGGTGTTGCTGCCACTCCTCGTATTGCTCGGTATCGCCCGCCAGGAGGGGAATGCGGTCCGACTCACCGATAGGGGAGCGTACCTGTTCCATCTTGTGGAGAAACAGTACACGCAGTCATACCTGAAGCCGATGTGGCAGGCATGTCTCGCCGAGGCGTGGCCGGAGCGCGGCCTGTTGTAGGCCGCGGAGTCATTCGTCGTCGAAGGAAAGGGAAATCGCTACTTATTGAGGATGCGACCTCAAGTAGGAGACGGTCCGCGGAAGGTGAGTGCGGCTCTTTGGGTGTTGGTCGGCCAATTGGCTCGCAGTGTTGCGACGGCCCGATAGATGCTGGCTTGCGACAACTGACTTGTGCGCCGACTACTTGACTGTGGCGACCGCGATACAGTGTGTCCCGTTCACTCGTCGTCGTACGGTGCCGTTGTCGGCCGTGAAGTACATGCGCTCCATGTCCTCAGGCGTGTAGTGCGAACGCAACTCAAAGCCGCATTTGGAAAGCAGCTTTGCTACCTCGCCTTCTTCTATGCCAAAGGTCCAGGCTTCACCAGTGTTGGCGACGGTCTTGGCGGCGACCCGGTCGCCATAGAGTGCACCCTGTCCGCGCAGTACCTCGGCTCGAACATAGTCGAAGACAAGTATGCTACCCGTTGCCGCACTGGCCCTGATGAAGTCGAGTGTTCTCTTCACCGCCTCCTCGGTCAGGTACATAGTCACGCCCTCCCAGAGGAACAGGGTCTTCTCTCTATCCTTGTAGCCTCCGGCCCGAAGCGTGTCCCCGATGCTCTGCCTATTGAAGTCAATAGGCACGAATGTGATGTTCTCGGGGGCCGTTATCCGCTTGCGCCAGTAGATGTCGAGCTTCGCATCCTGCGTTTTCGGCATGTCCAGCTCGAATATGTTCGTGCCGTGGTCCCGGTCGGCAAATCGCAAGGGTCGCGTGTCGAATCCGGCACCCAGTAGCACTATCTGCGGGAATCCTTCGTCCAGGGCTGATACGAATGCGTTGTCGAAGATTCGTGTCCTCGCAAGGACGTACTCCGGCATGCCTGAGGGTGCGAGGTGACTCAGGAAGAGCCGCCGCAACGGGGGGATTCCTATCAGCAGGCGTGCGGGCAGCGGAAGGAACACCTGCGACATGTCGTCAGGGCAATGCAGAAGTGAGTTGCGCTCTCGATGCAATGCTGCGCGGGTGACGCACGTGTAGGCGGCCGTGCGCGAGGAACGCTTCTGCACTGAGCGAGCGGACATGGGACAGGGAAAGAATGGACCACCGGAGATGGGGGGTCAAGAGGGGCCGAGACAAACGCACAGGCACGTGTCCGGAGGCGAATACACGGGGAAACACTATGGGATTGTCGGGCAGGAGCCTTGCCGTTACTTCGTCCCGCGACCGCGCTTGTCCTTATGCAGCTTGGCCTTCTTGACCTTAAGACTCTCCATAGGCGGCGTATCTCCGGAAAACTTGCTCTTGGGAGTTGCCTTCTGAGGCGTGGCCGCCTGTGGTGTGGCTTGTTGCTTGTCCTGGCGCGAGTTCCTGTTCGGCATGGTGTCCTCTTCCACTGCCTCCTTCTCACCCCGCGGCAAGACTCAGGTGGCAGGTATCTGAGGTCAATAGTCGTCCTGAATCGGTCGGTTGTCAAATGCCGGGCGTGTGGGAAGGGACTAGAGTGAATGAATGACGGACGGGCGTGCGCACGGAGCTACCCGAGTTGGCGGCTGGTCTGAGGACCGGGTGAACAGACGAGAACATCATCGACGAGTTCGACAATGCCGTGCCTGCTATCGGGCATGTGGTGAGGCCGAGAAGAGAGGCCGGTTATGGAGGCGCGCTCTTTGGCTGGTCATTCAACGCGAGTCTATAGGCACATACGTCGAATGCCGAAGAGGTTCCGATAGTTGCTGGCATTGGGTGGGCCTGCCAGAAGCGATGGCTGGCAGGCCCGCACACGGGAGGTGGAAAGAGATGTCGTTCAGGTGTATCGGTCCCTGATTCCGACCCTATTGAAGCCGAACCTGTCCCCGGGTTCGCGGGACGCTCTCCGCGAAGTCCTCGTTTCGCCACCGGTCAGGAACCGTGGTGGACTGGCTCGATGCCGACACCTTTGCGACCCCGCTATCGGAGGCGGAGGTTCTGTTTCGGAGAGTAGATGCCCATTGTGTCTTTGGGAACGTCCAATGGTGCTTTTCCAATATGGCCACTTGGCCGTGCAGCCATGTTACTTGTCAGTGTATGAATTGGGCGCTACCATGTTCTTACCTACCAGGAGTCCAGGCCTACTGAAGGTCTTTCACGCAGTCTACCTGGCCGCAGAGTGTGGTCCGCTATGCCTGAGTCCAACCGGAACGCCGGCAGCGCAATAACCGTCGTGCTTGCAGACGATCACCCCTTGCTGCGCGCTGCGCTCAAGAGCGCTTTGGAGAGTCAGTCCGACATCTCTGTAGTTGGAGAGGCCTCCAATGGCGAGGAGGCGGTCGCCCTCGTGATGGAATTGGGTCCGAGAGTGGCGATACTGGACATCTCCATGCCCGTACTCAGCGGCATCGATGCCGCGCGGGCTATCCGGGCGCAGCGACCTGAAGTGGCGATTCTGGTGCTCACAGTGCATGATGAGAACGAGCACGTTCGAGAGATGCTGGACACAGGTGTTGCCGGCTACCTCACGAAGGATGCACTGGGTGATGAGGTTGTGCAGGCAGTGCGGATGGTGGCAGCCGGCGACGTTGCGATGTCTCCTGGGGTGTTCGACAGCGCGGTCCGTGGTGTGCGGCATAACGCGGGCACATCGAGCCGCCAGGAACAGGCACTGACCAAGCGCGAGAGGGAGATATTGAGGCTGACCGCAAGAGGACTGACCAACATACAGATGGCTGCGGAGTGCGGCTATAGCACTCGAACCGTGAAGGGCTACCTTGGCAGCATATTCACGAAGCTGCAGGTGGCCAATCGCACTGAAGCCGTGGCCGAAGGGCTACGCCGGGGGATTATCTCCGTGACTGACCTCAGACAGAGCGGCTAGTTGGCGGCGGCACGATGGGACACTGGGGCTTAAGGCGGGTCGCTTCCTGGACTCCTCTCGGCGTCATCCTGGTGGTCATCCTGGTTGTCGCACCCACCATTGTCTATTATGTCTTCATCGATACGCTTGACCACATCACCACGTCAAGGCTATTCGTCTTCGAACTCCTCAACGATTTGCAGGGCAGCCTGTATTTCGTGGCTATGGGTGTTGCCGCAATCACATTGCTGTGGAAGGGTTTCGTTGTCACGTGGCTTGCCGCGTTCCTGATTCACCTCCCCCGCACCATCAGGTTCTCTCTCACCACCGAGTCTCTGCTGCACAACCTTGGTTTCTGGTTCTTGCCGCTGTCCATCGGGGCTGTCATAACACTTGAGCGGTATTGGCGCGCCACGCAGCGCAAGATAGAACAAGAACGCCAGCAGGAGCGCGAGGTGTATATCCAGAAGTCGCTTCTGGCCCAGGAGGAAGAGCGCCGGAGGGTCGCCAAGGAACTGCACGATGAGACCATTCAAGAACTGGTTGCTCTTGCCTATCTGGCCGACGCGTTGTTCAAGGCTTCGCTGAAAGTCGATGAAACCCTGTCGGCGAAGGCGAGCTCGATCAAGGACATGAGCCTTCGTGTGATGCAGGAGCTACGTAGAATCAGTTCTGACCTCAGGCCCAGCACCCTAGATCATCTCGGTCTCGTGCCATCTCTGCGCACGCTCACCGAGAGGACTGCAGAGGAAGCGGGGATTGTAGCTCACCTCACCGTCGAGGGAGTGCCACTGAGGCTGGACAAACACTCGGAGATTGCCATATTCCGCATTGTCCAGGAAGCACTCACCAACGTACGGAAGCACTCAGGTGCAACCGAGGCATGGGTCCAACTCGATTTTCGGCCGGACACGCTCAGACTCACCATCGGCGACAACGGTCAGGGCTTCAACCCGAGAGCCAAGCGAGGCAAGCTCGCGACGGAAGGGCACCTTGGGCTCCTCGGCATACGAGAGCGCGCGACAGCTCTCGGAGGTAGTCTCAAGATTCGGTCGAGGCGTCCTACCGGAACGACACTCAACCTGGAGATTCCGATGCCCGCCGCATAGACCTGGCATGAGCGGGACGGCGCGTTGACGTGGCAATGCCACACTGCGACGACCATTAGCTGCGTGAACTTCGACGGCGTGTTGCAGATGGGTACGGGAGAGCGTTGTCACACCT
>Ga0180431_10010101_pt1 | contig 10541 bp, 7 predicted proteins | sample SS_ome_11_FD_132459 | JGI IMG/M metagenome (GOLD analysis project Ga0180431, IMG submission 132459) | Hypersaline lake sediment archaeal communities from the Salton Sea, California, USA - SS_1_MS_1 metaG | ecosystem: Environmental > Aquatic > Non-marine Saline and Alkaline > Hypersaline >... | reverse complement strand
GCCGTCACCCGGCCGATCGGGATGCCGCGCGGGTAGATGCCGTCGATCCCGGCCGTCAGCACCTGGTCGCCCACCTCGACGTCGGCCTGGAGCAGGATGTGCTCGAGCTCCAGCCCCTCGCCGGCGCCACGCACCATCCCGCGCTGGCGGGTGCGGGCGATCATCGCGCTGACCGAGGAGGAGGGATCGGTGATCAGTAACACTTTGGCGTAGCGTCCGGCGGGAACCACGACCCGGCCCACCAGCCCCCGATCCGTGAATACCGGCTGATTGCGGCGCGGTGCCACGGTGCCGGCATAGAGCACCAGGGTCTTGAGCCAGGAAGCGCGGTCGACGTAGACCACGTCGGCGACGATCACATCGCCGGTTTCCGGCCGGGTGTAGCCGGTGGTACGCGAGAGCTGCTCGAGGTTCTCGGCGACCCCGGTGAGCCGCGCCAGCTCATGGCGCATCCCCGCGACCTCACGGCGCAGACGCTCGTTTTCTTCGCGCAGCGACCGCGCCAGCCGGAACGAATCGAAAAAACCGCTCACCCCCTCGGCGACGGCGCCCGCCGCGTGGCCGATCGGCGCGAGGCTCGCCAGCACCAGCTGCTCGAGCCGGCTGCCGCGTGAGCGCGCGCCGGTCACCAGCAGGAAGAGGTGTCCCAGCAGCAGGACGACGAGAAGAGCATGGGTCCAGCGCTCGCTCACGGTCAATGCAGCGAAACCTTGCGCAGAAAATCCATATCCTGGAGCAGCTGGCCGGTTCCGAGTACCACCGTGGACAGGGGATCGTCGGCGCGGATGACCGGCAGGCCGGTCTCGTCGCGCAGGCGCTTGTCGAGATTGCGGATCAAAGCGCCGCCGCCGGTCAGCACGATGCCCTTGTCCATGATGTCGGCCGAAAGCTCCGGCGGGGTCCGTTCGAGGGCCTGGCGGATCACGTCGATGATCGCCCGGATCGGTCCGGCCAGGGCCTCGCGCACCTCCGCATCGGTGACCGTCAACGTTCTCGGCACTCCCTTGATGAGGTCGCGGCCTTTGATCTCCAAGGTGAGCTCTTCGTCGAGCTTGTCGGCCGAGCCGACCTCGACCTTGACCTGCTCGGCGGTACGCTCGCCGATCAGCAGGTTGTGCTCCTTCTTGAGGAAGGTGATGATCGCTTCGTCGAGCTCGTTGCCGGCGATCTTGAGCGAACGGCTGAACACCGCTCCCGCCAGCGAGATCACGGCCACGTCGGTGGTGCCGCCGCCGATGTCGACGATCATGTTGCCGGAGGGCTCGGTGATCGGCAGGCCGGCGCCGATCGCCGCCATCATCGCCTGCTCCACCAGGTAGACCTCCGAGGCTCCGGCCTGCTCCGCCGAGTCGCGCACCGCCCGCTTCTCGACCGGGGTGATCTGCGACGGTACTCCGATGACGATCCGCGGCCGCACCCAGCGCTTGCCGCCGTGGGCCTTCTTGATGAAGTGATTGAGCATCTTCTCGGTGATCTCGAAGTCGGCGATCACCCCGTCCTTCATCGGCCGTACCGGTTCGATGTTGCCGGGGGTACGCCCCAGCATTTCCTTGGCTTCGTTGCCGACCGCCTCGATCTTGTTGGTGAGCTTGTTGATCACCACCACCGAAGGCTCGCGCACCACAATGCCGCCGTTACGGCTGAAAACCAGGGTGTTGGCGGTGCCGAGATCGATGGCCAGGTCGTCGGAGAAGAATCTGAAAAACGCGGGAAATGGCATCGAGTTACCTATGGTGCCGAGACCGATGCTTCGGCGGATCTTGTTTTCGCCGGGGTTAGCGAATCATGATGGCTCGTCCGGGTCCTAGTAGTAGGCGTCGATGAAGACCTGCGCCCTTTTGGTGGTCTCGTTATCCCAGGCATCGATCGCCTTGACCTCGATGAACCCCCAGCCTTCCTGGGTCATCTGGACCGTCTTGGTGAATGAGCCGTCGCGCCCCAGCGGTGAGACCAGTTCGTCGTTGATCCTCACCGTGGCCCCGGGTTCGGTCTTGCCGCTGACGATCACCTGGGCGCCGTAAGTATCGATGCTCCGAATATCGAGCTCGGGGGGAATCTTGTCGTCGGCTTCGCCGATGCTGCGCAATGACACCACACGAAACGTCCCGGGGGCGCTCCACGGTCCCCGGGCCCCGTCGCGATCGACGGCCGCCACCTGCCAGAAGAAGCTCCCCTCGCCGCGGATACCGAGCCGGGCCGTCGTCTTGGGGCGCACATCATCGATGATGGTCGAGGCGAAGAGCTGGCTCTGGGAGACCTGGAGCGCGTAGCGCTGGGCTCGGTTCACCGCCTCCCATGCGAGCTGCAGCTCCTGCTGGGCATCGAGATCGATCTCCTGTTCGTTGGGCGGTCGGAGCAGCCTGGGTTCGCCGGGAAGAGGCTTCGGCGCGGAAAGCAGATCCCCGACCTGCTCCACCAGCTGGAGAGCGCCCACTTCCTGCTTCTGACCGCTGGCTTTCGATTGCACCTCGACTCCGCCGGCCCAGGCCGCGAAACTACCCTTCCCCTTGGAGTCGTCATAGGAAACCATGGCCTCCGAATCGCGGCGGATCTGGGCTTGCGACTTCGGCGTCGCCACCGTGCTCGCGCTCTCCGCGGTGTCGAGCTCGACCAAACCGAAGACGATATCGGTCGTCCTCTTGGTATCACTCACTCCGTCCCCGCTCTGGGAGCCGCCGAGTTGGACCATGGTGTCTTGGCGTAGGGTGTAGACCGAGCCGTCCGGGAAAAGGATCTCGGCAGTGCCGTCGGGCGAGGTCTTCACCCAATCTCCCGGATTCAGGGTGTCCTTGCTGCTGGCGCGCCGCCATGCCCCGCTCCGGCGGCGTTTCCGGATCTCGACGCCCCCCTGAAGGCTCAGGAAACGGTGGGTGCCTTTGCCCCCCGTCCCGATATCCAGGATCGATTTCAGCAGCGCCAGGCTGCGCCCGGCGTTGCGGCGCGCGTGGTCAAACTCCCCTGCCTCGTACTCCTCGCGCGCCTGCTCCAGGAGATCCCAGGCCATGCGGTTGTTGGTGTAGATCTGCCGGTAGTCCTCACGCCGTCGGAGCTGACCCGTCAGCTCCGTGGCCTCCTCGATCGTCTGCAAGGCGTCGCGCTCGACCAGGTACTGCTCCAACCTCTGGAATCCCAGATAGCCGGCGCCCAGGATGGCGACGAACACCACCATGGTCGCCACCCGGCGCACCGTCGCAACGGAGATGCTGTACCACGCTCGCTCTGGTTTCTTATTTTTCGCCATCACGCTTCCGCAGTTGGACGCGGGAGTATAGCACACCCCCCTGATCCGGCAGCAACGTGTCGCCTTTGTCTTGCCCCGGAGACGGCGAGTGTGTAGAGTCTGCGGTCTCACCCGCTGATTCCGGGGCGGAAAGGAGAAGCGATGGCTCTCAAGTACCTGCGCGACAATCTGAAATCCCTGAAATGGGTCCTCTGGCTGGTGGTGGGGGTGTTCGTGCTGCTGGTTTTCTTCGGCTGGGGCGGCTACGACCCAAGCCAGGACCGAGCCCCCGAGGTGGCGGCGACCGTGGGGGACGAGGAGATCGCCTACGAGGAGTTCTACCAGCAGTACCGCAATCTCGAGGACTTCTATCGGCAGAGATTCGGGGAGCAGTTCACCCCGGAGCTGGCGAAGCAGTTCAACCTGCCGGTCCAGGCCCTGAACCTGTTGATCAACCAGAGGATCATGCTGACGGAGGCGCGGTCAATCGGTCTGCGCGTCACCGACGGCGAGCTCCGCGACAAGATCCTGAGCTACCCGATCTCCCAGAATGAGGACGGCACCTTTGTCGGTCGCGATGAATACCGGCGGCGCATCGAGCGCTTCGTCCGCATGCCGGTCGACGAATTCGAGGCCACGGTTCGCGAGGAACTCCTGCTGGAGAAGCTTGACACCGTCCTCGCCGGGACCCTCTACGTCTCCGATGCCGAGATCGAAGAGGCTTACCGCGAGCAGGCCGAGCGTGCCAAGATCCGTTTCGTCGAGCTGCCGGCTTCCGAGCTCAGCGACCAGGTCACGGTCGACCAGGCGGCGATCGAAGCGTACTTTGCCGATCATCGCAGCGACTACGAGCTGCCCGAGCAGCGCGTCGTCGACTACCTGCTGGTCGACACGGTGAAGCTGCGCCAGGAGATCGAAATCCCCGAGGCGGAACTCGAGGCCTACTACGACGATCACCCCGAGGATTTCACCCGCGAGGAACAGGTCATAGCCCGTCACATCCTGCGCAAGCTGGGCCCCGATCAGCCGGATGCCGAGGTCAGGAGCGAGGTCGAGGACATCCGCCGCCGCATCGAAGCGGGCGAGGACTTCGCCGCTCTGGCGCAGGAGCTCTCGGAAGACGAAGGCAGCGCCAGCCGCGGGGGTAGCCTGGGGAGCTTCGGCCGCGGTCAGATGGTGCCGGCCTTCGAGAAGGCGGCGTTTGAGGCCACCGTGGGCGAGCTGGTCGGACCGGTGCGCACCGACTTCGGCTATCACCTCATCCAGGTCCAGCGCCACATGCCGGGAGGAGTGCAGCCTTTCGCAGAGGTCCGCCCCGCGGTGCGGGCGCGCCTGGTGAATGAACGCGTCAACGAGATCGCCGAGGAAAAAGCCCGGGACCTGGCGCAGCGCATCGCGGCCGCGGAGCTGACGGAGGTCGACGAGCTGCGCGCTCTGGCCGAAGAAGAGGGGCTGACTCTGGAGACCACGGAACCCTTCGGCCGCGGCGACAACATCGCCGGCATCGGCAGGGCGATCGAATTCACCGCCGCCGCCTTCGAGCTCGAGCCGGGAGCGGTCTCCGAGGCGATCAAGATACCGCGGGGCTGGGCGATCCTGCGGCTCGGGGAAGTGCGCGAACCGCGCTTGCAGGAGCTCGCGGAGGTCGAGGTCGAAGTGCGGCAGGCGGTGGAGCGGGCCCAACAGAAGGAGGCGGCTCTGGCGCGTCTCGACGAAGCCCGCATGGCGATCGAAGTGGGCGCTTCCCTGGAAGCGCTGGCCGCGGAGCTGGGGCTCGAGATCCGGGAAAGCAACGAATTCGGCCGCCGTGGCCAGATCACCGGGCTGGGCGCGAATCGGGAGGTGATCGATGCCGCTCTGGCTCTCGAGGTGGGACAGCTGGGCGGTCCGGTCGAATCGGCTCAGGGGGCGGTACTGTTCGAGGTTCAGGAGCGCAAGCGGTTCGATGCGGCGGAGTTTGAAGAGGCCAAGGCGTCGACCCGCCTCGCCGAAGAGCAGCAACGGCTCAATCAGCTGAAAGCCTCGATCGTTGAGATGCGGCGCCGCGACACGCCGCCGACCTACAACCCCAGGGTCATGGAGCTTTTCGAGGTCGGGGTCGGGGGCTAGTTGCGGCGCCACACTCGATGATCGGTTATCTTCAAGGCACGCTTCTCCGGAGTTCGCCGAGCCGGCTGCTGCTCGACGTCGGGGGCGTCGGCTACGAGGTCCACATTCCGCTTTCGACCTACTACGAGCTCCAACATCTCGAACGCGGCGCGCGGGTGGCGCTCAACATCCACACCCATGTGCGCGAGGATGCGATCTCGCTGTTCGGCTTCTGGACCGAGCGCGAGCGCCAGCTCTTCGAGAGGCTGATCGCGATCTCCGGCATCGGGCCGCGCCTGGCCCAAACGGTGCTCTCCGGCATGCCGCCCGACGATCTGATCGCGGCCCTGGCGGCGGGCGACGTGCGGCGTCTCGCGAGCATCCCCGGTATCGGCAAGAAAACGGCCGAGCGCATGCTGATCGAGCTCCGCGACAAAGTCCGGGATCTTGCCGGCGAGCTGCCCGCGGGCGAGCCGCCCACCGACAGCGACCTCCTCCTTGCCCTGATCCACCTCGGCTACAAACAGGCCGCCGCGGAGCGCGCCATCGCGCAGGTGATGCGCCAGAGTCCCGATCTGCCGTTCGCGGATCTCCTGCGGGCGAGCCTCAAGCTGCTGTCGCGGGCTTGACAGCCCGGTTTTAGGCTCTTGCGGGGCCGGAGGCGGGGAGAAAGCTGTAGCCGACGCCCCGCTGGGTGATGAGGTACCGTGGCGCCGACGGGCTGGGCTCGATCTTCTGGCGCAGCCGGTGGACATGGACCCGCAGGGTGTCTTCGAAGATCTCCTCCAAAGGCCAGAGGCGGCGCAGCAAGTAGTCGATCGTCACCGTGCGCCGGCCGCTGCGGATCAGGATGTGCAGGAGTTTGGTCTCGGTAGGGGTGAGAGAGACGTCGCGTTCGCCGACCACGGCCCGCTGGTTCACGAAATCGATGGCCAGGTGGTCGTCAATCCTGGTGAGCGGCGCCAGGGTGTAGTTGAAATCTCCCATCCGCCGGATCAGGCGCTTGACGCGCGCGGCCAGCTCCCGGGGCCGGAACGGCTTGGTGACGTAGTCCTCCGCGACTTCGTCGATGGTGGCGACGACCGTGCTTTCATCGTCCACGGCGGTGAGCATGATCACCGGAAGATCCGAAAACCTCTGCACGTCACGGCACAGCTCGATGCCGTTGCGGCCGGGCATCATGATGTCGACGACGGCCAGGTGGGGGAGGCCGTTTTTCCGGATCCACTCCATCGCCTCGTGGGCCGAGCCGGCCGCTCCGACCTCGAAGCCCTCCAGCTCCAAGGTATAGCGCACCACCCGCAGAATGTCGGGATCGTCATCGACCACGAGAATCCGCTGCGCGGTGCCCGGCTCACCCATTGAAGATGCCTCCCCCGTCATGGCTCTGATCATACTCGTTTTCGCGTCTGCTTGCATCCGCTCGCGGAACGAACCTGCATGAGGGGGCCGGTTCTCTAGTAAACTGGGCGCCGGATTGCGCGCTCAGAAGACAGAGGGGGGTTGACCGGAGAGAAGGGTGCATGGCCGTCCGAGAGCTTCGCCGGATCCTGCTGATCGAAGACGACATCGATATCCAGATCGTGACCCGTGTGGCCCTGAGGGACGTCGAGGGCTTCGAGGTCGAGGTTTGTGGCTCGGGGCACGAAGCGTTGGAGACCGCACCGCTCTTCCGGCCCGATCTCGTCCTGCTGGACGTCATGATGCCCGAGCTCGACGGTCCCGGCACCCTGCGGGCCCTGCGTCGGATTCCGCAGCTGGCCGCCACGCCGGTTATCTTCATCACCGCCAAGGCACAACCCGATGAAGTCGCCGAGTACCACAAGATGGGCGCTCTGGAGGTAATCGTGAAGCCCTTCGATCCCATGACGCTCGGCGATCAGGTCCGACGGATATGGAACGAGCACTCCACGCCACCCCTCGCTTCGTAATGTGAATCGTAACCAAACTCCTCTACACTGTCACCACGCGGGAGGGAGGACGCGTTGCTGTCTCAGAGCCCTGCACCCAGCCAAGAGCCTGGAACACGACACCGCGACTCTCGGCCAACCGCGGTAACTCTGAACTCCTGTCTGATGTGTTTTGAGCGGTGGTGATGATCATGAAAGCTCTGCGTTGGGCAACGCTGTGGGGACGCCATCTCAGCGGATCGTCGATTCCGCCGGTGATGGTCCTGACGGTGAGCATGCTGGCCGTCGGGCCCTCGATCGCCGGTTTTCTGGAGGTCGACTTCGGCCTCGAATCTCTTGCCCTCGTCGAAGAAGTCGCAACCGCGATCTCGGTCCCCCAGAAGGTCATCGTGCACCTCGCCCACTCCCTGCTCGAGTGGACGGCAGCGGGACTGATCCTGATCATCGCCTTCTTTGCCCTGGGCCGCTCTCGTAGCACCGGCAATCCGGAAGCGTGGATCCTGGCCTCGGCTCTGCCCGCCGTGGCGCTGCTCGACGGCGTCCACGCGCTTGCCGGATGGTTCCCCGCTGCGCAAGCGGCCGACCCCGAGGAGGTCTCCGTCTTCCTCTGGACCGCCTCCCGAACGTTGCTGGCCCTTGGCTTGCTGCTCAGCGCGTGGCTGGCCGCCTTCCTGCGGCCCGGCCGCAAGCGGGCGCGGCGACTGCTCGTGGCGAGCGTCAGCGCCTGGCTGGTCCTGGCCGTCGCCGTCGTTGCCGTCAGCGCGACGGGGGCACCTCGGATGTTTTACTCGAACCCGGTCGTGCCCCGGCCGTGGGATCTGGTGCCGCTGCTGCTTTTCGGGATCTCGGGTCTCTACGTCTTCCCGCGCCTTCACCGCGCTCGGCCCTCGATCCTGAATCACGCGCTGATCGTCAGTACGATCCCGCAGATCGTCGCCCAGTTCGAGGTCGCGTTCGGCTCCCTCTACCCGTACGACAGCCACTTTGTGATCGCGCATTTCGCCAAGCTCCTGGCCTACGCCACGCTGCTGAGCGGTATTCTGTTCGACTACGTGCACGCCCAGCGCAGTCGCGACGATGCCATGCACGGTTTCGAGTCCGCCCAGCTCGAGCTGCGCAAGCAGACGCAGGAGTTGGAACGGGTCGACCGGGAGCGGGTGGATCAGGATCTCAAACGCCGGCGCGCCGAAAGGTCGCTGCGCATCCTGGAGAAGGCCGTCGAGACGATGAACCTGGGAGTGACCGTCACCGATCTCGATGGCAACATCCTCTACACCAATCCCGCGGACGCGCGGATGCACGGCTATACGGTTGAGGAACTGCTGGGTCGGAGCGCGCGCAGGTTCGCTCCGGGAGGCGAGTTGCCGCGCGACGAGTTCGAGGGACCGGATTCGGACGTCGCGTATTTGAAGCCCTGGAGCCGGGAACGCATCAACGTCACCCGGGACGGCCGGGAGTTTCCCGTCCGTCTGGTCTCCGACATCGTGCGCGACCACCGCGAGGCACCCCTCGCCCTGGTCACGATCTGCGAAGACATCACCGATGAGAAACGGATCGAAGAAGCGCTCGCGCGCCGCGACCGGATCCTGGAGGCGGTCGGGATCGCCGCGGAGAGGTTTCTCACCGAGGCGTCGTGGGAGACGAGCGTCGAAGAGGTCCTGGAGACGCTGAAAAAGGCGACCGGCGTCAGTCACATCTACCTGCGCCGGGTCCACGATCCGGGGGTGGTGCCGCGAGGGATGGCCGACACCTGGAGCACCCTGAACGGTATCTCCGACACGGTGGTCCAAGACGCCATCAAGCTCGCCGGCGGGGAAGAGCTCTTCCCGCGCTGGGAAGAGAAACTCAGGCAAGGCAATCTGCTCCAGGGCAAAGTCCGCGACCTGCCGGAGGAAGAGCGAGCGGTTCTGGTAGCGCGCGGCGTCCGCTCCTATGCCGTGGTGCCGATCTTCGTCGCTTCCGTGTGGCTGGGTTTTCTCTGCCTGGAGCACAGCGAGGATCAACGCGAGTGGTCACCGGCCGAGCTGGAGGTTCTGCGCACCGCGGCCCGAACCTTCGGGGCCGCCATTCAGAGAAAGCTCGCCGAGGAAGCGCTGGCCGCCAGTCAGGCGAGGTATCAGGATCTGCTGGAGAACGCCAGCGATCTGGTCCAGAGCGTCTCGCCGAAAGGCCGGTTTCAGTTCGTCAACCGGGCCTGGAAAGACGCCCTCGGCTACACCCAGGAGGAAGTGAGCCGGATCACGCTCTGGGATGTGGTTCATCCCGCCCACCACGACCGCTACAAAGAGATGATCCGCAGGATCATGAACGGAGGCGGAGGGGATCGGCTGGAGGTGGTTTTCGTCACCAAGGAGGGCGCGGAGATCACCGTCGAGGGGAGCATCAACTGTCGATTCGTGGACGACAAACCGGTTGCGACCCGCGGCATCTTCCGCGACATCACGGAACGGAAGATCGTCGACCGGATGAAGCAGGAATTCATCTCCACCGTCAGCCACGAGCTGCGCACGCCTCTGACCTCGATCATCGCCGCCCTCGGGCTTCTGGAAAGCGGCCGCCTCGCCTCCGATACCGAACGCGTCGCGGAGCTGGTGACCGTCGCCCACCGCAACAGCAATCGGCTGCTGCGGCTGATCAACAACCTCCTCGATCTCCAGAAACTGGCCGCGGGAAAGATCTCCTACCACATCACCTCGATCGACGCCCGCAACCTGATCGAGGAAGCGGTCCGCGGCATCCGGTCCTTCGCCGACTCCCTGGGGATCCGGCTGGAGATCATCGAGGTCACCTCGGGGATCCGGATCCTCGCCGATCGCGACCATCTTATCCAGGTGTTGAACAACCTGCTGTCCAATGCCATCAAGTTCTCCCCGAAAGGGGCGGAGGTGATCCTCAACGCCTCCCGGCAGGGGGAGCGCGTGATCATCTCCGTGGCCGATTGCGGACCCGGTATCCCCGAGGAGTTTCAGGAGCGCCTGTTCGAGAAGTTCACCCAGGTCGACTCATCGCCGACCCGCACCTCCGGCGGATCCGGCCTGGGGCTGAGCATCGTCAAGGGGCTGGTGGACGGAATGCGCGGCCGAATCTCCGTCGATACCCGGATCGGCAGAGGGACGACGTTCCACGTCGACCTGCCGATGGCGAGCCCCTCCGCAACCGCCGCCGCGGACGAGGCAGCAGACACCCTGAAAAACCGCCGGTCTTCCAACCGCCGCCGTTCACGACGCGCCAACTGATCGATCAGCCCTCCACGTAGGCGCGCACCCGCGCCGCCGGCTGGGGTCGGGTGAGAAGAGAAACGGCGATGAATACCAGAACGTTGG
>Ga0180431_10010100_pt1 | contig 10542 bp, 12 predicted proteins | sample SS_ome_11_FD_132459 | JGI IMG/M metagenome (GOLD analysis project Ga0180431, IMG submission 132459) | Hypersaline lake sediment archaeal communities from the Salton Sea, California, USA - SS_1_MS_1 metaG | ecosystem: Environmental > Aquatic > Non-marine Saline and Alkaline > Hypersaline >... | reverse complement strand
TCGGTCCACCCCGCGCCGTGCTCCAGAATGTCGGTGACCCATGACGTGAGCGTATCCGCGTTGCAGACCGCGCCATCGGCGATGACGCGCTCCAGACCGTGGGAGTACGAGAATGCACCCACAGGGTAGGCCGGCGAGAACCATGCGGCGAGCGTGGCGTCAGCCGTGGTCATGATCGCGCCCATGGTCATGATCGTGCCCATGCCCGTAGGCGCCGCTCTCGGGCTGGAACGGCGCGCTGATCCGCGTGACCGTACAGCCCTGGTCGATGAGCATGTGCTCGATCACGTGGTCGTAGCGCAGCACCAGCCGGTCGCCGTGGACCTCGCACGCCAGATGCCGGTTTCCCACGTGCCAGGCGGTGCGCACCAGGTGCTCCGGCGACGTGGCGCGCACCTCCATCAGGTCCTCCGGGGTGGCGCGTACCTGGATGATCCGGCCGTCGGACAGCACGAGCCCCTCGCCGTGACCGAGCAGCCGCGCCTCCGGCAGGTCAAGCAGAAACGCGATGCCGTGGTCGGACTGCATGGCCACCCGGCGTCGGTGACGCGCGGTTTCGTCCAGGGTGATGGTGTCGACAGCCTCGAACGGCGGGTCGGCCGGCAGGACGGATTCCGATCTGATAGCGCTCACGCGATGTCGAGCCTCCTGCCTTCCATGGCCCCGGAAGCAGAGAACCGCTCGTCGCAGATTGCGTCCTTCGCGATTGTCAAACCGGCCTCCGGAATCTGACGTTCCAGACGGTGCTTCTCGGCAACATCATAAACGTTGAAATGGATGTTGGCGTACTTGCACAGTGTGCCGATGCTCGCCGCACCCTCGGCGCAGAACACGATCGAGGGGGCTGAAGCATTGTGGCGCGCGATGCGGAACAGCAACGGCAACAGGTCGCGCATGCCCTCGCGGTCGCAGACCACACCGTCCGGGCGTTCGCGCGCGAAGCCGATGTCCCTCAGCGCGCGTTGTGCGGCGGCAGCCGGCGGATGGTCGTTGTCCTGTGCGAGAATCGATCGGCGTGCGTCGGTGACGACAAAAAACCTCTCCCAGCCGGCACGTGTCGCGAGATGGTCGAAACGTCGACCGATCGTGGCGACGAAGTCCTCCATGGTCGCGGAATCGTCTTCGGCGACGATCAGGCCGGCATAGGCGAGATCCGGCACGCGGGCTTCGAACCGGTCCTTCAGGGTGTCGAAAAGGGCGGCGGTCTCCGCGTTGAGGTCCGCAGCCCGTTCCGCCGTCAGGACTTCGTCCTCGTCGCCGTCCAGGATCACGCGGTCGCCGGCGTCGAAGCGCATGGCCTCGATGTCGTAAGTCGCCGCCTGCCACGCGCGGAGATGAGCGGCGAGCGGCCCGCAGCGGGCGAACAGGTCCTCGCGTTCGATGAATGCGATGGTCATCGGCGAGGCCTCCCTCTGCGTCGGTACACGTCCTCACCCGTCACAAGTCGGATCGACGTCAAAACAGGAAATACCGCTGCGCCATCGGCAGCTCAGTCGCCGGCTCGCAGGTCAGCAGTTCGCCGTCGGCGCGGACCATGTAGGTCTCGGGGTCGACCTCGATCGACGGCGTCGCGTCGTTGAGGCGCATCGACGCCTTGGAGATGCCGCCGCGGGTGTTCCTTACTGCCACCATCTCCTTGGCCGTGCCGAGCGTGTCGCCGAGGCGCGCATCCGCTGCCGCCTTCGATACGAACACCACGGAGGAGTCCTGAAGGGAGCCGCCGAAGGCGCCGAACATCGGGCGGTAGTGCACCGGCTGCGGGGTCGGGATCGAGGCGTTCGGGTCGCCCATGGGGGCGGCTGCGATGGTTCCGCCGATCAGCACCATGTCGGGCTTCACCCCGAAGAACGCCGGATCCCAGACCACGATATCGGCGCGCTTGCCGATGTTTAGCGAGCCGATCTCGCCGTCCATGCCGTGGGCGATCGCCGGGTTGATCGTGTATTTGGCGATGTAGCGGCGGACGCGGAAGTTGTCGTTGTTGCCCTTCTCCTCCGCGAGCGCACCGCGCTGGCGCTTCATCTTGTCGGCGGTCTGCCAGGTGCGGATCAGAACTTCGCCCACGCGCCCCATGGCCTGGCTGTCGGAGGCGATGATGGAGAAGGCGCCCATGTCGTGGAGGATGTCCTCCGCGGCGATCGTTTCCTTGCGGATCCGGCTTTCCGCGAAGGCAACGTCTTCCGGGATGTTGGCGTCGAGGTGGTGGCACACCATCAGCATGTCGAGATGCTCGTCGATGGTATTGGCGGTGTACGGCCGCGTCGGGTTGGTGGAGGAGGGGAGCACGTTCGGCAGTCCGCACACCTTGATGATGTCCGGCGCGTGGCCACCGCCCGCACCCTCGGTGTGGAAGGCGTGGATGGTGCGGTTCCTGAACGCCGAAACCGTGTTTTCCACGAAGCCGGATTCGTTCAGCGTGTCGGTGTGGATCATCACCTGCACGTCGTAGTCGTCGGCCACGGCGAGGCAGCAGTCGATCGCACCGGGGGTGGTGCCCCAGTCCTCGTGCAGCTTCAGGGCAGCGGCGCCGCCGAGCACCATCTCCTCCAGCGCGGCGGGCTGCGAGGCGTTGCCCTTGCCGGCGAACGCGAGGTTCATGGGAAAGGCGTCGGCCGCCTGGATCATCCGGCCCAGGTGCCACGGACCAGGGGTGCAGGTGGTGGCCAGCGTGCCGTGGGCGGGCCCCGTGCCGCCGCCGAGCATGGTCGTGACGCCGGAGTAGAGTGCCTCGTCGATCTGCTGCGGGCAAATAAAATGGATGTGGGAATCGAAGCCGCCGGCGGTGACGATCTTGCCCTCAGCGGCGATTGCCTCGGTGCCGGGGCCGATGACGATGTCGATGCCCGGCTGGGTGTCCGGGTTGCCGGCCTTGCCGATCCCGACGATCCGCCCGTCCTTCAGCCCGATGTCGGCCTTGTAGATGCCGGCGACGTCCACGATCAGCGCATTGGTGATGACCGTGTCGACCGCCCCTTGGGCGCGTGAGGCCTGGCTCTGGCCCATGCCGTCGCGGATCACCTTGCCGCCGCCGAACTTCACCTCCTCGCCGTAGGTGGTGAGGTCCTTCTCCACCTCGACGAAGAGCTCGGTATCGGCCAGGCGCACCTTGTCGCCGGTGGTCGGGCCGAACATGTCCGCATACGCGGCACGGGTGATTTCACGGGGCATGGTGTTCTCCGTAATCTGTTCGGTACGCTTCGTTCGTCATTGGCTGCGGGGCCCGAACTTGCGCAAGAGCGCGAGCGTCGCCTCGGCGATCGCGATATGCCTGACGAACAGGTTTTCCGGATCGGATCGATCGAACGCCCGGTCCCCGGGATGGTCCCGGAAGGCATAGGGGTGGGGTGCAGGTTCGCGGGCGGCTGCGCCTGTCCGGGAACCCGGGCGCTCGTTCACAGCGCGCCCATGATCTTCTGGTTGAAACCGTAAGCCTTGCGCTCGCCGCCGTACGGCACCAGCGTTACCGTCCGGCTCTGGCCCGGCTCGAACCGCACGGCCGTCCCGGCGGCGATGTCGAGGCGCATGCCGCGCGCGGCGGCACGGTCGAAGCGCAGCGCTTCGTTGGTCTCGAAGAAGTGGTAGTGGCTGCCCACCTGCACCGGTCGGTCGCCGGTGTTCGCCACGGTCAGCGTGACGGGGTCCGCTCCGGCGTTCAACTCGATGTGCCCCGGCGCCGTGATGATCTCGCCGGGCACCATCAGTCGCGCCTCCCGCGGACCCGGACGCGGCGCAGAACGTGCGGCAAGCCGGCAATGGCGACGGTCGCCGCGAGGATCAGCAGCGCAAGCCCAATACCGACGGATTCGCCGCCATGGGGGTGGAGGTGGCTGCCGGGGTGGGCGAACGCGGTGCCGGTCCAGAGGACGACTGCGAGAGCAGCAACGAGGCGCATGGCGGTTTTTCCTTCGTTTAATGGCTCGACTCTTGCGTTTCGAACCACTGGCGTTCTTTCCAGATGGATCAACTTATCGAGACATTTGAATGGCTTGCGAGCTCTATTCGGTCAATGGCGCGGGATTCAGATGTCTCGGTCGATCCACTAGCGGATGGGATTGTGAACGGTGACGAGCTTGACGCCGTCCGGGAAGGTCGCCTCGACCTGAACGTCGTGGATCATCTCGGCGATGCCTTCCATCACCTGGTCGCGGGTGATGACGTTCGCACCGCCGTCATCAGTTCCGCAACGGTCCGGCCGTCGCGCGCGCCCTCGGTCACGAAGTCAGAGATCAGCGCGATCGCTTCCGGGTGGTTCAGCCGCACCCCGCGCTCCAGACGCCGCCGCGCGACGTTCGCCGCCATGGCGATGAAGAGCTTGTCCTTCTCCCTCGGCGTCAGCTTCATGTTGCGCGAACTCCGTTCAGATGTGCCAGATGGATGGGGCCGGGCGGCCGCCCAGTGCAGCGACAGCTTCGACCAGCCGGGTGCGAAGGTCCAGCCCGTCGGTTGCGGCGATGCGCGCCACCAGCTTTCCGTCGCACGCCGAAGCGCCCCCGGTTTCGCCCACGGCCGCACGAACGCCCGCGAGGCGCGCTTCGGCACCGGGGCCGGTCGCCAGCAGGGTCGCGAAGGCACGCGCCCCGGCGAGAAGGGCAGCGCCCGCAGACGCCCGCGCGAACGCGTCGTCGACGGTCAGCGCGTCGGCGTGGACCAGCCTGCCGTCGCGGCGGATCCGCCAGCGGTCGCGGACGGTCCCGTGCCGGACGGTCTCGTTCATGGCCGTGCGACCGAGGATGTAGGATTCCACCGCGATGAAGGCGGCCTCGCCCTCGAGATCGACCTCGAGGCTGCGCGCGATGCGCCCGCCGTCGAACAGGATCGTCTCCTGCGGCAGCCAGGCAAGCGTCGCGCCGTCGCCGACGCGGATCGACGTCGATACGGTCGCCGTTTGCGGATCGGCTGCCCGATAGACCTTCTCGCAGGCCTGGGTGGTGACCACCGCATCGGTGCCCGCGCCGGCGTCCACAGCAAGCGTGTACCGGTCGCCGCCGGTCAGCCCCCCGGACGTGTTGAGCACGACAGCGGTGAGCGGCGCCGGCGGATAGGCCTTCGGCAGGCGGATCTTGGACGAACCGGACTGGTGGAGATCGGCGAGGCGGGTCTGCCCTGCCGCGTCGCGGCGCAACGAAAGACGGCCCTCGCCGCGGCTGCGCTGGAGGCGGGAGATGTCGAGGGGGACTGTCATCCCGCCGAGACTGGCCGCTTCCGCCGCCTCATACAACAAGGTGACGTCTCACATTGTCGTCCTCGAGGTCCGGGCCGGTACCGGAGAACACAATCTCTCCGCGGTCCATGATATGGACGCTGTCGGCGAGGTCGCGGACGAAATCGAGGTATTGTTCGACGAGCAGGATCGCGAGCCCGGACGAGTCGCGCAGGTACTGCAGTGCGCGGCCGATGTCCTTGATGATCGACGGCTGGATGCCTTCCGTCGGTTCGTCGAGCACCAGGACGCGCGGGCGGGTGACCAGGGCGCGTCCGATGGCCAGCTGCTGCTGCTGCCCGCCGGAGAGGTCGCCGCCGCGGCGGCCCATCATGTCGGCGAGCACGGGAAAGAGGTCGAAGATCTCCTGCGGAATGTCACGGTCCTTGCGGCCGGCGAACCCGGTCTCGAGATTTTCCTTCACCGTGAGCAGCGAAAAGATCTCGCGGCCCTGCGGCACGTAGGCGATGCCCGCACGCGCCCGGTTGTAGGGCGCCATGCGGGTGATTTCGGTCCCGTCCAGCGCCACCGAGCCGCTGGCGACAGGGTGCGCTCCCATGACCGCGCGGAGCAGGCTCGTCTTGCCGACTCCGTTGCGCCCCAGCACCCCGGTGATCGAATTCGCCGGTGCGTTGAGCGAGACCTTCCGCAGCGCCTGGGCCGCGCCGTAGTAGAGGTCGACGTTCTCGATGTTCAGCATGTCATCTCGCGGGGGATGGTGGGTGATCGCCGGCAAGGGATCGTCGGATGTCTTCGCCGAGTGCTGCAACGAGCCTCGGGCCATGGGCCGACGGAGACAACTGCCGGAGCGGACCGCCGGACGGCGGTTGGCAGTCGATCGTCGGCAGGCAGGCCCGGTGATGCCACTCGCCGGCAAGGAGACAGAGCATCATCGCCTAGCGCCCCAGGTACACGTCGACCACGCGCTGGTCGGCGCTGACGTGGTCGAGCGAACCTTCCGACAGCACCGAACCCTCGTGCAGCACCGTGACCTTCACGGCGAGGTCGCGGATGAAGCTGATGTCGTGCTCGACCACCACGACGGAGTGTGTGGCGCTGATCTCGCGCAGAAGCCGCGCCGTTTCCTCGGTTTCCGAGTCGGTCATCCCGGCGACGGGTTCGTCGACCAGCAGGAGCTTCGGATCCTGCGCCAGCAGCATGCCGATTTCCAGCCACTGCTTCTGTCCGTGCGACAGGTTCCGGCCTAGGTCGTCCTTGCGTGCGGTCAGTCGCGTGGTGTCGAGGATTTCCTCGATACGCTCCTTCTGGGCAGTGCCGAGGGTTCCGATGAGTGTGGCGAACACGCCGCGGTCCTGTTCAAGCGCAAGCTCGAGATTGTCCCATACCGTATGGTTCTCGAACACGGTCGGTTTCTGGAACTTCCGGCCGATCCCGAGCCGGGCGATCTGGGTTTCGTCGCGTCGGGTGAGGTCCGTCGACTCCTCGAACAGCACGTCGCCGCTGTCGGGGCGGGTCTTGCCGGTGATGACGTCCATCATGGTGGTCTTGCCCGCGCCGTTGGGACCGATGATGGCCCGCATCTCGCCCGGTTCGATCACCAGCGACAGTTCGTTGAGCGCCTTGAAGCCGTCGAACGAAACGGAGACGCCGTCGAGGTAGAGCAGGCTGCCGGAAGAGCGTTCGGCCATTGTCGTCCCCCTATTCCGCGGCGGTGGTGGAAGGGCGGACGTCGGAGCCCTCCTCGGCGGCGGTCGACGCCGCGCGCCGATGGTCACGGCGGCGGGCCCACAGGTCGCCAAGGGTTCCGACGATCCCCTTGGGGAGGAACAGCGTGACGAACACGAACAGTCCGCCGAGCACGAACAGCCAGGCTTCCGCCCACGCCGCCGTGAACACCGTCTTCACGCCGTTGACGAGGATCGCGCCGATGATCGGCCCGGCCAGCGTGCCGCGCCCGCCGACCGCGACCCAGATCACGACTTCGATCGAGCGCGCCGGCGCGAACTCCGACGGATTGATGATGCCGACCTGCGGCACGTACAGCGCCCAGGCGATGCCGGCCATGCACGCCGACAGCGTGAAGGCGAACAGCTTCACGTTTTCCACCCGATAGCCGATGAACCGGGCCCGGCTTTCCGCGTCACGAACGGCCAGCAGCACCTTGCCGAAGCGTGAGCGGATGACGGCGGAAACCACGAGCACCCCGAGGCCGAGCGTAAGTGCGGAGATCGCGAACAGCGTGACGCGCGTCGACCCGGCCTGGATGTCGAAGCCGAGGATGTCCTTGAAATCGGTGAGGCCGTTGTTGCCGCCGAAGCCCATGTCGTTGCGGAAGAAGGCGAGCATCAGCGCGAAGGTCAGCGCCTGGGTGATGATCGACAGGTAGACGCCGGTAACCCGTGAGCGGAAGGCGAACCAGCCGAACACCAGGGCCAGCAGCCCCGGAACCAGCACCACCATGAGCGCAGCGAACCAGAACTGGTCGAAGCCGTACCAGAACCACGGGAGTTCCTGGTAGTTCAGGAACACCATGAAGTCCGGCAGGACCGGGTCGCCGTAGACTCCGCGCGAGCCGATCTGGCGCATCAGGTACATGCCCATGGCGTAGCCGCCGAGCGCGAAGAACGCACCGTGGCCGAGCGAGAGGATGCCGCAGTAGCCCCAGGCGAGGTCAAGCGCGAGCGCCAGCAATGCGAACGCGAGGTATTTGCCGATGAGCGCGACCGCAAACTCCGGCACGTGCAGCGGGTGGGTTTCCGGCAGCATGAGATGCAGCACCGGGACGACCACCGCGACGGCCGCGAGCACCACGAAAACGATCCACGCGCGGGCGCCGAGCGCGGTGAAGAGGCGTTGCGAGATCATGCTTCCACCGACCTGCCCTTGAGCGCAAACAGCCCGCGTGGCCGCCGCTGGATGAACAGGATGATGAAGACCAGCCCCAGCACCTTGCCGAGCACGGCGCCGGCGAACGGCTCGAGGAACTTGTTGACGATTCCCAGCGTCATGGCGCCGACCAGCGTGCCCCAGAGATTGCCGACCCCGCCGAACACCACGACCATGAAGGAGTCGATGATGTAGGCCTGTCCGAGGTTGGGCGACACATTGTCGATCTGCGACAGGGCCACCCCGGCGATGCCTGCGATGCCCGATCCCAGCGCGAAGGTGAAGGCGTCGACCCACGGCGTGCGGATGCCCATTGCCGCAGCCATCGGGCGGTTCTGCGTGACCGCGCGCATCTGCAGGCCGAACGACGTTGCGCGCATCAGGAGCAGGAGGAGGGCGAACACGAACAGTGCAAAGAAGAAGATCCAGAGCCGGTTGTAGGTGATGCCGATCTGTCCGAGTTCGAACGCTCCCGACATGAAGCTCGGATTGCCGACCTCGCGGTTGGTCGGCCCGAAGATCGAGCGCACGGCCTGCTGCAGGACCAGCGAGAGGCCCCACGTCGCCAGCAGTGTCTCCAGCGGGCGGCCATAGAGGAAACGGATGACGCCGCGCTCGATCGCCAGCCCGACGGCACCGGCGACCAGGAAGGCCGCGGGCAGCGCGATCGCCAGCGAGTAGTCGAACAGTTCCGGCGCGCTGGTGCGGATCACCTCCTGCACCACGAACGTGGTGTAGGCGCCCAGCATCACCATCTCGCCGTGGGCCATGTTGATGACCCCCATCACGCCGAAGGTGATGGCCAGCCCGATCGCGGCGAGCAGAAGGACCGAGCCCAGCGACAGGCCGAACCAGATGCTCTGCGCGGCATCCCACATCATCATGCCGTTGTTGATCGCCTCGACCGCGGTGGTCGCGGCCTGCGCGACCGGGCCGTCGCCGGCGGAGGTCAGCGGAATGAGGACCGAGAGCGCATCCTGGTCGCCGCGCAGCTTCAGCGAATCGATCGCTTCGATCTTGGCTGCGTCGTCCATGTCGGAGGCGAGCACCGCGGCTGCGCGGGCATGCTCCATCGTCCGGCGCACGCGATCGTCGGTCTCGGCGTCCAGCGCGGCGTCGAGGACCGGGATCATCTCCGGGTCCTGCGCCTTGAAGATGGCGTCCGCGGCCGTCCAGCGGACCGTCGGATCGGGATTGCGCAGCGTCAGCCCGCCGAGCGCGGCGCGGATGACGCGGCGAAGCTTGTTGTTGACCTTGATCTTCTCGACATCGCGGCGGCTGACCTCTCCCAGGTCCTCGCCGGTCAGCGCATCGCTCAGCGCGTAGTTGCGTCGGCTGGAACCGGAGCCGGCGACGACCACGAGACCGTCGTCCTTGCGGACGTGGAGATCGCCCTCGGCGAGCGCCTCCAGCGGCGGTACGACGCGCGGGTCGCCGGTGGCGGCCAATCGGCCAATGGCCGCTTCGGTGTCGGAAAACGAGCCTTCGGCCAGTGCATTGACCAGCGTGCGGAGCTCTGCGTCATCCTGTGCTGCGGCCGGCTGGGCGGCGGCGAACGCGAGGGACAGGCAGACGGCCAGAAGGGCGAGAAGCGGTCGCATAAGCCCGTGTGTGTGGGGGGTGAGGAAGGAGGGCGGCGGCATTGTGGTCCGCCGCCCCGGTTTGCGTCAGGCGGTGTGGATCAGGCGCCCTGGCCGCCGCACTTGCCGGTCTCGACGTTGAAGTTTCCGCAGGAGAGCGGCTTCCTCCAGTCCGAGATCAGCGTGGCGGATTCCGGCAGGTAGTCCGACCACTCGTCGCCCAGCACGAGGCCGGGGGTCTCGAACACGATGTCGAACTGGCCGTCGTCCTGGATCTCGCCGATCAGCACCGGCTTGGTGATGTGGTGGTTCGGGCCCATCGACGAGTAGCCGCCCGACAGGTTCGGAACCGACACGCCGACCATGGCGTCGATGACGGCGTCCGGATCGACCGTTCCGGCAGCCTCGACGGCCTTCACCCACATGTTGAAGCCGATGAAGTGCGCTTCCATCGGGTCGTTGGTCACGCGGTCCTCATCGCCGATGAAGGCGTGCCAGGAGTCGATGAAGTCGTAGTTGATGTCCGCATCGACCGACATGAAGTAGTTCCATGCCGCCAGGTGGCCGACCAGCGGGCCGGTGTCGAGGCCGGCGAGTTCTTCCTCACCGACGGAGAACGCCACGACCGGGATGTCCTCGGCGGAAATCCCCTGGTTGCCGAGCTCCTTGTAGAAGGGAACGTTGGCGTCGCCGTTGATCGTCGAAACCACCGCCGTCTTCTTGCCGGCGGAGCCGAACGCAGCGATGTCGGACACGATCGTCTGCCAGTCGGAATGACCGAACGGCGTGTAGTTGATCATGATGTCCTCGGCGGCGACGCCCTGATCCTTGAGGTACTGCTCGAGGATCTTGTTGGTCGTGCGCGGATAGACGTAGTCGGTGCCGGCGAGCACCCAACGCTCCACGCCTTCCTGT
>Ga0180431_10010099_pt1 | contig 10542 bp, 12 predicted proteins | sample SS_ome_11_FD_132459 | JGI IMG/M metagenome (GOLD analysis project Ga0180431, IMG submission 132459) | Hypersaline lake sediment archaeal communities from the Salton Sea, California, USA - SS_1_MS_1 metaG | ecosystem: Environmental > Aquatic > Non-marine Saline and Alkaline > Hypersaline >... | reverse complement strand
GCGGCTCGAAACCCTCTCGGTGCCCGACCGCGGCCGGGCTGAGTACCTCGACACGAAGGTCCGCGGGCTGGCGATCACCGTCACGGCGAAGGGGGCAACCTCCGCGTACATCTCGAAAAAAGTGAGGGGGCGGCATGTCAGGTATCACCTGGGGAAGTGGCCCGGCGACTTCCAGACCGTCAAGGCCCTCAGGGCCGCCGCCCAAGCCGCCCTGAGCAATCCTGACGAGCTGCTCACGAAGCGACGCCAGAGGCCCGCTGAGCCCACCCTGGCCGATCTGTGGGCGTGCTGGTGGGAGCACGCGACCGCGCACAAGCGGCCGAAATCCCAGGCCGAGGACAAACGCCAGTACGAGACGTTCTTGCGGCGATGGGCGAAACGGCGGCTGGCCGACATCACACGGCAGGACATCGCCACCCTACATCAACGGATCGGCGAGAAGAGCGGCCGGTATGCTGCCAATCGCCTGTTGGCCTTGCTCTCGGCAATGTGGACGGAAGGTCGGCGGGCCGGTCTGGTGACGGGGGAGAATCCTTCCCAGGGTGTGCGTCGGTTTCGAGAGGAGAAGCGAGACCGCTGGCTTGACGCGGACGAGTTGCGACGGCTGTTGAACGCGCTGGGCGAAGCAGAGGCGGACGCCGGAGACTTCATGACGCTATGTCTGCTGACCGGTGCCCGGAAGAGCAACGTGCTGACAATGCGTTGGGAGCACATCGACCTGCGGCTGTGTCTCTGGACGATCCCCGCGGCTGAGGCCAAGGCCGGCGATCCGGTGGTGATACCGCTGGTCAGACCGGCGGCCGACATCCTTGCATCGCGGCTGGAACAGGCGAACGGCGGCCCTTGGGTGTTCCCCGGCAGCGGCAAATCTGGCCACATGGGCGAGCCCCGGCGGGAATGGTACCGCGTGCGAAAGCTGGCTGGACTGCCTGACGTCCGGCTGCACGACCTGAGGCGAACGATGGGGAGCTGGCTGGCGAACGCTGGGACCAGCCTGCAAGTGATCGGGAAGGCCCTCGGACATCGGGACCTGAAGAGTACGGAAGTCTACGCCCGCCTATCCGTCGACCCTGTACGCGAAGCCGTCGACAAGGCTACCCGGGCAATGCTCGAAACGGACGGGGCCAAACAGGAGGCACAAGGCGATGAGTGAGAAGATTATCTTCGCGGGCGATGGAATCGTGCGCCCCGACGCAAGCTGCTGGCGCGACGAACTGGACACGCCGATAAGCGACTACCTCACCGATGCGGCCACTCCGACGCGAAAGCAGCCCGAGCGAAAGCAGCCCGAGCCAAACGCGAGCAACGACAAGAGAACCCGCTACACACCGCCACCGTGCCCGAAGTGCGGCGGGCCGGTCAAGGTGCGGTCGACACGGAAGGACCGCCGCTATCTGGTCTGCAAGGACGGGAAATGCGGTCACACTTGGACAGAGAGACGGGGCCAGAAGTGAGGTTTACATGTAAACTCCCCGTGTAACATGGCGGCCGAAACCTCTTGTTTTCTGGGGTTTTCCACACCGCCACAAGATGCCCCGTGTAAAGCCGCTATCCCGTCCACCGGGAAGCGGCTTTTTTTGCTCTACAATGGTCTCCGTTGACAGGGATTTTCACCCGCACACGGAGCTAGCACGATGTCCACCGACATTCTACCCACCCTCGTGACCCGGCAAGAGGCCGCGGAATTCTTGGGGGTCCGCGTCCAGACGTTGGCCAAGTGGGCGATGACCGGCGAGCATCTGCCCGTGATCCACGTCGGGCGATCCGTCCGTTACAGGGTGTCCGACCTGGAGGCGTTCGTGGGCCGCAACACGACGCCCGCGGCTGACTGACACCCCCCACGAAAAACCCCGCCACCCGGCAGGCATCGGGGGCGGGGCGAGGTACGGACGCATGGATTCTACCCGCACACCTCCCGCCCGGCAAGCCGCCGCAGACGGCCGACACGCTGGCCGATTCCTTGCGGAACGACTTGGCCTGAAGATCATCGGCACGGAGGGGCACGACTTGAAGTGCCCGTGCATTGCGTGCGATTCGTCCGACGCGATGCGGGTGCACGAGAAAACGGGCGTTTCACAGTGCTACTCCTGCAACTCGAAGTGGTCTCCCTACCGGCTGGCGGAAGACGTGATCGGACACGAGGCGGCAATCGCCTTGATGGTCGAGGCGGGGATATTCGAGCCGTCGAAGGGGAATCACACCACGGCCAACAAAGCCGCCCCGAAGGTCGACCCGATAGCCGAGGTCGCCCGGCTGAAACACGTCACCCCCGAATCGCTCAAGCGGTACGGGGCCACAGCCAAGGGCCGGCAAGTCGTCTTCCCCATGTTCGGGCCGGACGGCTCGCAGTGTTCCACGTTCACGCTCTCGGCCAACAACGGCAAGGGGCTGAACGAGAAGGGCAAGCCGACCGGGCTATTCCTGCCCGCGGACACGAAGCCCGAAGCCGGTCAAACGTGGCAGGTCGTCGAAGGCGTCAAGGACGCGGCGGCCCTCGCCGACCTGGGATTCGAGGCGGTCGGGCTGCCCGGCAATCGGTTGAAGGACACGTTCGCCGACATGTTCCGCGGCGTGAACGTGATCGTCATTCCCGACGCGGACAAGCCCGGGCAAGTGGGGGCCGAGGGCACAGCCAAGCTCCTGTACGGCGTGGCCGAGTCGGTGCGGATCGCCAAACTGCCGGTCGAGGTCCGCGACAGCGGCGGGCTCGACGTCCGCGACGTGCTCCAGATGGAGGGAGGCAAGGCCAAGCTACTAGCGGCCCTCGAAAACGCCCAGTCCGTCGACGCGAACGGGAAGCCGGAGGAAAACCCATTGCCTCCCCGGGTGTCGCTTCGGGAGCTGGCAGCAGCCCACCCCAAACTCCGCCCCCCAGTGATTCACGGTTTGTTGCGTCGGGGTGAAACCGCAAACCTCGTGGCGATTCCCAAGCAGGGCAAGAGCTGGTTGGCGAGCGGGCTGGCGATCTGCGTAGCGACTGGTACGGACTGGCTCGACACGTTCGCCTGTGTAGCCGGCCGCGTGCTGCTGATCGATGGTGAGCTACACCCGGAGACGATTGCTCATCGGCTACCCGCCGTGGGCGAGGCGATGGGTCTATCCGTCGAGCAACTTGATAACGTGGACGTCTGGCCGTTGCGTGGCCAATGCACCGACCTTGTACGGCTCGGGGGGGCGTTGGCCGAAATCAAGCCCGGCACGTACGACCTGGTGGTGCTTGACGCCTGGTATCGCTTTCTGCCACCCGGCGTCTCTGAAAACGATAACGCGGCGATCATGTCGCTTTACAACTTGATCGACAGCTACACGGCCCACCTGGAAGCGGCTTGGGTGAACGTTCATCACGCTTCCAAGGGCGACCAAAGCGGCAAGGGCATAACCGACGTCGGGAGCGGGGCGGGGAGTCAATCGCGGGCGGCCGACACCCATCTGATTGTCCGACCGCACGCGACCGACGGGGTGGCCGTGCTCGACGCCGTGGTCCGCTCGTGGGCGCCCATCGAGCCCCTTGCAATTCGATGGACGTTCCCCGTTTGGACGCCCGACCCCGATGCAGACCCGGCCCGACTCGGCTCGGCAACCGCGAAGCTCCGCCAAGAAAGCCGCGAGACCGACCGCCGGGAGTTGGTGTCGATCGCGATGAAGGTGGGGGCTTCCACTAAGACGAACCTCCGCGGTCTGACAGGTTGGGGCGGCGACCGGTTCAATCGGGCTTTCGCAACCTTGGAAGCGGACGGCATTATGCAGCCCGTTACGGGCCATGGCAAACAGGGACAGAGAGCCGTGTTGTGGAATATTAGGGAAGATGAGGAGTGTTGACCCGTCCGGTTCGTCCGGTTGTAAATCGGACGGACCGGACGAACCGGACGGGCTGACCCGTCCGCCCTTAAAAGGGGCGGACGGACGGATCAGCAGACATCGGACTCCTGATGTCTGAAGGGAGCAAAGATGACAGAGCCCGTTACCTTTCGGTCGATCACGTGCGCCGAGTTGATGACGATGAAGTTCCCCCCGATAGCCCCCCTGCCGGACCGGGCACCGACCTGGGTCGAGCTGATCCAGGTCGAGCCCCGTCTGGTGGAGGTCGAGGCAATGGCTTTGCGGTTGCACCCCCGCGCAAGCCAAGATGATTGGCCGCGGGCTTGGAGCGACGTGAAGGCAGCCTTTATGCCCCTCGTCGGTTGGGAGGCCGAACAGTACGGCCTGCGCCACTCTGCGGCTTACGACGTAGCCTATGACCACCTGCTTAATGCTTTCGAGACAGGGAAGACATGAACGCCGAACGACCGGTCTACGTCCTGACCGTGCGCCCGACGCCCGACGCGACCGACCCCCAGGGCATCCGGCGCTTGAGGGCGATGCTCAAGAGCATGTTGCGACGGTTCGGGTTGCGGTGCGTCAGCGTCACCCCGCAGGACCAAACACAATGAGACGACCAGGCCACCTACTACTCTGCCGTTCCTGTACCCACTGGGCACGGGATGCTTTCGAACAGGGCCACCCCTCGCCGTGTGCGTTGGTGCGATGGGAGGGGCAGCGGCATGTCGAGCCCCTTCGGGAAGAATAGGTGGCGCATTTTTGATAGGTTCTTCTGGAAAAAAGGCGCAACTCGCGATTCCGACCGCGCGACTTTCTCATACATAGTCCGTCCGGGGGGGCAAAAAAAATGAGCCAGAAAGTTTCGCACGCCGTCGACACCCGCGGCCGGACCGTCTGGACCGTTCGCCCCGAGAAGCACGAATTGGCCGCCGGCGACCCGCCCGCATTGCTGGCCGATCCCCCGCCGGACGATCGCCTCAACCCGATTTTCTGGGCGGCGTTCTCCGCGGCCGAGTCCGAGAAGCAGGGGTGGAAGCCCCGACGTGAGAATTGCGTTTATGTTCCAGTTCTGAACTGACCCCCACCGAAAGGACGTGACATGAGCACCGACTACCTGACCCGCGGCGAGCTGTGCGAGCGGTGGTCAATCACCGACGACGTTCTTGCCGAGATGGAGCGTCTCGCCCTTATCTCCGCGACGGAGGGCCGCTTCCCCCTGGTTGAGATTCTCGCATACGAGGCCCACGGCCTGCACACGCAAGTTATCGCCCAGGTCGGCGGCCCGATCGACGCGGCATCGGCCCCGACGATTTTCGGCCCCGCGACCGCCGTCGAGTTTTCCGCCCCGAGCGACGGGCCGAAAGGCAAGTGATGCGACTTCGACGGCACGATCTGGAGCGGGCGGCGGCCGAGATACTCGACCTCCAGGTTTACACCTTATGGGCGAACGAGCTGCCGCCGGGACATTGGCGACGCGGCGACACGGCTATGTGCCTCCGTTGCGCCGGCGACGCGGACTATCGCGAACTAATCGGCCCACGCTGGACGGGTCGCGGGGCGTGTGTCGTGATTTCGCTCGACGTGCTGCGGGCCGAGGCCGAGGCCTTTCAGGCCGCATGGCCACGTGTGGGAACACGCGAGAGGTTTCGGTGCGTGTTGCTATCCACGTTCGCCCACGAGCTCACGCACGTTGTCCGAGATTGTATTGTCCCTCGCCGCGACGCCCCAGTGCCGCCTCCTACGGACCGGCTGAGGCGGATGCACGAGGCCTTGGCGGACGCTGGAGTCGCCGACTCCCTGGCGTTGGGCGGTTCCGTGCCGTTTCGCGGGCATGATGCCCAGTTTCTGCGAACCACTGCCCATATCGCGTATCGCATCGCGGAATCCCTTGGCCATCCGTTCCATTTGCTGTTCTACACCGAGGCTATCAGCCTTTCGCCGAGCTGGCATTATCTTGTCGCTCTGGACGATGAGCCAGCAAGATTGAGGCACGTGCCCCTCACAGAGATTGACGACCACGATCCGCCCGAGGCGTTTCGGCATTTGTGGTGTCACGACGTGCGCCGCTGGTGGCGGCGGCTCGATTCTCCCACCGACGCCCAAACGCAAGCAATGATCCGCGGTGTTACGCTGTTTCCAGTTACCCTTTAGTTTGAGAGGAGCGTAGTATGTTTACCCACAAATTCAATGAGGACTTCTCCCAGTGGCGAAAAACTCGAAACGAGTACAAGGCGCTGCTCAAAGCTATCCGCCAGGGCAAGCCGTTCGCCGAGCTGCAGGACCTGATGGCCGACGCTGGCGTCGGGACAAATGAGTGTTCGGAGCTGCGAACTCTGCACCTACGGGCTTCGGCCGCCGACGTGTCGCATCGCGCCTCGCAGTGCGAGCAGGCCGAGCAGGTCATTGCCGATTTGACCGCGCGAATCAAGGCGCTCGACAAGCGGGCGGACGTGGCGAAAACGCACGGCGAGTATGATCGCGCCGTGGCCGAAATCCATGAGCTGACTGAGCAGCTCCAGCGGGCCCAAAGCGTTGCGGGGGATTACCGGGTGGCACGGCAGACGCGCGATGCCGCGGTAGCCGCCGGCCTCGCGTGACGTTCTCTCTTGTGGCGTCGGGCCCTGGGGGTTAGTTCATTGGCCCCGGGGGGCTTCCCGATCCGGCCGGTCGTCGCCCGGCTGCGACCATGCGACGTGGGGGTCGAGCATCGTCGCCTGAGCCCATGCGGCGATGCTCCCCCCAGATTACTATGCGGCGGGTTGTTCCTGCCGTGGGGCGGTCGTCGCTCACGGAGGCGGCTGCCCTTTTGCACTAGGGGGGTGAACACATGGCACGGCATGGCCAACAGGATTGCGGGAGCGATCCCGACCCCGAGACGATCGCCCAGCGGGCGGCGGCGATTCGCTCGGCCTGGTCCGCGGACGAGGAAACCAAGCGGCGGGTGGGGGCCGTTCCCCGGGTCGAGGCCCGATGCTTCGTGACGCGGCGGTCAGGCGGCCCCGCGGGCAGCATCGTGGCCGAGCCGGCTGAGCTGCCGGCGGATGGGTGAGTCAATCGTCCCCTTGCCTCCATCGTCGGAACGGAGCTTCAGGAGCGGGCGGATCTGGCGCTCGTTCGCTGGCAAAACATTACCCATGGGTAATGTTTCGTAGGTGGTGAGGCCCCGCCCGCCCGGGCCGGACCCTCCAGCGGGGGAGGGGCAGGAGGGGGTTGACAAGGCGGGGCCGATCAGGCAATGATGGGGGCGAACGAAACTAACGAGGTTTGTGATGCACCAGAGTCATCACGGAATCGAGGCCCGGCCGCGTGTCCCAGTGGCACAAGCCTTGACCCGCATTGGCGGTGAGCGAGGCCCTGGGGGCGTTTCGTTAGACGTCGTTCAACGCGTGGTCGGGCCTCGATTCGTTCTTGGGCACGCTGCCCGGGAGGCTCCCATGTCCGCGTCCACGTTGATTCGTCGGCTATCTCGTGACCCGGTGCTGCGACGGGATGCGTTCCGTTGCCAGTACTGCGGCTGCGACTTGTTGGCCGACGTCGACTCCCTGGCCACGTTCGCACGTGACCACATCCAACCTCAGGGTCGGGGCGGTCCCGACCACCACTCGAATCGGGTCGCGTGTTGCCGGCTGTGCGATCGCCTGAAGAGCGGTCGACCGGCCGCGTCCGTCGACGAAGGCAAACGGATCATTGCCGAGCAACACGCGACCTGGGCCGAAGCCCTCGCCCGGCTGCGGGAAATCTTCCGGCCCGAGCTGGCCGACCCCGAGGTGCAAGTGACGATCGCCGATGACGTGAACGGCACCACCGTCAAGTTCCGCGTCGACGGCACCGTCAAGGAGGTCCGGCAGAATTGCTTTCCGGTCTGCCAAGCCCGGCAGTGGCTTCAGTGGTACGGGTGCGAATCCGACAAGCCGATCGCCTGTTGCGTCTCCGAGCTGGAGTCGGAAATCGTCGTCCGCTGGTTCCCCACGACTGACGACCTGGACGCCGCCCGGGCCGCCATGGACATGCTGTCAGACGGCGAGTGGGGGATCTACACATGAGCACCGAAACACTACTCCCCCCCGAAGCCTACCAGTGGCACCGCAAACCCCGATCGCACCGCGGACCCTGCCCGGTCTGCGGGTGTCCGTCCGAAGGATTCAAGTTCGCGGCCCTTGGCGAGCATCGCGCCGTAGCCCCTGACGAACGCAAGGCGGCGACGTGGCTTCGCCGTGTCCCCGATCCGACCCGACCACGCAAGTACCGTTACGAGCCGGTCAAGCCCGCCCCTGGGCACCATTTCGGGATGATGGAGAAGACGCGAAACCACATCGTCAAGGCCGCCCGGCTGGAGGCGATGGGCCGACCGCAAGCCCGCATCGCCGACGCGATGAAGGTTGACGTTTCCACCCTCAGAGAGTGGAAAACGCGATACGCCACGTTCTGGGCCGAGGCCGCGAGGGAAGCCCGGCAGCAAGTGGTCGACACGGTTCGCGAGGTGGCCGGCAGTGATGGCGTGTTGCAAGACGTTCAGACGTTTCTCGCGCTGGCCCGGGCGGCAACAACGTGGTGCGAGGTCAAAGGCGAACCGCTTTTCCCGAAGCGGGATGCAATGACCCTGCCCGAGTTTTTCGAGGAGTACTACCTGCGAAACTGCTTGGCGGACGCGACGAAGGGCACCATCTACTTCTACCGCCTGATCCTCCGGCGCTGGGTCTACGTGACCGGCGACCCGGCCTTGAGGGACATCGACGGCCGGCTGTTGACGCTGTTTCGAGATGCCCTGATCGAAGCGCAGGGCGAGAAGCCTGGATCGAAGATGTCCCTGGTGACGGTTCGCGGCTACCTTCGCCGAATCCAAACCTTGTTGGACAAGGCGGGGCCGCCGGGGACACGCAACAGGGACGCGGCCGGCATTCTCGAAAAGGTGCCCTGGATTCGTCCGCCACGGGCCATACCGCCGGAGCCCAAAATCGTCCCCTTGGAGCATCTCGAAACGGTTTACCGGGCTTGCGACCGGATGGTGTCACCAATGATCGAAGGGGTCGCTACGGTGGACTGGTGGCGGGCAATTCTGGCCGTCGCGTACAACACGGGCTTGCGTCGCAAGAACATCTTCGCCCTGGAGTGGTCCCAGGTGGACATCGGCCGGCGGCTGTTGACAATCCCCGCCGCGGGGATGAAGGCCAAGAGGCTCCTGATCGTGCCGTTGAACGCGACGGCAATCGAGCACCTGGAGCGAATCCGGGCGCCCGGCCGGAAGAAAGTCTTCGCGATCGACTACTGCCAATCGTGGTTCAATGTGGCGATGCGTCGGCTCCAGTACGATGCTGGGCTCCACTGTAAGCACCACTTCGGCCTGCATGACCTACGCCGGACGTTCGCCACAGAGTTGTACCGTCGGCACCCTGAAGCCGCCCGGCTGTTGCTGGGCCACGCGGTTCTCGACACGACGCTCCGGCATTATATTGAGGGGGAGCGCATCTTGACCGGGTGCGTCGACGAGCTGCCACAGCCAGCGGCGTTCAGGGGCAACAGCAACGGCCAGTAGACCACCCGCCACCCTCGCCCTGGACGGACCCGGGGCGGGGCCCTCGTCTCGCCCGCGCGCGCGAGGGGGCATCGCCTTTGACCTTGGTGGCAAATTTTCCACCAAGCATCTCGCCCGCGCGCGCGAGGGGGCACGCTGGCAAAACATTACCCATGGGTAATGTTCCAACTCTCATCTCGCCCGCGCGCGCGAGGGGGCGCCTGCCGCCGATCTGGGAGCCGTCCGCGCCCCAGCTCTCGCCTCGCACGCGCGCGAGGGACGGAAAACAAAACACTGTGCGTCAAAAGATGCAGAGTGTTTGCCGTCTCCCAAGCCCACCCAACGCGGCGAGGGCGTACCCGTCGTTTGAGGAAGAGGCGAAGAAGAAGATGGCCGAAGGCGGGACAAAAGGGAAACGCGGTCCTTCTCAAAATAAGGGTGTGTCAAATGATGCACCCTTATCCGCATCCAAGCCCCCCCAACGGCGGGAAGGGACGGCCGCGAATAGCTTGTGCATCATTTGACGCACAAGCTAAGCCCACCCAACGCGGCGAAGGTGTCGGCGGCCCTCCCTGCCCTTCGCTCCGCTCGATTCGGCCCTCGGCCCGGCTCTCAACACGTCCACGCCGGGCGGGGCTTAGGGGGCGTCCTGGGGCGTCCCGTCTGACGCCCGGCGGCCCTTCCGACTGATTCCGGCCCAGATCCTTCTCTGCCGTCAAAAGGTGGAACCGGGGTGGAACCGGTCCCCTCGCCACCCTTCGGGCAATAAGAAAGCCCTTCCTAACTCGTTGCCAGGAAAGGCTTTATGAGTGCCCCCTGGAGGACTCGAACCTCCAACCCTCTGATTAAGAGTCTGGAAAAATACTCCCTCCGGCCGGGTGGACACCTGATTGACGGTTGCTCCCGACTGTTGATTTTTCGGAGAATCGTGCTACACTGCTTATTGACGGTTCCACCTTATTGACACCTGGGATTGACGCAAAAGGTGGAACCAGAGGTGGAACCAGCGGGCTTCGGTCCACACCTGACAAGGAATCAGGAGTGCAGGCGATGACTGACGATCCGAGGAAATTCCCATTCACGCAACGGCGGCTCGAAACCCTCTCGGTGCCCGACCGCGGCCGGGCTGAGTACCTCGACACGAAGGTCCGCGGGCTGGCGATCACCGTCACGGCGAAGGGGGCAACCTCCGCGTACATCTCGAAAAAAGT
>Ga0180431_10010098_pt1 | contig 10543 bp, 7 predicted proteins | sample SS_ome_11_FD_132459 | JGI IMG/M metagenome (GOLD analysis project Ga0180431, IMG submission 132459) | Hypersaline lake sediment archaeal communities from the Salton Sea, California, USA - SS_1_MS_1 metaG | ecosystem: Environmental > Aquatic > Non-marine Saline and Alkaline > Hypersaline >... | reverse complement strand
TTTCCGGGCAGGCGAACACAAGGATGAAGAGATGGACGAAACAACACTGACCGAGGCGCTGGAGCAGGCCTTTTTGCGTTACAAGGATAAAAGGGCCATCGTTTTTGGGAACGATCGGTTTAATTACAAAGACCTGGACCGGATTTCAGCGTGGGTTGCCCACGACCTGTCAGACAGGGGCCTGGGCCGCGGAGACCGGGTCGCTGTGAGGCTGGAAAAGGGCATGGCCATCGTGTTTGTGTACCTGGCCTGTTTGAGGTTGGGGGTGGTTATGCTTCCTTTAAACCCTTTGTATACCCTGGATGAAGTGAGGTACTTCCTCTCCGATTCCCAGGCAAGTCTTCTCATTGCCGATCCTGCCACTCGCCGGGAAACAGATCCTTTAAGGGATGAGATGCCCCACCTGGAACAAATCCTTTACGTGGACCCTTCAGGCGGACCCTGGATGGGCCGTGAACCTGAGTCCCCTTTTGACCTTCCCTTGCCTGTTGGGCCCCGGGACGGTGCCATCATGCTCTATACCTCAGGCACCACGGGTCCGCCGAAGGGCTGCATCATGTCCCAAGAGAGTACCGTCATCAATCTCAAGACCCTTCACCGGGCATGGGGCATCACGGGAGACGACCGGCTTATGCATGTGCTGCCCCTGAATCACGGCCATGGGCTTTACGTGGCCTTCACCGGATGTCTGCTTGCAGGTTGCCTTATGGTCATGAAAGAACGCTTCGATCCCCAAGCCGTGCTTCAGGATATGGCAAACCACCGCCTTACCCTGTTCATGGGCGTCCCTACCCATTATCACCGCTTTATTCAAATCCATGGTAAAAACTCTTTTGATCTTTCCTCCATGAGGCTCTTTATCTCAGGCTCTGCGCCCTTGCCTGAAGGGCTGTTTACGCGCTTTCATGAGCGCTATGGACATCGCGTATTGGAACGCTATGGCATGACTGAGATCGGCATCCATCTCTCCAACCCCCTGAAAGGGGAGCGCCTCCCGGGAAAGGTGGGCTTTCCCCTTCCAGGGACCTCTGCCAGGGTGGTTGACCTGGAAAAGGGGACCCCCCTGCCCCCGGGCAGGCAGGGAGAACTGGAAGTGAAGGGGCCCAATGTCTTTTCCGGTTACTGGAAAAAGCCCAGGGAGACCCAGGAGAGCTTTACCCCGGACGGGTGGTTTAAGACCGGGGATATGGCCGAGGTTGACGACCAGGCCCGTTTCAGTATCGTTGGCAGGGTGAAAGACCTCATCATCTCCGGGGGATTGAACATCTCTCCTTTTGAGGTTGAGCAGGTCATCAACACCCACCCCGGTGTCTCCGAATCCGCGGTTATCGGGGTCCCGGACAAGTATTTTGGAGAGAGGGTGGTGGCCTACATGGTCCTGGAGGATCCAAAGGACCCTCCCTCCCTTGAAGCCATCCAGGATATCTGCAAGGAGCGCCTGGCCAGTTATAAGAAGCCGAAGGAGATCTATTTCCTGGAAACCCTTCCCAGGAATAGCATGGGCAAGGTGGAGAAGACCCTACTTCGCCAGCAATACATGGCAAAAATAATATAAGGACAAGGAGAAAAGTCTTGGGCGCCAAAGAGATCTACTTGTTACCCGGGGGATCCATTGAAATCGACCGGTCCGTGTTCTTAACAGGCATGGATTTGGGGCAAAAACTGAAGGCCCCCGTATACTCCATCCTGATTATCCACGATGAGGGTCCCATACTGATCGATGCAGGTTTGAACCCGGAGGGGCTCAAAGACCCCGGGCAGGCGTGGGGACCCAGGGCAAAGGTCATCAAACCTTCGCTCGCAAAGGAAGATACGTTGCAAAGCCGGCTCAAGCAACTGGGCCTGGCCCTTTCAGATATCAAGATGGTCATCCTGACCCATCTCCACTGGGACCACACCGGGAGCCTGCGTTTCTTTAAGACGGCTCCCATCATCGTCCAGAAATCCGAATACCGTTTCGCCTTACATCCCGACGCCTTCGTTTCAGCGCAATATATGGAAAATCACTTTGCTTTCACATTGAATTACCAGCTTGTGGAAGGGGATTGCATGCCCCTTCCCGGGCTTTCTCTTATCAAGACCCCGGGTCATACCCCGGGGCACCAGTCCATACTGGTGCGCCTGGATCAAGGGGGGTCCTATATCTTTCCCGGTGACGCCATATGCCTGATGGACAATCTTCGCCTCAAGATACCCTCCAGCAACAACTGGAACAACCAGCAGGCCATGGACAGCCTCCACCGCCTTGAGCACCTGTCCACGTTGCTGGACGCCCGCATCATCCCCTCCCATGACCCGCACATCTGGGAGGGTCTCAAGAAATCCCCGGAACCCTTTGCCTGAATAAGATCGACCCTGTTTCCAGGGGTATTGAAAGGGTTTCGGAAGTCATTACATATAAGGGGGTAAACATGAATAAGAAAACGAGCGTTCTCTTTGAACCCACCCACATCCGGGGAATGGAATTGAAGAACCGGTTTGTCCGTTCCGCCACTTACGAGAACATGGCCGCACAGGATGGGTCCACTACACCGGCCCTCACAGATCTTATGGTCCGCCTCGCCAGAGGAGGGGTTGGGCTTATCATCACCAGTCATGTCTTTGTGCGCCCCGAGGGGCAGGCCGGGCCCGGGCAACTGGGACTCTATAAAGATGACCTGGTGGAAGGGTTCGAGCAGATGGTCCGGGCCGTGCATGAACAGGATTGTCCTATTGCCGCCCAGGTTTCCCATGCGGGATACTTTGCCCCGGCCACAATCACGGGGCTCACCCCCCTGGCCGTGTCTGTAAAGCAAGGGCCGTCAAAAACAGTTCGCAAGGAGATGACCCTTGAAGACATCCAGGGCCTGGTACAGGCCTTTGGGGAGGCGGCACGCCGCGCAAAAGAGGCCGGCTGTGACGCTGTACAGATCCACGGGGCCCACGGCTACCTCTTAAGCCAGTTTCTTTCCCCGGCCTTTAACCGGCGTACAGATCGATACGGGGGCCCTGTGGAAAACCGGGCCAGGGCCCTCATTGAGGTGACCGCCCGGGTCAGGGAGGCGGTGGGGCCGGATTTTCCGGTCCTGGTCAAACTGAATTCTCAGGATTTCGTGGAGAACGGTCTTGTGCTTGAAGACGCCCTTGAGGTGGGGACCATGCTCCAGGAGGGCGGAATCGACGCCATTGAGGTGAGCGGAGGGACCATTGTCTCGGGCAAGCTCAGTCCCTCACGGGCTGGGATCCTTTCCGAGGACAAGGAGGCCTATTTTCGTGAAAACGCCAAGGCCTTCAAACAAAGGCTTCAGGTCCCTTTGATGCTGGTGGGGGGGATTCGCTCTTTTGAGGTTGCCGAAAGCCTGGTCCAGAAAGACTATGCAGACTATATCTCCATGAGCAGGCCCTTTATCCGGGAGCCGGACCTGATCAATCGGTGGAAGTCGGGTGACCTGGCCAAGGCCACCTGTCTTTCCGATGGAAAGTGCTGGGGGCCTTTAATGGCCGGCGAGGGGCTCCGCTGTGTGGTGGAAGAGGCGCTAAACAAGAGATAGTGGTTTCAGGATTCCTTGGCCTTGCGGGCATATCGCCACATGCGGGCGAAGACACGGACGGCCGTCTCCGGGAAGGAATAAAAGGGGATCCCGTGTTTCTCCAGAAAGTCACGATCCCCTTCCACGTCCTCTCTGGTTCCAAGGAGGGAAAAGAACACGGGCTTGTTCCCTTTTTCTTTAACCACCTCCACCAGGGGAAGAAAGCTCTGGATGTCTGAACGGGCGAAACTGATGAAAACAACACCGTGCACCCCCGGGTCCATAAGCAGGGCCCGAAGGATTTGGGTGTTGGTCTTCTCAAAGCCTTGGCTCATCATGTCCGGAAACATATCCACAGGATTTGAGGCCTTGGCCGAATTCTTGATGACCTGGGAGAGCATCTCCCGGGTCCGGGTCCCCAGATCAGCCAAAAGGAGGCCCTCTTTGGTCGCCTCATCTATGCTCATGACGGCCTGGGCGCCGCTGTAAGTAACCACGGCGATACGATCCCCCCGGGGCAGGGGGGTCAAAGAAAAACCCAAAAGGGTACTCACCAGTTCATCCACACTCCCTACCCGTATGACCCCTGCCTGTCGAAGGGCCCCGTCCAGGATGACATCATTCATGGCCAGGCTGGCTGTATGGGTGGCCGTGGCCTGGGCACCCCTTTCCGTAACCCCCCCTTTGAGGAGAAGAACCGGTTTTTTTTGTACGCATTCCCGGGCGACTTCCAGGAAGCGCCGCCCGTCCCGGATATCCTCCAGATAAAGGCCCACCATCCTGGTGGCATCATCTTGAGCTAAATAGGCCAGGGCGTCAGATTCATCCACGTCCACCTTGTTCCCCAGGCCCAAGCCCTTGGACAGTTGAAGGCCCTCCACGGAACTGATATAGCGAAGCAAGGCCCCCACGAATATGCCGGACTGGGCCACCATTCCCACAGAACCGGGCCTGAGGGCCCGGGCATCGGCGATATAAGAAGTGGTCATGCCCGTGGAGGTGTTCACGACTCCCAGGGTATTGGGTCCAAAGCCCCGCATCCCGGAAGCGCAAAAAATCTTGTGCGCCTCCTCCTGGTAGGACCCACCCTCACCCCCTGCCTCGGCAAAGCCTTCGGATGAAATCACCACACCCTTCACGCCTTTCCGGGCACAGGCCCGCAGGGCATCCGGGACGGCATGAGGGGGGATGAGCATGACCCCAAGATCCACCTCAAAAGGAACATCATCAAGGTGTTTATACAGGGTGAAGCCGTTCACCTCTCCACCCCCGGGATTGATCCCGGCCAACCTCCCCAGGAACCGGGTCTTTCTCAAGAGTTCCAGAAGGACGGACCCCGCCTTCAGGGGGTCCCTGGAGGCCCCGAACACGGCCATATTCCTGGAATCCATGACCTCTTTTACAGAGCGCATAGGCTCTCCCACCGGCAAAAGGTTAGCCACACCCACTCCCCGGGAGCGTTGGTGGGTTTTAAGGGGGCGGTCCCGAACAAGAGAGGCTAAGGGATATGGGGGAGGGATCAAAGGGTCTTCACCTGGTCGTATTCCCCGAAGACCTCTCTTAACACATCGCAGATCTCGCCAATGGTGGCATAGGCCTTAACCGCATCCAGAAAGTAAGGAATGAGGTTTTCATCACCTTGGGCGGCACGGCGCACTCCTTGCAAGGTGGAGGCCACCGCCTCATTGTCGCGCTCTTTGCGGAGCCGGTCGAGCTTTTCCTTTTGAAGCCGTGCCACATCGGGATTGAATTTGAAGATCTCTGCATCAACGTGTTCTTCAATCTGATACTTGTTGACCCCCACCACCACCTTTTCCCCGGACTCGACTTCCCTCTGGTACCTTCTGGCGCTTTCCTCGATCTGTTTTTGGATATAGCCGGTCTCCGTGGCGGCCACGGCCCCCCCCAGTTCATCGATCTTGGCCATGAGGGCCTTGATCCTGTTGTACATATCCTTGGTTAAATGCTCCACATAATAGGACCCCCCCAGGGGATCCACCGTGTCCGTCACGCCTGTCTCCTCCAAAATGAGTTGCTGGGTCCTGAGGCTGAGTCGAACGGCCTTCTCTGTAGGCAAGGCCAGGGCCTCATCAAAGGAGCAGGCCGCCAGGGACTGGGGCCCTCCAAGCACGGCTGCCAAGGCCTGAAAGGCCACGCGGACAATGTTGTTTTCCGGTTGCTGGGCCGTCAAGCTGACTCCCGCCGTCTGCGTGTGATAGCGAAGCATCATGGATTTGGGGTTCTTGGCGCCGAATCTATCCCGCATCAATTCGGCCCAGATTCGTCTGGCGGCGCGGTATTTGGCCACCTCCTCAAAGAACTTGTTGTGCGTGTCAAAAAGGAAACTCATGCGGGGAGCGAAATCGTCCACCTCCAGCCCGGCCTCCAGCCCGGCCTCCACGTAGGCCGCCGCGTTGGCAAAAGTAAAGGCGATTTCCTCAATGGCCGAACATCCGGCCTCACGCATATGATAGCCTGCTACGCTGATGGTATTCCACTTGGGTACATGCTCATGACAATAGGCGAACATATCGGCAATGAGCCGGACCGCAGGCTTGGGGGGAAATATAAAAGTCCCTCGCACCGTATATTCTTTCAGAATGTCATTCTGGCTGGTTCCTTTCAGTTCACTGGAGGGGATACCCTGCTGCTCGCCCAGGGCCACATACATGGCCAGGAGAATGGCCGCAGGGGCATTGATGGTCATGGCGGTGGATACCTGGTCCAGGGGAATACCGTCGAAAATCAACTCCATGTCCTTCAAGGAATCCACGGCCACTCCCGCCTTCCCCACCTCTCCCTGGCTCAGGGGGTGGTCGGAGTTGTACCCGATCTGGGTGGGGAGATCAAAGGCCACAGAAAGCCCGGTCTGCCCTGTCTCCAGCAAGAATTTATACCGCCGGTTGCATTCCTCGGCCGTAGCGAACCCCGAATACTGTCGCATGGTCCAGGGCCGGCCCAGGTACATATCCGGATGGATGCCCCGTACATAGGGGAATTCTCCTGGAAAGCCGGTCTCCGACAGATAATCGACGTCGGAAATATCATCAGGGCCGTACAGGGATTTTACGGGTTCCCCCCACTCTGTCTTGTGGGTGCTGAACCGTCTCTTGCTCAGCACCTTATCCTCCCAGCGTTTCCTTGCTTCGCGTATTTCCTTTTCTTTTGCCGTCATATTGCACACCCTCTATTTTGAGCTTTGCATTTTTCCTTTTACCCCTGGCCGGGATTGGCATATCTCCTTTTGAGTTCCGCCTTTCTGATCTTCCCGCTTGCCGTCTTTGGGAACTCGCCTGTAAATTCCACCTGCTTGGGGATCTTATACTTGGCCAGCTTTCCCCTCAAAAATCCCAAGGCCTCCTCCGGGGTCATGTCCTCTCCATCTTTCAGCACAATAAGGGCCTTGCCCACCTCACCCCACTTTCCGTCCGGCACCCCCACCACCGCCGCCTCCAGGATCTTGGGATGACTCGCATAGACCCTCTCAATCTCGGCGGGATAGATGTTTTCCCCGCCGCTGATGATGACGTCCCTGGCCCGGTCCACGATATATACATAACCCTCCTCATCCATCCTGGCCAGGTCCCCTGTGTAAAGCCACCCGTTCCTTATCGTCTTTGCCGTTTCCTCGGGGTTGTTCCAATACCCGAGCATCTGGGTCGGCCCTTTGAGGATCAACTCTCCCACTTCGCCTGGCGGCACATCCCTTCCTTGTTCGTCCACAATACGGATCTCCGCGTGAAAAACAGACCTGCCCACAGAGCCGATCTTCTTTCCGTCTTTCTCATTGGGCATTTGGCAGAGCTGGATGGAGGTTTCGGTCTGCCCGAAGACTTGTCTTATGGCGATGTCACGGCTTTCGTATGCCTCTATCAAGGCCACGGGGAGGGGCTCCCCGCCGATGACGAGTAATCGCAGTGAAGAGAGATCAAAATCATCAATACCCCCCTTCTTGAGAAAAAAATTGAGCATGGTGGGAACCACCAGGCCTACGGTGATTCGGTGCTTCTCAATCAGAGCCAGGGTCTCACGGGGGTCGAAGGCGGACTGCAATACCGCGGTCCCGCCTTGGTAGAGGATGGGTATGGCGCAAATATTAAGTCCCCCCGAGTGAAAAAGGGGCATCACCACAAGCATCACATCTCTTGAGGTCAGGTCAAAATAGATCTGGGCGTTAAAGGTGTTGTAAAAGGTCTTTCTGTGGGACATAAGCGCCCCTTTGGGGACCCCCGTGGTCCCCGAGGTGTACATGATCATCTGGGGATCGTCTGCCTCCACCTCTTCCCCTTTTTCGGGCTCCTCAGGGGAACCGGCCTCCAGAAGGGCTTCGTAATTTTCCCAACTCCCGTCCTTTTCTCCGATGCAGATCAGGTTCTCAGAAGGGATATTGACCGCCGGTTGAAGAGACCGGATCATCTCAGAAAAATGGTCCTGAAAAATAAGGGCCTTGCTCCCGCTGTCCCGCAGCATAAAGGTCGTCTCAGGGGCCTCAAGCCGAAAATTGAGGGGGACAATAATCCCCCCGATCTTGGATACGGCGAAATAGGCCTCGAGCATCTGGTTGCAATTATAACAAAAGGCGGCAACCCTATCTCCTTTGGTGATCCCCTTTTCCAGCAAGACATGGGCGAGCCTGTTCACCCGTTCATTGAGCTGCTTATAGGTAAACCGGCAGGTAGGATTGCCTTCCCTTCGGTTGTCTTCAAATACGACTGCCGTCACGTCAGACGAAATCTGACCCCTTTTCCTGATCCAATCTCCGACGTTCATTTTTCTGCACTTTCCCTTGCCTTCGAAAAAAGGCTATTTTGACTTATGCTCCACCAATTCTACCAGGATGCCGTAATTGCTTTTCGGGTGGGTAAAGGCCACCCTGGTATCGTGGGCGCCTGGTCGGGGCTCCTTGTCAATGCAGGCCACACCCTCGGCCTTGAGGTTCTCTAAAGTGGCACCCACGTCGTCCACCTCAAAGGCGATATGATGAATGCCCTCACCCTTTTTCTCGATGAATTTGGTCAATACCCCGTCCGGGGTGGCGGAGGCTACCAGCTCCAGCCGGGTATCCCCGATGGGAATAAAGGCGGCGTTGGTATCTCCCACTGTATCCCGGGAGGTGGTCTCCAACCCGTACTTGTCCTTGAAGTATTTGGAAGCCTCATCCAAGTCCTTAACGGCAATAGCGATGTGATCGATCTTTTTAAGCATGATTACTCCCCTTTCTTTCTCTTTGCGCCGCCGAAGGCACAAGCGGATTAAAGGTAACCCTTTTTCATCACTTATCCTCAATGTCGGCCAGCTCAAGGACCCTGACCTTGGCCTCTTCGATGAGTTTCCTCATCTCTGCATTCACCACCAGCTGCTGGTTGGCCGTGGGTGCCCCGCCCTGGGATGATTCCGCCACCAGTATATTGCCGATACCGGTGAGGTATTCCATCAACCGCATCATTTTCATCCTGTTGCGGGTGGAAACCTCGGGATTGGCCTTGAAATACTTGTCGATGAGGGGACCCAGTTCGGGATGCTCCATATCCTTTTCCGTGTGCATGCTCATCACCAACCCTCCTGACATGTCTACACCCATGCGGGCACAAAACCACAGGGCCTTGCTGGCCTGGTATTTGCCCACATTGGCATAAAGGGGATTGGGGAAGAAGTTGCCCGAATCGGTCACATATCCCCTTTGGGTGGCCCCCAGGAGGCAACCGTAGGAGAGCTCACTTTCAAAACTCATCTCAGAGAGTTTTTCCCGGATATGGCCGGCCCTGCCCACGCCGTTGTAATCCGCGATCACCGCTGAACCGCCCAGGAGCAGGTCCCGATGCCCGCACTTACACGCCGAGGTCACGCAACGAAATGTGGGGGACACCCGGCCCACCAGGGACCCGGTAAATTCATGTTCACCGCACATAAAAACCCGGTCCCAGGGCACGAAGACATCATCAAAAAATATCTGGCAGAGGTTGTACACGCCGTAACGTTCGTTGCCGAAATCCATCCCCTTCGCACCGGGGGCCACACGGCGGAAATCCGGGGTGGGAAGCTGATGAAGCAGGGTGAGCCCGGGGGTATCCGTGGGAACGGCAAAGGCCACGGCATAGGCCTTCTCGTCCTCCCCCAGACCGCGCGTGGGCATCACCAGGGCCTCATGGGCGATGGAGGCGCCGGATATAAGCACCTTGGCCCCCCTCACCACGATTCCATCTTTCTTTTCATCAACGATGCGGATATACATATCCGGATCAGGCTGCTGTCCCGGCCGCTTGCTCCGGTCCCCTTTGGGGTCTGTAATATACCCGCCCACGGCGAGGTCTTCCCTCTGCACCTTTTCCCAGTAGGTCCGAAATCTTTCCTGGTACCCGGTCCCTAATTTCTTATCCATTTCATAGGTAATGGAATCAAGGCCGTTGGCGATATTGCCGGAAACGCAACGGGCCCCGGCGCACATACCATGACGGCGGGCCAGGTCCCGCATCATATCAAGTCTTTTCACAAAATCATCAGGACCCTGATACAGGTGGGTAAAGTAGTTGACCCGCTCCCCGGTGATATGGGAAGTGGCCGTGATCTTGTCCTGATACTCCGGGTCATGGGCGAGGTCATAGGTCATGGCCACGGCCTCAATGGCCGGGGCGGTGATGGGGTTTTCCAGTTGATTCTCCAGCTTCTCCCCAAAAAGATAGGCATTGATCTTAAGGTCCTTGATGCTGTCTTTGTATTGCTGTCCTGTCATTAAAGCCATTTTTTTACTCTCCTTTGGTAAGAAATTGCCTCAAAAAGGGAAACAAAACATGTACGGGCCGGCCTATTCAAGCGAAACAGCTTTTCTTGAAAAAGCAGGCCTTCTCTATCCTAAATGGATACCCGGCCCAAGGCAATGACCCTTTTCCTTTGGCCCGGTTTAATGGCTATTATCTTATTTTGCAAGGATCACGCCAAAGGAGTCAATCCACAGTTTAAGGTAAACATAACAAAGAGTTACCCCAAAAAAGGCGGGTATCCCCGCCCCTTCAAAGGCCGTCCCTTTACAGATACGG
>Ga0180431_10010097_pt1 | contig 10543 bp, 7 predicted proteins | sample SS_ome_11_FD_132459 | JGI IMG/M metagenome (GOLD analysis project Ga0180431, IMG submission 132459) | Hypersaline lake sediment archaeal communities from the Salton Sea, California, USA - SS_1_MS_1 metaG | ecosystem: Environmental > Aquatic > Non-marine Saline and Alkaline > Hypersaline >... | reverse complement strand
TTGCCGACTGTACTTCGGTTGCGCCGGCGATTCAACAGGATATGTCGGCGCGTTGTCGGGGGGAGTTCACCCGTTGTTTTCTCCGGCGGTCGCGCGCAGGGCGTCGAGGAGATCGCAGACCTGGCGCATCTCGGCGACGTCGTGGACGCGCACGATGTGGGCGCCGCCAAGGACACACGCGGCGACGGCGGCGGCGGTCCCCATGAGGCGCCGGCCGGCCTCGACGCCGAGGGTCTTGCCGATGAAGGATTTTCTGGAAGGCCCGAGGAGGAGCGGGCGGCCGAGGGCGTTGAGCTCGGGCAGCCGTTCGATGATTTCGAGGTTGTGCGCGACGGTTTTGCCGAAGCCGATGCCGGGATCGAGGATGACGTGGTCGCGAGGGACGCCGGCGGCCACGGCGGCGTCGAGGCGCGCGGCGAGAAACACGGCGATTTCGGCGACGACGTCGTCGTAGTGCGGGTGGAGCTGCATCGTGCGGGGGGTGCCCTGCATGTGCATGAGCACGATCGGCACGTCGTGTTCGGCGGCGAGCTGGAACATGCGTGGATCGCTGCCGGCGGTAATGTCGTTGATCATGGCTGCGCCGGCCTCGATCGCGGCGCGTGCGACGTCGGGCTTGCTCGTGTCGACGCTGATGGGGACGTCGAGCTGGGGGGCGGCGGCCTCGATGACGGGCAGGATGCGGCGCGTTTCCTCGTCGGCGGGGACGTCGGGCGCGCGGGGCCGGGTGGATTCGCCGCCGACGTCCACGACGTCGGCGGCGTCGGCGGCGAGGCGCAAGCAGTGGTCCACCGCGGCGCGCGTCTTGAAGTGTTGCCCGCCGTCGGAGAAGGAGTCGGGGGTGACGTTGACGATGCCCATGAGGGCGGTGCGGCGGCCGAGGTCGAGCTGGTGGCCGCGCCAGCGCATGGTGTGGCAGGGACGTGGGGCGCTGGTGCGGGCGTCAGGCGGAGCTTTCTTTGGGTTTTGGGAGGACATTCGGGGAAAGCTTCTCGTCGGCGGTTGGCGTGGAGGTGTCCTTGAGGAGCTCCGGCCCCTCCACCGGCGTGGTGCGCCGCGCCGTGTGCGTCTCGGGCGTCCAGGTGCCTTCGATGATTTCGGTGATTTCTCGTCCCTCGAGCACTTCGTACTCGAGCAACGCCTGGGCGACGGCTTCGACTTTGTCTTTGTACTGGGTAATGATGGTGCGGGCGCGCTCGGCGCACTCGTCGACGATGCGCCGGACCTCGGCGTCGATGGCCCGGGCGGTTTCTTCGCTGAACTCGCGGCGCCGGGCGAGCTCGCCGAGTTCCTTGCCGAGGAAGATGGCTTCCTCGCGCGAGCCGTAGGTGAGGGTGCCCATCTTGTCGCTCATGCCGAGGTCGCAGACCATGGCGTGGGCGATCCGGGTGGCGTTCTTGAAGTCGTTCGCGGCGCCGCTCGTGACGTCGTCGAAGAAGATCTCTTCGGCGATGCGTCCGGCGAGCATGCCGGTGATCTGGCCGAGCAGCTCGCGTTTGCTCTGCATGTACTTGTCGCGCACGGGCAGCTGCATGGTCGCGCCCAGGAACGCGACGCCACGGGGCACGATGGTCACCTTGTGCAGGGGCTCGCATTCCTCGACGCGGTCGAGAACGACGGCGTGGCCGGCCTCGTGGTAGGCGGTGGTTTTGCGCTCCTCGGGGCTCAGGGTGCGGCTGCGGCGCTCGCGTCCGAAGGCGACTTTGTCGCGGGCCTCCTCGAGATCGGCCACCTCGACGCCGCTTTTGTTTTCGCGCGCGGCGAGCAACGCCGCCTCGTTGATGAGATTGGCGAGGTCGGCGCCCGAAAACCCCGGCGTGCCGCGGGCGATGCGCCGCAGGTCCGCCTCGTCGGCGAGCTTGATGGCGCGGGCGTGCACCTTGAGGATGCCTTCGCGGCCGTTGAGGTCGGGCATGTCAATGATGATCTGGCGGTCGAAGCGGCCCGAGCGCAGGAGCGCCGGGTCAAGCACGTCGGGCCGGTTGGTGGCGGCCATGAGGATGACGCCTTCCTTGGTGTCGAAACCGTCCATCTCAACGAGCAGCTGATTGAGCGTCTGCTCGCGCTCGTCATGGCCGCCGCCGATGCCGGCGCCGCGATGGCGGCCCGCGGCGTCAATCTCGTCCATGAAGATGATGCAGGGCGCGTTCTTCTTGCCCTGCTCGAACATGTCGCGCACGCGCGCGGCGCCCACGCCGACGAACATCTCGACGAAATCGGAGCCGCTGATCGTGAAGAACGGCACGTCGGCCTCGCCGGCGACCGATTTGGCGAGCAGCGTCTTGCCCGTGCCGGGCGGGCCGACGAGCAGCACGCCTTTCGGGATGCGCCCGCCGAGGCGTGTGAATTTCTTGGGGTCCCGGAGGAACTCGATGATCTCGACGAGCTCCTCCTTCGCCTCGTCAACGCCGGCGACGTCCTTGAACGTGACCTTTTGGCTGTCCTTGGTCAGCGCTTTGGCGCGGCTCTTGGCGAAGCTCATCGCGCCGCCGGAGGCCGAACGCATCTGGCGCGAGATAAGGAAATAGAGGAAGAGGATGATCAGGAGCACCGGGGCGAGCACGACGAAAATGTTGCCCAGCAGATTTTTGCTGGCGCGGTAGGTGACCGGAAGGTAGGTGGAGATGATGGTGTTGAGCTCCTCGGCGGCGGGGTCAATGTAGACGACGAACCGCCGGCCCGCTTTCTCTTTTTCCAGTCGTGTGCGCTCTTCCTCGGTGAGGAGATCGCCCCAGTCGTCGCGCGTCTTGGCCTCCTCGTACTTTGCCTTGAGCTGGTCGGCTTCCCGGCTTCTCTCTTCTTCGTCGACGCGGAGCACCGCGACTTTCGTCGTCGTCTGTTGTTCTTTCTGGCGCTGGGCGTCGAGCGTGTTTTTGAGTTGCTCGAGTTTCCGCTCGAGCTGTCGTTGTTCCGTGGGCGCCAGGGCCGTCTCGCCCGTAGCGGCGAGTCGCTCCTCGGTCTGTTGTATCTCGTCCTGGGCCTTCTGGATGTCGGCCTGAGTCTGACGGAGGCTCGCCTCGGCGGTCTCGCGTTCCTGGACGACGGCAAGAAGAAGAGCCGCCGCGTCGTCGTACGCTTTTTTCGCCCGAGCGATCGGCGGCTCGTTCCGGTCAATGAGCTGTTTTATTTCGTCCCAGGACTTGTAGTAGCCGGTGAGCTTGAAGTCCGTCTTCACCACGGGCCTTTTCTCGGGCTGGCTCGTGTCAATGAAGCGCCGGAGGATGTCCTGGTGGATCTCGCTCGAGGTCGCCTCGTACGTTTTCCCCCGACTCAGCCAAGGGGGGAGGAGTGTCACGAGGATGAGAATGAGGATGAGGAGAAGCCATACGAGCGACCAGCGGCCACCTGTTGCCCGAGGTCGTGGGGGGCGAGGCTCTTTGGAACCGTTCATGTGCTTAGCCTCGTGGCGAGCCGCCCTTGGTGCCGCCGGGCCGCCGCCGCAGCATCAGCCGCACCACAAGGAGGCGCTCCGTTTCGTCGGTCACCTTATAGCCGTCCGCGATTCGGTATCCAGGAATCCATAGTACTTCCTTCCCGCGGCACAGTAAAGGGACTTTCCCTCGAATCGCGGCCGGGAGCTTTTCATCCGTGAAGATATTTTGCACCTTTTTGACGCCGGCAAAACCGATTGGTTGCATAACGTCACCCGGCCGGCGCACCCGAAGCACCAGGGGCTCGCGGCCGAGGCGATCGGCGTCGAACGTCTCCGTCAGCTCAAGAGCTTCGCCGGCCTCGACGCGCTGCCAGAGCTCGGCGAGCGACGTCTTTGACCCCTCGCGCGGCGCCCAGTCGGCCGGCCGCGGCGAGAGCGAGGTCGCTACCTCCACGTTGAGCGTTGGATGGATCGTCACGCCCGGTGCGGCGATCTCGACCGGCTTGTGTCGTGGCTGGGGGCGCCGGCGCTTGATGAGTACCCGGTCGAATACAACCTCACAGGCCAAGCCCCGGCCCAGCGACGGATGCGGCCGCTCGGGATCGAGGAGAAATCGCTCGAGCGTGCGCACCTGCTCGGCGTCGAGCGTTCGGTCGAAGCGGTCGGCGATGAGGCGCCGCAGCAGCTCGGTGCGGATGGCCCGCGGCATCTGGCGCAGCGCGCGCAGCGGGAGGGCGAAGCCGCCCTCGACGGGCTCGACGAACCGTTCGGCGGCGTGCTCGACCTGGGTGCCGATGAGCTCCGCGACGTCGCGCAGTTGTTCGGCGGTGCTCGCGAGCAGGCTTGCCGCGGCCGGATTGTAGTGCTTGGCGAGCTGCGGCAGGAGCTCGGCGCGGATCCGGTTGCGCGTGAGGTTCGTGTCGGCGTTGCTCGCGTCGGTGCGGAAGTCGAGGCCGTTCGCGCGAAGGAACTCGAGCACTTCGGCCCGCGTGACCTCGAGGAGCGGCCGCACAAGACGCACCTCGCCCTCGAGCCGCGAGATCGGGATGCCCGCCAGCCCGCGCAATCCGGAGCCGCGCAGCAGGTTCATGAGCAGCGTCTCGGCATTGTCGTCGGCCGTGTGGCCCGTGGCGAGGACGTTCGCATTGAGCCCCTTGGCTGCTTTGCGCAGGAACGCATAGCGGGCCGTGCGGGCCACTTCCTCGACGGAGCCGCCTTTGGTGCGGCGGCGCGCCGGGATGTTCGCTTTCCCGCAGCGGCATCGAAGCTTGTGGCGCTTGGCAAGCTCGCGCACGAAGCGCTCGTCCTTGTCGGCCTCTTTGCCTCGGAGGCCGTGGTTGAGGTGGGCCACGGCGAGCTCGATGCCGAGCCGTTTGCGCAGCTTGCGAAGTGCCTCAAGCAGCGCCACGGAGTCCGGCCCGCCCGAGACGGCCACGAGCACGCGATCGCCGGCCCCGAGCAGCTTGTGCCGTTTGATTGTGTCGAGAATTTTTTGGTGCATGGCGTTTTCTTCGTGGGACAAGCCTGGGGTATCTCGCGCGGCCTGTCAAGCCGGTGGGACAAAGGGCTTGCGGCACAGAGGCGGAAGCCGATAGATTGCCACGCGTACATGCGAGGGACGTCATGGCGCGAGTCTATATCGAGGCAATCGGCAAGCACGTCGGCGAGGAAGTCACCCTCAAAGGCTGGCTTTACAACAAGCGGCACAAGGGCAAGCTCTACTTCCTGCTGGTGCGCGACGGCACCGGAACGATTCAGTGTGTCGCCTACCGGCCCGAGGTGAGCGACGAGATCTTTGGGCGCTGCGACGAGGTGACGCAGGAATCGTCGGTCGAGGTGACCGGCCTCGTCAAGGAGGACCCTCGCTCGCCGATCGGCTACGAGCTCGCGATCAAGGGGCTGCGCATCCTGCAGCTCGCGCGCGATTACCCGATCACCCCCAAAGAGCACGGCACCGCCTTCCTCATGGACCAGCGGCACCTCTGGCTCCGCTCGTCGAGACAGCACGCGATCTTGCGCGTGCGGGCCGAGGTGATTCGTGCCGCGCGCGGCTTTTTCGACGGCCGCGGCTTCACGCTGCTCGACGCGCCGATCTTTACGCCGGCGGCCTGCGAGGGCACGACGACGCTGTTCGAGACGGACTACTTCGGCGAGAAGGCGTACCTCACCCAGTCGGGCCAGCTCTATATGGAAGCGGGCGCGATGGCCTTCGGCAAAGTGTACTGCTTCGGGCCGACCTTCCGCGCCGAGAAATCGAAGACGCGTCGCCACCTCACCGAGTTCTGGATGATCGAGCCCGAGGTCGCGTTCATGGAGCTCGACGAGGACATGGACCTCGCCGAGGATTTCGTGGACGAGATCGTGCACCGTGTTCTCGAGCACTGCGAGCGGGAACTCACGTTCCTCGAGCGTGACCTCGAGGTCCTGCGCAAGGTAAAGAAGCCGTTCCCGCGCCTGAGCTACAGCGAAGCGGTCGAGATGCTTCACAAGGCGGGCGTGGCGTTCGAGTGGGGAGGCGATTTCGGCGGCGACGACGAAACCGCGCTGAGCAAGCAGTTCGACGCGCCGGTGCTCATCCACCGTTATCCGCGCGAGGTAAAGGCCTTTTACATGAAGCGCGACCCCGAGGACGAGCGGCTCGCGCTCTGCGTGGACATGCTCGCGCCGGAGGGCTACGGCGAGATCATCGGCGGCGGCCAGCGCGAAGACGACCTCGACGTGCTCCGAGGCCGCATCGCTGAGCACGGCCTGCCGGAAGAATCTTTCGCGTGGTACCTCGACCTGCGGCGTTACGGGAGCGTGCCGCACGCGGGTTTTGGCCTCGGCATCGAGCGCACCGTCGGGTGGCTTTGCGGCTTGCCGCACGTGCGCGAGACGATTCCGTTTCCGCGCCTCATGGGCCGCGTGACGCCGTAGCCGAGCCCACGAGCGATTCCTCGTGCAGGAGCTGGAGGGGAGAATGGAGTCTTTTCGATACTACGCACCGACGGAGATTCGCTTCGGCTGCGGGCTGCTCGACGAGCTCGCTGAGCACGTCCTGGGCGCCAAGCGGGTCTGCGTCGTCACGGGCATGAGGTCGGCTGAAGCGTCAGGCCTCAAGGCGCGGATCGAGAAACTGCTCAAAAATGGCCGCGTCGAGAAGATCGTCTTCGGCGCCGCGCCGCCGAATCCGCCGTGCGCCGGCGTGGATGAGATCGCCTCACGGGCGCGCGAGGCGGGCTGCGAGCTCGTCGTCGGCGTCGGCGGGGGCAGCGCGATGGACGCGGCCAAGGGCGTGGCGGTCGCCGCGACGAACTCAACGCCCATAGCACAGCTTGTTGATGCGAAGTGGCCGAACCGGGCGCTGCCGCTTCTCCTAATCCCCACGACGGCCGGCACCGGCAGCGAGGTCAATCAGTACGCGATCCTCACCGACGAGGCGAAGCACGACAAGATGAACCTCCACGGGCCGGATACCTACCCGTACTTTGCCCTGCTCGATCCGGAGCTCACCATCGGTTTGCCCGAGGCGCTGACGGTGGACACCGGCGTGGACGCCTTCTCGCATGCGGTGGAGGGCTACATTTCTCGTCGGGCAACGCCGCTGTCGGACGCGCTGGCGCTCGAGGCGATGCGCTGCATCAGGCATGCGCTGCCAAAGGTTATCGCGGATTTGACCGATCTCGACGCGCGCGCAAAGATGCTCTACGCGGCGAGCGTGGCGGGGCTGGTGATCTCGCAGGCGGGCACGACGATGGTCCACGCGCTTGGCTACCACCTGACCCTCGAGCACGGCGTGTCGCACGGGCGCTCGAACGCGGCGCTCATCGGCCACGGCCTCGATTTCAACTACGACGCCGTGCCGGAAAAGATCGGCCGCGTGTATGAGATTTTCGGCGGCAGCCGCGACCGTTCCGGCGTCGAGGCGCTCACGGCGTGGCTGCACGAGCTCGGCGTGGTGACTGAGCTTCGGCACTACGGGGTCACAGAGGAGGAACTCGGCGCGTACTGCGATTACGCCATGCCGAAAGGGAACCTGAAGTCGTCGCCGCGCGACGTGAAGGCCGAGGAGCTTCGGGGATTCCTCAAAAAGGTTCTTTAACCGCAGAGACCGCAGAGGACGCAGAGATGGGGCGGGAGAGAGGGCCGGAGCGGATCTTCGAGATGGCGTCGTTCTGGAAGGCGCGCGCGCTCCAAACGGCGGTGGTGATGGGCGTCTTCGACGCGCTGGCGGACGGCCCACGCACGGCGGCTGCGCTGGCGCGGCGCCTCAAGGCCAAGACACGCTCGCTCGAGCTTCTGCTCAACGCGCTCGTCGGGCTGCAGCTTCTTTCCAAGCGCGGCAAGATTTTTGGGAACACCCGCGAGGCGGCGCGCTTCCTCGTCTCATCGAGCGAGGCGAGTGTGGCCGCGAACGTCGCCCACGGCGCCTACATGTGGGACACGTGGGGGCGGCTCGACGAGGCGGTGCGCCGGAACAAGCCCGTACGTCACGAAAAGCTGCGCAAGCGGACACCCAAGGCGCTCCGTGCGTTTATCCTCGCCATGCACTCGGGCGGCCGCGCGAGGGGCGAGAAGATCGCCGCGGCCGTTGACCTCGCCGGCCGGAGGCATCTCGTGGACGTTGCCGGCGGGCCCGGTACCTATGCCATCATGTTTTGCAGGCGCTACAAGGCGCTGCGGGCGACGGTCGTGGATCGCCCGGAGGTCGTGCCGATCGCGCGCGAGGTCGTGGCCCGCTACGGGCTGGAGGACCGGTTCGACTTTGTTGGGTGCGACCTCGTGAAAAGGAAAAAGATCCCCGGCACCTACGACGTTGCCTGGGTCTCGAGCCTCATCCACTCGTACGACGAGCGGACAAACGTTGCCATCCTGAGAAAGGTAGTGCGGGCGCTTGAGCCCGGCGGCCTTCTGCTCCTGCAGGACTTCCTCCTTGACGAAAATCGAACGATGCCGGGCTGGGCGTCGCTTTTCGCGCTCAATATGCTTGTGCATACGGACGGCGGCCGGACCTACACCGAGCGCGAGGTCAGGGGGTGGTTTAAGCGCCTCGGCTTGAGGGAGATCCGCCGCATCCCCATCGAGCTTCCCAACGGCGCCGGTATCATCGCCGGCGAAAAGCCCGGCTGAGCTGCACGTACCCCTGTCGGTGGTAATGACCCTGGCAAGCGGATTCAGCTTGGCAACGAAAATCTCCTTGACTTTCGCCTGGCGGTGTGCTATATTGTCGGAACATTGGGGTATCGGGAACTTGCGTTCCCTCTTGGTCTTTCGGTAGTCGTGTCTCTGCGGAGCTTTTGGGCTTCGCAGGTAAGCGCCTTCCAGCAGGGCAGTTAGCCTGTTTCGAACGCGCTTCCCGTGGCGATCGATGGCCGCTTTCCTTGGGGCGCTTCTCCCCGATCGAGTGTTTGCTGTTTTGAGAACTGGAAGGGCTTGTATCGGGTTGTTCCCTTCCCGAGAAGGAAAGGAGGGGTTTATGAGAGTCTGTAATCTTCTTGTGCTTGTTGCTGCGATTGTTTGCCTCGTGCCGCATCAGTCACATGCGGGGATTACCATCTACGGCACGCATGCGGATCACCCCATCATCCCAGGAGGGAGTCTTTCAGACGTCAAGATGAGCGTGGATCTGTCTGTGAGCGGTACCGTGGCCACCATGACCTTCACCAACATTTCCGACGGTCTGGAGACGACCGCCGTGATCGCGGAGATCGTGCTCGACACCTACGATGACGACCTTTACGGTGACGGCCCTGACCCCGAGCCCGTCGGCTGGGTATTGTGGGATCCCGTCATCTTGACGAGCACGGACGATGTCAGCTTCACATTCGGGGACTCCAATGGGCTCCCCGGATACCATTCGGTCACGAGCGACATGCTGGCCCTTGTCGAGTACCAAGCTGATTCGTCCCCGACCCAGAAGGGCCTCAACATAGGCGAGAGCTTGGTCGTGCAGTTTGACACGAGCTTGTCGGATGGCGAAGGCATCGGCGATTACTTCGCCTTTTTCGATGGCGGCAGCGACACCGCGGCCTACACCATCGGTTTTCACGCGATCAATACCACGACGGTCTACGAGGAAACGACCGGCGATAGGGCGAGCCTCAGCGGGATTTACATTCCGGAGCCGGCGACGATGGTGATGGTTGGCTTCGGAGCCCTGCTTCTGCTGATCCGGCGCAAGCGGCGGTAGCCTGTTCAGCTTTCCGAAGGGGGTTTTCTGATTTCAGGCGCGGTCCTTGGGAGGGGCCGCGCCTGTTCTATCTTCTTGGCCTGCACTGAGTTGTTGCCCGACACCGCCTGGGGCTCGCCCTCTCTCATGCTTGAGCCCTCTTACTTGAGCTGAGCTGGCTTCCTGCCTGCCGAACCCGGAACCGTTAATTTCATTCTTTTCTAAAGGGGTGGAGTTTTTTGCCGATACGGGAAAGGAAGGAGACTGCAGCTCTAATCGAGGACTCTGCTTATGCCCAGGTATGGGCGGCGCAGCCGTGTTGCCCCGGCAGGCTTCTGAGCTGTGCCGGTGGCGTTGTCTGGAAAGGGTATGGCCGTGAACAAGCGAAAGCATCTTCCACGGATGAGCGGAAATACAATGAGGGCGAAAATCGGCGAAGAGGGCGGCTATGCTCTGGCGGTTGTTATCATCCTCGCGCTCGTGAGCGCGGTGACGGTGGCGGGGTTTCTCTCGTTGAGCCTCACGGAGAACAAGATCGTCGCCTCGAATAACGACTCGATCGCGGCGTTCCACATTGCCGAAGCGGGCCTGGAAAAGGGCACGCGCCTCCTTTACGAGGATCTCCGGAACACGCCGCCGGGCACGGCCCCCTCGTGGCTCGACACGAAGTTCTACTTCGACGAGGACGGGGGGAGTTACACCAGCATAGGCCCTCTGAGCTACTTCCCGAGTTTCTATGTGTTGAAGGGCACGACCTCGTTCGGTGGTGGGGAGTACACGATCGAGGTTGCCAACGTCGAGGGGTGCAATCATACGATCTGGGTGCGCTCCACGGGCACGTACCGGGGCAAGACACGGGCGGTCCTCTCGATGTTCCGGGTCAAGAACATCAATCCGTGGAATAACGCGATTTTTGCGGGCGCCGGTCAATCGGGTCGGGTGATCAACGGCAATGTGGACATCCGGGGCTCGGTGCACATCCTCGGCGTCGAGGACTACCACGACCCGGTGATGGAGATGTC
>Ga0180431_10010095_pt1 | contig 10544 bp, 9 predicted proteins | sample SS_ome_11_FD_132459 | JGI IMG/M metagenome (GOLD analysis project Ga0180431, IMG submission 132459) | Hypersaline lake sediment archaeal communities from the Salton Sea, California, USA - SS_1_MS_1 metaG | ecosystem: Environmental > Aquatic > Non-marine Saline and Alkaline > Hypersaline >... | reverse complement strand
TGCCTTCCGAAGGCGTTTCTTTCCACCTTAAGGTCCATGCAGCCGAGAATGAAGCTGTTGTCTTCAACCCTGCTGGCCAGCAAGACCATTCCAGCGCAGGTTCCCATAACCGGCTTATCCTCCTTAATTAAATCCCTTATTACCCCATCCAGAGAGTACATGTGGATTAGTTTACCTATGGTAGTGCTCTCACCTCCGGGGATGACCAATGCATCCACCTCCCTGAGCCGATCCCTTGAAGAAACCGCCTCTACGAAGGCATCAAGCTTCATTTTCTCAACAGCCTTTTCCATTGAAATAATATGCTCTGATACATCACCCTGAAGCGAGAGAACCCCGATATTTTTCATTTAAACCTGTTTTTTACAAAGCAGGTATCCAGCGACAAAATAAAAAGCGCTGCCTTAGGTCCCCGGTCTTTACCAACCAACACATGATACACTGCCCTGAAAACCTGCAAGGGTTTGACTCCGTTCTCCCGGGATATCTCATATATCCTCTTATGCAGTCCCTCGGCATCAAGATCTCTATCAAGCTCGTCTGCTATCTTCCTTAAAACCAGTCTCTCATCGGCGGTTAAATGATTCTTTATTTGCTCAGCCTCATTCTCATCAATAATTCTGAATTTGAGATAGCTTGGACCATATCGTCTGCTCCATTCCCCTGCCAGTTTTATTCTATTTACCAGGCGTTCCCTGCTGTAACCAGTGTAACCCTGGCGTTCAAGCCTCTCATTCAACTCATCCGAATCCGGATCAGATACAACCTGGGATAATACAGCGCATAGGGTGTAGGGAACCTGCAGCTTCTTAGGACTTTTAACCTGTGAGAGCTCGTACATCCTTCCCGCTTTATCATCTCCCTCCTCCAGCCCAAAAAATATTCTCTCCGCCCTATCGTATTCATCCACCAGAGAGGGTATGGATGAGAGCTTTATATCCCTTTGTTTCTTCAGCCGTTTATACATGAAATACTTGAGGACCTCAGGTTCACATATACCAAGCCAATCACCTAGGGTTATGACGTTGCCTTTGGAGGAGGATATCTTCTCTCCGTTGAGTGTGAAGAATTCATAGACTACCGGAAGGGGTGGTTCCCATCCCAGGATTTCCCTGGATATGATACTGGAAGTAGAAAAGGAGCCGCCTGCGCTCGCGTGTTCCTTACCCAGGGGCTCGCATGTCACCCTAAAATGCTTCCATCGGACAGCCCACTCAATCCTCCATGGAAGTTTCCCATTACCCTCTCTGATATCTGACTCCCCCTTAAAGCCGCATCCAGCAACCCTGCCACCGGAGAGTTCAGTATCCTCACACACGTATGAAACAATAAACCCGTCCAAGCCCGTTACCCTGGTTGAGGCTATTTTCCCACAGTTCGCACACACAGGGCTCCAGAATACGGTATCCTCCGCAAGAGGCTCTCTCCTGAATCTGTTCAATATCTCCCTAATCTCAGAAGACTGATTTAGCACAACCTCCATCTCCTCCTGGAATGCATTACTCCGATATAGCTCCGTTGCGGAATAAGTTTTTGGTTTCACACCAAATTCCTCAAGATCCGAGAGAAACCCCTCAACATAATGGTCCACAAAGCTTTCATGGCATCCATCAGGGTCAGGTACGTCCTTTACAGGAAATCCAAGATAGTCAGCTAGTTCCTCCATCCCCCCTGGTATCTTGCGAAATGGATCTGAGTCATCCGCCACCCATATGAAATCAACATCCTCATCCATTTCACACAACGACTTCCTTATTGCATCCCCCCTTATAACATCTGATGCGTTGCCTATGTGAGGTATCCCCGAGATTGAGGTCCCACTCTCTATGACCTTAAGGCCTTCCCGTTCAAGTAGTTCCCTGGCTACTGTCTCAAACCAATGCATTTTGAAATAGAAACAGATTTATAGTACCGTACCAACATCCCTCTCCAGAAGTGCCATCTCCTTCGAAGACAAGACATCAGGATTTAGGGGGATGATAAGCCTTGATGAATTCACACCAATCTTGTCCACAAGCCCTTGTATTAGATGCAATGCCTGATCAAAGTTGGAGTGAGTTATTAGATACTCTATCCCATCAAGAAGGATTATTGTATCACCATTAGGGTTTTTTTCCAAAAAATCCGCGATTAAGGCGAAAACCCTCTCAGGTTCAGGCGATACTGAATTCGATTCTGTGATGGAATCAGTAAGCCAGTAGTAGGATACGTTTATTAAATCCCGCCCACCTGCCACATCCTTAGGGTTCATACGGGATATGTAGAGACCAGTTAGGTCGGTAGACGATATCTCTTTAAAAAACAGCTTCATGCTTTTTTCAGACTTGTATTCCGTGAATATGTAGGTCTTACCTGGCTTTAAATCAATAGCATCAGGCTCAGCAACCCCCTGCTCAAAAGCACTCTCAACGCCTCCTTTGATTATCCCCTCAAGCGTCTTAATCAAGTCCCCGACCTCAGAGCTGAATCCGGTCCTGATCCTTATGGAGGGAGCGCCCTTAACCGAGATACGTAGTTTCCCAGTTAAAGAAAAAACAAATTTTATAAGCTGATATAATCCAAGAACCGCTAAAACCGTGGCTAAAAAGAACATGATCTGCTGGGGGGTTGATATGGACAGCAGAGGCGTTAATTCTGGAATGTTTTGGTTGATGAAACCAAAGGCTGAGTTCACAAGAGAGGGATTATAGAATGCATACACTGAAGCAGCCAGTAGAAAAACCCCCTTGATTATTTTATTCCAAGCGATGTAGGTATGGTGCTCTATGTTGCGTATATCATCATAGAATACGGGTATGAAAGACTTGGGGAATTTCTTTAAACAAAGCAGTCTCTCGTTTGTCAGAACAATTCTTGTATTGCCAACATTAAAAGACTTTAAGGGCTCTTCATCCCCCATTAGATAGCTTCCGAACTCCTCTCTCAAATTCTGGCTTTCGTTGTTTTCCATTTATATCTTAAGGTCAATTTATTCAGTGTAATAGATTAAATATTTATAGGGTATGGATAAATAATTATACGTGTTTCTAAGATAATTTAGATGGAATCAATACAAATAGAGAAAGAGGAGCTGCTGGAAATCAAGAAACTCATTAACTCAATACTCGGTAAATCAGCTAGAGGATTGTTTTATTCTATTGGACAGATTGTCGGTAGAAACATAGCAAGGAAAGCAATGGACAAGGACAGGGAGAAATTCTTTAATAAAGCTAACGCAATAATCCTGGAAAAAAACATAGCTGAATTCATGTCATTTGAGGGGGATATTGTAACAACCAAAAATTGTGTTGAAGTGCTGGATGAGAAAAAAATCGCTTCTGATGCAAACAAATGCCATATAATGAGGGGATTGATAGTTGCCCTCTACGAGGCTCATCAAAACAAGAAAAGATACTGTGAAGAAGTGGAATGCCAATCCCTTGGAGCTGATAGATGTGTTTTTAAAATAGATAAAGAGATGATATAAAATGGAAAGAATCGAATCAGGCATCCCTGGACTGGATAAAATGATTGAGGGGGGGTTTCCTTTCCCGTCAGTTGTATTAATAGGTGGGGAGCCTGGAACAGGTAAAAGCACTTTTGGGATGGAGAGTCTCTTCTATGGAGCAGGTAAAGACGAGATAGGTCTCTACTTATCAGCTGTCTCAGAGCCTGCATGGGTCATGCAATCATTCCTATCTGAATTCGGATTCTATGAGCAAAAGCTCATTGACACAAAAAAGGTTGTCTTCGTGGACTTAGGTGAGAAACTAAACAGCGGGGGAGGGGCTGTATTTAAGGAGATACAGAAGAGTGTTGAGATGTACTCCCCGAAGAGAATCTTCATCGACCCGATAACAGCAATACAAACAATACTGGAGAGTAAAATGAAGTACAGGAAATTCCTCCACGAACTAATAATGTACCTGAAAGGGCAGGGATGCATCACCTTCATTACAACAGAACACTCCTACAGCCAGCTTTCAATATCCGTGGATGCCTTCATGTCTGATTCAGTCATAATGCTCTCTTATTTGGAGTTGGATAACTCAAGGAAGAAATACCTGGAGGTCTTGAAGATGCGGGGCACAAACCATCTCACAGGCAAACGCTCTCTGGTAATAGATGATAGCGGTATGAGAGTTCAGCCCGAGTTCAGATAGACTATACAGATATTGTTTTTATTCCATTCCTTTTATGTCCGCTGGACTCCAGCCGTTCCTGAATACCCCTTATGAATTCTCTCTCCCCGCCAGTTTTCGCTGAAACCCGCTTGGGGGTTAAACCCTCATCCACTAAAAGTTTCAGCACCTCGTCTATTGAATCATAGCCTGCACCCAATTCCGCTTCATCGGTTTGGCCCCTCCATAATCCCGCAGAGGGTTTCTTTGCAATAATTTCTTCAGGGATTTTAAGGTACTCAGCCAGCCTGTAGACTTGTGTTTTATATAAGGCCCCGATTGGTTCCAAATCAGCTGCACCGTCTCCGAATTTAGTCAAATAACCAAGTAGAAGCTCTGAGCGGTTGCTGGTCCCCAGAACAATCCTATCATCCAGGTTCGCCACAAGATAGGAGTAAATCATCCTCAGCCTCGGCTTGATGTTCGCCTCAGAAATCTTTTGGTTTCTTTTGTTGAAATCATTCCATGGGAAGGATTCCCTTACGCAATCAAAGGCATTGTTTAACTCGATTACGAAATATTTCACGCCAAGCTCTTCAGACAGCTTAACAGCATCCCCCGTATCATGTTTGGGTGTAACACCCTCCTCCGGCATGATTAGGGCGTGGGTGTCAACTCCGGATAGAACAGACAGCTTCAAAACAACAGCCGAGTCCACTCCACCGGATACTGCAACAACAGCACCCTGCAAGCTACTCTCTGAAACAAAAGCCCTGATAGCCTCCCTGATCCTCTCTGTCGTTTCTTTCATGTTATTCACCCATGATTTGCAGTATAATCTCCCTGTCTCTCTTTTGGGTATCGAAGTTTATTGCCGTAATCTGCTGCCAGGTCCCCAGGATAAGCTTGCCGTCAACGAAGGGCACAACCAGGGAGGGGCCCATGAGAGTAGCCCTCACATGGCTTCTACCATTATCGTCACCCCACGTTTTGTGGTGTTCGTAGTCTATGTCTGCCGGAGCTATCCGCTCCATGGCCCGGGGGAAATCCTTCAACAGGCCAGGCTCATATTCTATGGTGCTCACAGAGCCCGTAGCACCCGGGATGAATACGGTCACAGTACCATCACTTAAACCGGACCCCTCAACCTTCTCTTTCACCCATTCAGTTATGTCAGCCATGCCCCCGTCAGCTGAAATCCCCACCTTAAGTCTCTCGGTTTTAACAACCATTTTATTATTTGATATCAACCAGTCTTTTAATGAACCTCATCCTTTTCTCTATATCTTCCTTCTCCTTTTTAGCCCCCTTATGGAATCCTCCAGTGAGATAAAGCAGTAGAGCTAACACAGGGAAAATCTCCAGCCTGCCAGCAATCATCTGGATTATTAAAACGATCTTCACCGTCAATGGCTGAAGAGCCAGGTTTGTTCCCGCTAGTCCGCTCATTGCCAGAGACTGCGCAGATAATAGAAGAGCCTGCATAGGGTTCATGTGATGCAGTATCAATATAAAAAAACCGCCAGCAATAAAGAGGGTATATAAAAAGAAAAACAAGGTTATCATGTCCAAATCCCTATCATTCCATATCTTACCCCCCGCCTTCAGTGGGATTATAGCAGACTCGGGAAGGGATGATTTTTTTATGGACCATTGTATTGCCTTCAACATAACCGCTAACCTGATGATCTTTATACCACCACCCGTTGAACCAGAGCACGCTCCAACAACGAGCATTAGAAAAATAAGAAGCATGCTCGCATCTCCTACCGCCTCTAAACCCCCACCAGATAGTATGTTTCCACTGTCGTATCCAGTGGTTGTTAGAATAGAGACCACTCCAAGAGTGGTCTGAAACAACATAGGAGGGGTTAAATCAACACCCTCCAACCATAAAAGAGAACTGAAAAGGAAAACGGACATGAACAAAAGAATAATGAAGGTTCTTATCTCAATGTTTTTGAAGAATTTATTTAGTTTCCCGCTCAGCAGGAAGTGGTGTAGGGTGAAAGGTGTTGCTGCGATCAGCATAACCAGCATCATGATAAACTGGCCGCTAGTATTTATTACAATACATTGATTAGCCTTAAACACTGCGCCGATAAACCCTCCCGTTGCTATGGCACTCAATACTGCACAGGATGAATGAAATAGATTGAGATCAGAGAAAATCCACAGCAATATGATCCCCACCAGAGTATAAAAGAGATAAATCCTTAAAATGATTCGGGCTGTGTGCTCTACTGAGGGAGTGACCCTCTCCATTCCCTCAGCTGTCTGGTATAGGTAGACGGATGACATACTACCCTTCGCTAGAATCGAGAGGAACAGGACTATTATCCCCAGGCCGCCAAGCCACTCTGACATAGTCCTCTTGAATACCAGGGAGTGATAGTTTATTGAACCTGAAGTGTAGGCCTCCTTAGGCAAAACAGTCAAGCCAGTTGTTGTGTAGGATGAGACGCTTTCGAAAAACCCGTCAACGAACACCTCAATAATGTTGCCATGGAACATGCTGAAGAAGGGAAATGCACCAAATAGGGAGATAAAAATTAATACCATGGAAGATAGAAGCATAGCATCACCAAAATCCAGTCCCGCCGCAGGATATCTTGTAAGGATTAATCCCGCGATCAGGGGTAGTATTACGCCCAACAAAAAGATAGAGCAGGGTTCATGATAGAATAACGCCACCCCAATGGGAAGTATAGACAGCAAACCCTCTACTATCAGGAACACCCCAAGGTACCAGAGAATGTTTTTGACGTTCATCAGTTAATGAATAAGACTTTTATGGCATTAATACTTTCCCCTCAACTGATTTTCTCCCTAAGGAGTTTTATCACCACACCAGCATCAGCTCTGTGCTTCATCTCCCTCATAACCTGGCCCATCAGATAGTTTAGGCTCTCCTTTTTACCGTTCCTGTAATCCTCAACAGGACCTGGGTTTTCATCAATAACCCGGTCCACCAGCTCATCTAACACGTCAACACCCGAAACCCGCTCCATGGATTCCTCTCTAACAACATTTTTCGGGCTCTCCCCTGAATCAATAACCCGCTCCAATAGCTTCTTTCCTGTTTCCTCGGTTATGGTTTTTCCCTTAACCAGGTTTATTAACTCAACCAGCATCCAGGGTTCAATTTTTGAGTCGCTTAGTTTGATGCCCCTATAGTTCAGCTGCCTCAGAACCTCCCCGCAAATCCAGCCGGCAGCTGTTTTCGGGTTAACAGCCAGGACAGAAATCTCTTGGAAGAAGTCCGATAACTCCTTATCCCGGGTTAGTGTTTTCGCGTACTTTTCAGCTATACCGTATTCGGCTATGAACCTTTTCCTTATGGTCTGTGGAGTATCCGGTAATTCAATGGATTTTATGAATGATTCCTCGAACAGGAGGGGTGGTATATCAGGATCCGGTATGTATCGATAGTCATCGGCTGTCTCCTTGATTCTCAGCGGCATGGTTATCATGGATTTCTCGTTGAATTCCCTGGTTTCCTGCCTTACCTTAGATCCTCTCTTGCGCATGTTATTCTGCCTTATTATCTCGTATTTGATGGCCTTATATGCTCCCCTCACTGAGTTGACGTTTTTTATCTCCACCCTGGATCCTCCTGCCAGGGAGATGTTCACGTCAGCTCTAAGAACACCTCCCACATCAATAATCCTTCCAGTATAACTCAATAGATTCATTAATTCCCGAAGGAAACTCCTGGCTTCCTGCGGTGATTTCATATCCGGTGCTGTTACGATTTCAACCAATGCTACTCCGGAGCGGTTGTAGTCCACCCTGCCTGTTGATAGATCATATCTTCCGGGGTCTTCCTCCATGTGCAGCTCCCATATGCCGACCTTTCCAAGTTTGCCGTTCACACCCAACGGCTCAGAGGTCCTCTGGTATCCTGATGGCAGGTCAGGGTAGTCGTAGTGTTTCCTTTTCACATAAATGTTCTCCTGCAGCATATCGCACTCCAGAAGCCGGGCTATTACCACCGCAGAGTCAAGGGCTTTCTGGTTTAGGGGGTAGGGTTTGGAGCCAGGCATTCCAGTGCACACCGGGCACACGTTGAAATTAGGCTCCTCTATCTCATAGTAGTTTGTGGGGCAGTCACAAAACAGCTTCTGCTCTGTCTTCAAGGGCACGTGAATCTCTAAGCCGATCTTGACTTCCGGGTTTTTTTCACTCATCTTATTTTATTAGGAGGGTAAATTCTTATTTACTATCGAAAATGCTTTTATTGTTTGGTTTATCCGGGGAGCATCCCAGTCTGCCTGAGGCGGAGGTTAAGGCTGTTTTGGAGGGGGAGGGGTTGGAGTATAGCGTTTTCTATAGAAATGAGGGGGAGCGGATTCTTGTCTTGGATGTTAGCTCAGAAGACCATGCATTTGTTAACAGGCTTTCTTTAACCAGTAAGGTGGGAATGGTTGCTTCATTAAGCAGCGAGCTTAAGCAGGTGGCTGATGAGGTTTTTAAGTTGATCAGGGATGCGAGCTCTTTCGCGATAAGATGCAGCATAAAATATATCAGGTTGGATTTAGGTCGTTTGCTTGCAGCCAAGGGTCTTGTTGTTGACCTGGATAACCCCGAAAAAGAGATTTATTGTGTTAAAGTCGGAGATAGATTGTTTTCATGCGTTAATCTCGCTCTTGAGAGGGATTTCGGGGACCGGGTCCCGAAAAAAAGACCATTCTTCCATCCAACCTCCCTTCACCCGAAGACAGCAAGGTTGCTTGTGAACCTGGCTAGGGTTAAGCCGGGGGATAGGGTGTTGGATCCATTCTGCGGTACCTGCGGCATCCTCATAGAGGCGGGATTGATGGGTTTAGGGGTTAGGGGATTTGATGTTGATGAGGGGATGGTTTCAGGTTGCAGGAGGAATCTCGAACACTATGGAGTCAGGGGGGATGTGGATGAGGGAGATGCTCTTGATCTGGATGAGCTTAAGGTTGATGCAATAGTATCGGATTTACCATACGGTCGCTCCTCCTATTTAACAGACAGGAACCTGGATTCATTCTACCTCAGGTTCATGGATAAAGCATCCAAGCTTGTTAGGGGGGACGGACACATTGTCTGCGTCCTCCCCATGGAGTTGGATATTGATGTATCAGGCCTTAAGCTTTTGGATAGATTTGAGATATACATCCACAAGAGCCTTACCAGAAGGGTTTACGTGCTCAGGAGGGTATAAGGGTTTTTAATCGCTTATTTATAAATAAATATAAACATGTGGTTGAAGTGAAAGGAGCTGAAGCTATTGTTAGGAGTCTGGAGGAGGAGGGAGTTGAGCACATTTTCGGAATCCTTGGTGGATCCATCATGGAGGTATATGACGTACTCTATGATCGAGGACCCCGTCATATATTGATGAGACACGAGCAGTGTGCTGCTCACGCAGCCGAAGCTTACGCCAGGGTTTCAGGAAAGGTTGGAGTGTGCATGGCCACATCCGGTCCTGGGGCAACAAACCTTGTAACAGGCATAGCAGACGCCCATCTTGACTCTGCACCTATTGTAGCCTTAACGGGCCAGGTACCAAACCCCTTGATAGGAAACGACGCCTTCCAGGAGACTGACATTATCGGCATAACCATGCCAATAACCAAACACAACTTTCAGATAACAGACGCTGATGACATACCTGAAACCATAAAGGCCGCCTTCAATATAGCAGCTACCAGAAGACCCGGGCCCGTATTGGTTGATTTACCCAAGGATATACAGCAGAACAAGCTTAAAAAGAAATTCAAATACCCCAGTGACTCCAGACTACCTGGTTATAAGAATATGAAAAGCGGAGGGCACACTAGACAGATAAAGCAGGCATCTGAGGCTTTGATGAACGCGGATAGGCCTGTTATGTTGGTCGGTGGGGGTGTTGCCATAGCAGATGCCAGCTCCGAGGTCATGAAGTTAAGCGCATCACTGAATATCCCGGTAGCATCAACACTGATGAGTAAGGGTTGTTTCCCGGAAGACCATCCCAGCTCTCTGGGGATGACTGGCATGCACGGGAGGGAGGCGGCTAATCGGGCCATATCAGAGTGTGATGTGTTGTTTAGCATAGGATGCAGATTCAGCGACAGGATTACTGGGGGAATAAAATATTTTGCCCCGGAAGCTAAGGTAATCCACATAGACATCGATCCCTCAGAGATTGGGAAAAACGTTGACGTGGATATCCCCATAGTAGGGGATGCGAAGCTTGTTTTGGAGAATATAATCAAGGCAGTGGGTAAGCTGAAGACTAAAAAAAGAACAGGTTGGGCTAAGAAAATAAAGGAATACAAAAGGGAGTATGCTCCGATGTACGACTATGATAGCAAGCCGATTAAACAGCAGAGTGTCATGAAGGAGATTAACCGGTTGATAGGCGATAAGACTATTATAACCACCGAGGTAGGCCAGTGCCAGATGTGGGCAGCACACTATCTGAACATG
>Ga0180431_10010094_pt1 | contig 10544 bp, 7 predicted proteins | sample SS_ome_11_FD_132459 | JGI IMG/M metagenome (GOLD analysis project Ga0180431, IMG submission 132459) | Hypersaline lake sediment archaeal communities from the Salton Sea, California, USA - SS_1_MS_1 metaG | ecosystem: Environmental > Aquatic > Non-marine Saline and Alkaline > Hypersaline >... | reverse complement strand
GGTCCTATCCGCCGTGGCATCGGGATGGCCGTGATGGCCCACGGGAGCGGCATAGCCGGCCTCGACATGGGCGCGGCTACGCTGAAGATGAACGACGACGGCTCCTTCAACCTCCTGGTCGGGGCCACCGACATCGGAACGGGCTCTGATACCATCCTGGCGCAGATGGCGGCCGAGGAACTCGGCGTCACGCTGGACGATATGATCGTCTATTCATCGGACACCGACTTCACCCCCTTCGACAAGGGGGCGTACGCCTCAAGCACGACCTACATCAGCGGTGGTGCGGTCCGCAAGGCGGCGCGCCAGGTCGCTGACCAGATCCGCCGCCACGCCGCCGCGATGCTGGGAACCGAGCTGGGCGAGCGTGGTGAGTTGGCGCTGGAGGACATTGCGCTGAGGGACAAGACCGTCTGGTTCCCTGACGGTCGGAAAGTGTCCATGGAGCGAGTGGCACTCAGCAGCCTCCACGAGCAGGATCAGCACCAGATCATGGCCACCGCGTCGAACATAAGCTACGACAGTCCACCGCCTTTCGGCGCCCAATTCGTCGAGGTCGCTGTAGACACGGAGACGGGACAGGTGGAGGTGGAGCGCGTGCTTATGGTCGCCGACGCGGGTCGGGTGATCAATCCGATCACGGCCTCAGGACAGGTGGAGGGGGGCATCGCGCAGGGACTAGGCTTCGCGGTTTGTGAGGAGATGGTCTACGAGGAGGATGGGCGTCTGGCGAACGCGCGCCTGGGGCCGTATCATATCTACAAGGCTGACGAGATGCCGGAGGTGGCGTGCATCTTCGTCGAGACCGATGAGCCGACGGGCCCCTTCGGGGCGAAATCTGTGGCGGAGCTAGCCATCGACGGGATCGCGCCGGCGGTGGCCGACGCCATCCACGATGCGACGGGGGTCTGGATTCGGGAGGTCCCATTTACTCCGGAACGGGTCTGGCGGGCGCTCAACGACCGTGAGGCTTAGGCATAACCCGGGAGCCGATGAAGGGAATCTCGCTGGAGAATGCGAATCGTACGAGTAGTCTGGATGAGGAGGGCATCGTGTACAAGACCATTCTGGTTCCACTGGACGGATCGAAGCGCGCGGAGGCGATTCTGCCCCATGTGGAGGAATTGGCTCAGCGCTACGAGGCTGAAGTCGTTTTCGTGCGCGTGCTTGAGCCCATTCCGTACGTCTCCGGCCCTGAAGGGACGCCGGTCACCCTGCGGGAGCAGGAGTTGGAGCTCCGCCGGAAGGATGCAGAGCAGTATCTCAAGGCCCGACGAGGCGAGTTCATGGAGAAGGGAATCGAGGCGAAGGGGGTTGTCTTCCAGGGACCCGTGGTGGAGGCGATCACGGACGCGGCGGAGCGTGAGGGAGCGGATTTGATCGCTATTGCTAGCCACGGCAGGAGTGGGTTGGCGCAATGCTTCTACGGGAGCGTGGCCGCCGGCGTGCTCAACCGTGCCGATCGGCCCCTGCTGGTCATCCGCTCGCTGAGCGAGAAGTAGGGGACAAGAAGAGGGAGGGTGAGGTGTCTGACGATCTGCTGAAGGTCGCGACCTACAACGCGAACTCAATTCGAGCGCGGATGGATTTGATCGTCGACTGGTTGGATCGGGAAGGCCCCGATATCGTCTGTGTCCAGGAGACGAAGGTGCAGGATCAGGACTTCCCGGAGGAGCCCATCCGGGATGCCGGGTATCATGTCGTCTATCGGGGACAGAAGTCACACGCCGGGGTCGCCATCATCAGCCGGATGGAGATGGAGGAGGTCGCCTACGGCTTCGACGACGGCGGTGAGCCTGATGAACCACGCCTCATCCGCGGGGTCTACGCGGACGTGCGGGTGGTGAACACCTACGTGCCTCAAGGGCGTTCCGTGGATTCCGAGCATTTCGAGTATAAGCTTGAGTGGTTCGACCGGCTAAAGGATCTCTTCCATCGTCACTATGATCCTGACGAGCCGGTCCTTTGGATGGGGGATTTCAACGTGGCCCCTGAGCCGATCGACATCTACGATCCACAGGGCAAGGCGAACCACGTCGACTTCCATCCGGATGCCCGCACGGCACTCGACGAGGTGAAGGCGTGGGGTTTCGTGGACGTCTTCCGACACCATCACCCCGATGAGGAGGACCAGTACACGTACTACGACTACCGGGCGAAGGATCCGATCGAGCGGGGCGTGGGCTGGCGCGTGGACCACGTCTGGGCTACCGAACCCTTGGCGGTCGTGTCAACCGAGTCGTGGATCGACTTCGACGCCCGCCGTGCCGAGCGCCCGTCGGATCACACGTTCCTGGTGGCGTCGTTCGATTTAGACAAGCTCTCAACGGCGTGACACAGAGATCACAGAGGACGCACAGAGAGGCAGAGAGATAGAAAAGGATCTCCCCTAAGTCGCTCTCTGCGTAACTCTGTGTTATGCCTGGTACAAAGGAGGACTATGTGTCAAGCAACAGTCTATCTGGGTGAGGAGGAAGTGGCGCGGGAGGTGACCGGGCTGACGCCGGTCGAGGAGGGCGTGCGGTTGACGTCGTTCTTCGAGGAACCGCAGATTGTGCCTGGTCGTGTCCTCCACATTGACTTCCTGAAGCATCGTGTCCAACTCGAACCCCTGGGAACCGAAGAATGAGCGGCTGAAGGAGGCCCTTGAGGCTCTGGAGGCTGCGCGGCGGAAGGATGCGCGATGAAGGGATCTGACGCGGTCGAGGCCCGATGGTACGAGAAGCTGAGCGAGGGACGGGTGCAGTGTCACCTGTGCGCTCACGAGTGTCGGATTGCCGAGGGGAAGCGGGGCATCTGCGCCGTGCGGGAGAACCGGGGTGGGAGCCTCTACACCCTGGTGTACGGACGCACGATATCCGAGCACGTGGACCCCATCGAGAAGAAGCCGCTGGCCCATTTCTATCCTGGAAGCAGGGCTTACTCTGTGGCCACGGTGGGCTGCAACTTCCGCTGCGCATGGTGTCAGAACGCAAATATCTCTCAGATGCCGCGGGAGACGGGATTGATCGTTGGCGAGAGGTCGAGCCCGGAGGAGATTGTGGCCGCCGCGAGCCGGTCGGGTTGTCGGAGCATCGCCTACACCTACACGGAGCCCACCATCTTCTACGAGTATGCGTACGACACTGCCGTGTTGGCTCACGATACTGGGATTGCCAATGTCTTCGTCACCAACGGGTTTATGACCGAGCGGATGCTGGACGCGTTTCAGCCGTACCTGGACGCCGCAAACGTCGATCTGAAGGGTTTCCGCGACGAGACCTACAGGAGGCACGTCGGTGGACGCCTCCAGCCCGTGCTCGACAGCTTGAAGAAGATGAAGGATTTGAGCATCTGGGTCGAGGTGACGACACTGGTCATCCCCGAGCTGAACGACGATGCAGGAGAGCTGCGCGACGCGGCCCGCTTCATCGTGGAGGAGCTGGGCCCGGAGACGCCCTGGCACATCAGTCGGTTCTTCCCGGGGTATGAGATGCGGCACGTCCCTCCGACACCGGTCGAAACCCTCCATCGGGCTGTGGAGATCGGGCGGGAGGAGGGGCTGCGGTACATCTTCGCCGGCAACGTGCCGGGGGAGGCGAACACCGAATGCCACACGTGCGGCGAGCTACTGATTCGGCGCTCGGGTTATCGTATTCTGGCGAATCGTGTCACCGAACGGCAGGCCTGCCCGAACTGTGCCACGCCTGTGGCCGGTGTGGGACTTGCCCCCTACTCTTGCCCCTCTTTCAGCTAGTTTGACCCCGGCTTCGCACCGCGCTGTCGTCCCTCCGGATTGTTCTCTTGTCAGTCACTCTGTTTCGCGCTAGGATGTGCCGCCTATGAACTACGATTCCCAGAACCCGATCATCGTCCAGGGCGACAAGACGGTATTGCTCGAAGTGGATAACGAGCAGTATCGGGAGGCCAGGGACGCCCTGGCGCGATTTGCGGAGTTGGAGAAGAGCCCTGAGTATGTACACACCTATCGGATCACCCCGCTCTCCCTGTGGAATGCCGCCTCGTCAGGCATAACGGCCGAACGCATTTTGGACGACCTCCAGCGCTTCAGTAAGTACCCCGTTCCGGACAATGTGCGCGTGGATATTGGGGACTATGTCTCTCGCTACGGTCGGGTGAAGCTGGTACGGGAGGATGACGACCTCCTCCTGGTCGCCGACGATGCGGCACTGGTTCTTGAGCTCCAGAATCAGAAGCAGCTGAGCCCCTACATCGCAGCGCAGGTCGATGACCGCACATTGGTGATCGACCCGGCGCGGCGGGGGTACGTCAAGCAGGTCCTGGTCACCATCGGCTACCCGGCCGAGGACCTGGCCGGCTACGTAGATGGGGAGACGCTGCCCTTCCGGCTGCGCGAGACGACCCTTTCCGGGGAGTCCTTCGCCCTGCGAGGCTATCAGGAGGACGCGGCGGATATCTTCTATGCTGGAGGGGCTGCCCACGGTGGCTCCGGCGTCATCGTGCTCCCTTGCGGTTCGGGGAAGACCATGGTGGGGATGGGTGTGATGGCGCAGATGGAATGCAGCACCCTGATCCTTAGTCCCAACACCGTGGCAGTGCGGCAGTGGATCGACGAACTGTTGGACAAGACGACGCTCACCAGGAAGCAGATTGGCGAATACACAGGTGAGAGGAAAGAGATTCGACCCGTGACCATCTCCACGTACCAGACCATGACGTATCGCAAGCGGGGTACCAAGGGGCTGGGAATGCCTATGATCGAGCAGTTCCCGCATTTCCGGCTCTTCGATGAGCGGGACTGGGGGCTGATCATCTACGATGAGGTACATCTCCTTCCGGCGCCGGTCTTCCGCATCACGGCCGAGCTCCAGGCCCGGCGGCGTCTGGGCCTGACCGCCACGTTGGTTCGTGAGGACGGGCGGGAGGTCGATGTGTTCTCCCTCATTGGGCCGAAGCGCTACGATGTGCCCTGGAAGGACCTGGAACGGCGCGGCTGGATCGCGGCAGCGGACGTGACCGAGGTGCGCATTCCCATGCCGCGCGAGCGGCGTATGGAGTACGCGGTGGCCGATCAGCGCCACCGATACCGCATTGCGGCGGAGAATCCCGGCAAATTCGAGGTTCTTGACCGCCTCTTGACGAAGCACGTGGGTGACAAGGTGTTGATTATCGGCATGTACTTGGATCAACTACACGAGGCCAAGAGTCGCTATGAATATCCCCTGATTACGGGGGAGACGGCGGTCCGCGAGCGGCGCAAGCTCTTCGAGCGGTTCAGAGCGGGCGATGAGGAGCACCTGATCGTCTCGAAAGTGGGCAACTTCGCCATTGACCTACCCGACGCCAACGTGATGATCCAGATCAGCGGCACCTTTGGCAGCCGGCAGGAGGAGGCACAGCGCCTGGGCCGCATCCTGCGGCCGAAGCGGAACGGAGAGAAAGCTCACTTCTACACATTGGTCACCCGCGACAGTCGAGATCAGGAGTTGAGCGCCAACCGCCAGCTCTTCCTCACCGAGCAGGGTTACACCTACACGATCCTCTACGAGGACGAGGTGCTGGGCGACGGCGTGGACGACGGCGCAGCGGCGTAGACGGCGGACGGCCGTTCAGCCGCAAGCTGTCTCTGACCCCGGAGGTTTGGGTATTCCATGCATACACTCGATACGATGAGCGAGGCGCTTCTACGGCGATCGTGGGACGAGGCAATACTCCGCAGGGGCGAGGGTCTTCTGCACCAGGTCTTGAATCCGTTGCGGCGCGGTGACACGCTAGAGGCTCGGGTGGGCGACGGGGAGGTCTACGGCGTCCGACTGAAGATCTCACCGAGGCAGATGTTGGCTTCGTGTTCGTGTCCCCGCGGGCGCAGCGAGCTCTGCGCCCACACCGCTGCCCTCGCCCTCGCCTGGATTCGGTCGCCGGCCCAGTTCACTGACACTGAAGTCGTCGACCAGAATGGTTTGTCTCTCGAGCTGAGACTGGTGGATCCGCCGCCGACACGTGAGCCCGAGGAACCCCCCTTCTGGATGACGATCACGCAGGACGAACTCGATGCCCTCTATCGCCGGGAGATGGCCTATCTGCTGGAGGATGTCTCGATCCGCGATCTTCGAGAGGCTGCCGAGCAGCGGGGCTGGAAGGCCCGTGGGATCCGGAAGGATCGGGTGGTTGAGCAAGTTGTGGACCACCTGGCGCTCCCTGAAGAGACCGGGAAGGCTATCGAGAAACAGGATGCCGAGCATCGCCAGGTGCTCTGCGGTCTCGTGCTTCTCGGTTATCCTCGGCGGGCGTGGGACGATCAACTGGAAGCGTTGGCCGAGCTTTGGGGGCAGCTGAAAAGCCACAAGTGGGTCGACACGTATACGCGGCACTTGGTCGAGACCGGCCTGGCGGTCTCCGGCGAGACCGAGGACGATGGTTTCAAGGACTCGGTCCCCCGGCCCCTGGCCCGCTGGCTTCCACCGATTTTGAATGCGGATTTGGGACTCTGGCCTCTGCCGCGCGGCCGAAGCACGGCCCCTGGCGAAGCAGCCGCCAGCGTTCCGGAGCACGGTGTTGCAGTGGCCGATCCCTACCGTTTCGTTGAGGCTGTCCTCCGGATTCTGCTGAGCCTGGAGGAGACCCCGTCGTTGCTCCGGCCCCCGCAGCCGCGGCCGGTGATTGAGGCGCAGATGCCCGGTCTGGTGGGATGGGATTATGACCCTGAGGAGCTGGCGCAGGCTCGTCGAGAGGGGCGTCTTCGGCGGGGGTGCGATCTTCCGCTGACGGTTCCTCCGCCGGCTCCTGTCCTTCCTGACGAAGCGATCGAAAGACTGGCTCCCCTGGCGGGGGACGATGAGCGCCTCAACTTCATCATCTCGCTGCTGCAGGCGGCGAGCATCCTCCAGCCCGGAAGCCCGATAACGCCGTGGTCGCCGGCGAAGGCGGCGTTCTTCCAGCTTGCACCGATGCGGCAGCGCGCCGTTCTGACGCGAACCTACTTCCGTATGCTTAGCTGGAGTGAGCTGTGGAGGATGCTGCGAGACGATCGGTTCCCCTTCCGCCTCCGTCGCGATGCCACCCACGAGTTCTGTGATAGGAATCAGCTGCGCTCCAAACTGGCGACGCTCCGTTGGCTGCTGCTGCGGGTTCTGGGTTCCTTCCCCGATGGTCACTGGGTAGAGATGGCGGACCTGGACCGATTGATGCAGCTGCTGTGGCCCCGGTTCGAGCGCTCAGCATGGGATGATTTCCAGCTTCCATCCTACGGCTCGCGGCCGCATCTTGTGGACCGCGAGAGCGACGCCGTGCCCGACTACGAGCAGCCAGGTGTTTGGGACCAGATCCAGGGTCGGTTTATCCGCGGCATGCTCACAGGACCGCTACACTGGCTCGGGCTAGCGGATCTCGCTTTCGACGGCGCGCGGCTGACCCACGTGAGGTTCTACGGGCTGGGCGATCTTTACTGGGATCGCGCGGACGCGCCGCCCGCGTCACCGCACGCGCCGGCCGCGAGCGCGGCAAAAGGGGGGGAAGGGGCATTCTCGGCAGAGGGCTTGACCGTCTCCGTCCGCCCCGGAGCACTGAGCGGCCGCGGTCACGGACTTCTGAACGCGATTGCGCGCCTTCAGAGCACCAGCCCTGATCGATTCGAGTACCGGTTGGACGGAGCGGCGTGCCTTGAGGCCTTCGACGCTGGCACCACACTCTCGAACATCATCGAGACGTGGGAGGAGCACCTTCCCGCACCGATGCCGGACACTATCGGGGACCAGCTGACCGATTGGTGGGAGGGCTACGGCCGCCTGCGGCTCTACGAGGATGTGACGGTGATCGAGTTCAGCGATGAGTACGCGCTCGCCGAGATGAAGGCGATCACGTCTCTGGAGGAGCACCTGGTCGCCGAGGTCTCGTCGCGGCTGGTCGTGATCCCAGAGGGAGCCGTCGACTGCCTGGTGGAGGAGCTCCGGGAGGCGGGCCACACGCCCCAGACGGTGAGCAGCGTCGATCCCGAGGAGGGGGCTTGGTGAGGTGACCGGAGAAATCGTCGACCTGCTCGAAACCTATCACTACCGGGCACTCCAGAGAATGGCCGAGGTCGCGGGGCTGGAGGCTGATCTCCGCAAGGACGATCTGGTGGCGGAGATGACGGCAAATTACTTCACCGGGGAGCGCATCCGGTCGTCCGTGATGTGCCTCGACGGGCGAGCTCGGGGCGTGCTCTACCGGCTGCTCCACCTCGGAGGCGAGATGGCCACTGTTCGCCTTCGGCAGACGCTGCTGGATGAGGGGCTGGTCGAAGAGCCGTCAGCACCCGGCAGGTTCCGCCGAGGCGGGGTCTATGGGTTGGGAGCTCCTTACGCAGAAAGCAATTACGTGGGCACGGTGTCGCAGTTGGATTCGCCGGTCTTCGAGGACGTGATGGCGCGGCTTACCCTCCATGGGTTGGCCTTCAGTCGTGACCCGAGAAACAACTACGGCGGGACCCCTTACAAGGTCCGGCTTCATCCAGCGGCTACCATCTACGTCCCGGAGGCTGTCAGGCGGCACCTCCCCGATCCGGAGGCGGGGCCGCTGACCCCTGAAGCGTGGAAACCCGATAGGGTGGAGCGGGGTGCGCCGGACGTCCTCCTGCGTGATCTCTACTTGACCTGGGATCTGGTGCGCAGAGGCGATGTGCGCCTGATCAAGTCTGGCTTCGTAGGTAAGCGGTCATTGCGCGCCATCAATGAGACGTTGTTGGCACAAGATACCAGCCTGGAGGATGCGCAGCGGGAGGACGAAGCGACGCGTCTCCATCTGCTGCGTCGATTGCTCGAAGGCCTGGGGCTGGCAGAGCGCAAGGGCGGCTTCCTTTGCGCCGTTGCCCCCGACGACGGCCTGATACCTCGGTTCTGGGCGCAGTCTTCGGGTCAGCAGCTGCTGGCGTGCCTGGATGTCTGGCAGTCGATGGGCGGAGTGTCAGGCTTGGACTCGCAGGTTGAGGTGTACTCGCCGCGCTACGCTGAGGCGCGGCGCATTCTGAGAGCCACGTTGGCTGACCTGGGGCCGGATGTGTGGCTGGAGAGGGAAGACGTCCTGGTGGCTGTCCAGGAGGCGTATGAAGCGTTCCTCTTCCCGGAGCGGTTCGGGGGGCAGCGGTTGAGACGCAGTCCTTTTCAGCAGGCTTACGGCCAACCTGTCGCTCACGGGGTACCGTTCTTCCAGCGAGCCGAACTCACCTTCATCGAGCAGTGTTTGCGCGGCTTCCTTCACGAAGCGGGCGTGGTGGAACTGGGAGTTGATGGTGACACCGCAAGCAGGTTCAAGGTGACCGAGGCGGGCCACGCGCTGCTCAGCGGGCGGACCCCGGCCGACCTGGAAGGCCAGTCCGACGGGGGTGGGAAGGTCGTGGTGCAGCCCACGTTCGACGTGATTGCGATGGGGCCGGTGGGACTCGACACGCTAGCCCGGCTGGATATCTGTGCTGAACGTCAGCGTGTGGACCGGGCTGTGTTTGGGTACCACCTCTCGCGGGCGTCCCTGGATCAGGCCCGTCGATGGGGTGTGACGGCGGCCCAGGTGATGGTGTTTCTGGAGACGAAGAGCGAGACGGGACTGCCGCAGAACGTGCGGCGCTCTATCGATGGCTGGGCCAGGTCTCAGGAACGCTTCGTCTTCCGTCGCGGCGTCGACCTGCTGGAAGCTGCCGGGGACAACGAGCTGCGGGCCTTGTTGGACGACCCGGAGATCGACCAACACCTGTCGCGGGCAGTGGCCCCCAGCGTGGCCCTGGTGAGGGATGGGCAGCGGGGTGTGCTGGTTGCGGCTCTGGCGGCACGGGGCTTCCTCCCAGCCCGCGCATCCGCGGAGCCCGCGTCCGCGGACGACAGCGTCATCGTTCACGAGGATGGGTTGATCGAGGCTGCGCATGCGGTTCCGGGCTTTCAGGTCCGCTCGCGGCTGGCGAAGCTAGCCGAACCCGACGGGGACGGCACGTGGCGTCTGACGCCGGCGTCCGTCCGGCGCGCGGGCGGGAGCCGCAAGCGTGTTCTGGATCTGCTTGACGAGCTCGGGCGTCTTCACCGTGGTCATCTGCCTGAAACCGTGATCCGCTGGATCAAGGCGGAAGGACGCTACTATGGATCGGCGAACACGGAGACGCTCACCTTGATTGCTTTCCGTGATCGGCAGGCGTTGGAGGAGCTGCGGGAGAAAGACCCGGAATTGGCGTCCTTGCTGAGACCCTTTAGGGCTGGCGATCGGGCGCTGGCCGTGGTCCCCACGGGACGTCTTTCAGACGTGAGGGAGCGTCTGGCGGTGTTCGGCGTGCAGGTTCGAGAGGAGCGGATCTCCGGGGCATAGGACGGCGGGAGAGAGGAAGGGCAGAACGGGTGCCCCGCTTTCAGGGCCGCTATGCTGGTTTGTGCACCTCGTGACGTTGGGTGAAGACCTCGCAATCGGACATCGGGAAGAGAGTGTGCTCAATGCCGGACTATCGAATGAAAACGTGGCGCTTGATCCAGGATGCGCCGGGCGATGGTGCTACGAATATGGCCGTCGACGAGGCGATATTGAGGGCCGTGGCCGAGGAAAAGGCGGGCCCGACGCTGCGGCTCTACGCC
>Ga0180431_10010093_pt1 | contig 10544 bp, 11 predicted proteins | sample SS_ome_11_FD_132459 | JGI IMG/M metagenome (GOLD analysis project Ga0180431, IMG submission 132459) | Hypersaline lake sediment archaeal communities from the Salton Sea, California, USA - SS_1_MS_1 metaG | ecosystem: Environmental > Aquatic > Non-marine Saline and Alkaline > Hypersaline >... | reverse complement strand
GATTACGTTTACCTGCGCCAGCGTAATGCGGGCGGAGGCGCAAGGTTCCAGTTTCGTAAAAGCGGAACTGCCGGGACGTACAACTTCTATGGATCGAACAATTCGTTACTCGAGATAGACAGGCAAGTAGTGTTGCTTACGCTCGTAATCCAAGATGGTTATCAAGCCTATTACTTTAACGAGCAGAAACGGGACGAAGGAACTAACGCTGATATCGATGTAAGCAACAACCGGAGCTTGTATGTTGGGAGGAACGACCCGGCTGATGGTGGGAATCAGCTTCCGGCGGGAACCGGGATATCGATGTTTGGGTATGGTAGATTTGCGGCTACTGATTCGTGGGTCCGGTCCGTGTGTAGGCACTTTAGGAACATGTTGTAATGGCGAATAGATCATACACAGAGCTTGCAGCTACCGCGGAGTTCGAGCATAGATTTTACCTAGGAAGCTTAAGAGATTTCACTGGCAACGGTCACGATGGCGGTCTTATTAGTTGCGAGCTATCAAGAGGCCCTAGGGGGTTAGTTGGCGTTCACTGCGATGGTTACGCATCTGGGGAAAAGCTTAACGTAACGTTAATCCCGATAGGGGTAAACCAAGCGTACTCGTACGAGATCGTGTTTTTTGCTACTATAGCTACTGGTGCTGCGGTGTGGGTAAGACTAGCGCAAGGGTTAGGCAACTTAGATATTATTTGGGATACAGCAAACTTGCGTTTTCGTCTCGAGGGCAGCGCCAACTTAACGTCTGCTAACGGCAGCGTCGTTGACGGGGTTGTTCATCACGCCGTTTTTACTCGTGCAACGGACGGAACAGGAACCATCTATTTAAACGGTGTTTCTATAGCGTCAGGTGCGATAGGTACTGACGCAGAAGACTTTAATAGGTTCTTCAATTCTGGCGGAGGCAGCAACGCTCTCCATGGGTGGGCGTACTATCAGCGTGGGTGGATAGGAGACGATCTAAGCGAAGATGAGGCCGCGTTACTTTATACGAACAGCCAGCACCTATTCGAGCCAGGGTCCCATAAAGTGTCCGGTATTTTCTCTCCTGTGAGGTGATAATAATGTCAACGGTAATTAGACCTCGGCACATGTCGCACATTACAGGCCGAGAGCCCGGGCTTTTATTTGGATCATCTCTAGAGTTACGCGAGGCCGGTACAGTGATTAACAGGGAGATCACTGGTCTGACCGGAATTTCTGATGGGTCATTGGGCGGCGCCGGTAACGCTGAGCCTACACCAATGGGTTATTCTGTGCACGGTTGCGGCACGCATTTTACCGATGATCTGCACTCTGTCAGCTCGACGTTAACCGCTACGGGCACAGCAGATGCGGGTACCCTCATTTTTACGGCACTGCCTACAGTAGATACGTCTTCTGACGCCTTCATTTTTTGCGGTGACGACGTAAAGGCATACTACGAGATCTACTTTGATGCCGCAGGAGACCTTGTAACGTTATTTGGGGACGTACCTATAGCCCAGGATACAGGAGTCGATCTTGTAGTAGGACGTTCTATACGGGTAGCAGTTACTTGGAACAACTCTGATTCGGAAGCGAATGCGTATGTTAATGGTACGCTTGTAGATACATACACTACGAACTTCGCAGCCGACATGGCAAAGTTCGTGATCGGAGCTTCTGCGAGTAACGGTACAAACGGATTCAACGGGTACATATCAAATGGTATGTGCTACAACCGTACGCTTTCCGCTAACGAGATACTTCAAGATTACATGGAGTACGCCCGTAGAGCGCAGTTTGAGGTTGACTTCTCTCGGTTCAACGTAAGCGCAGCGGCCGAGGGGGCCGCAGCGGGTGTGCGTATAAGGAATACGCCTTTTGTGACCGGTCCGATAGCCCCCCTAGGATCGTTTAAGGTGATTGATACTGACCTGCACGGCACACCGACTAAAGCTATCCAGTCTACGGTTACCGGTACGCTGGTTATATCGCCCGAGGAGCTGGGCGTCGAACAGGGCGGTGCTGAAGCGGTTTATGGCACCTGGGAGTGGTGGATGAAAAAGGGGTCTGTAGGAGGACCCGTTGTACAGTTTATCGCAGATGCCTCATCGGGAGTTGATGGGTACAGCGTCGAGTTTGTAACAGGCGGCGCAGTTAAATGTAAAGAGTGGGCCGCCGGCGCGCTGGTTGGTACGCACCTTACATCTAACGTGATCATATCTGACGATACCTGGTACAAAGTAACCGCGTCTCGTAGGTACGATGGTCGAACCACCATTAAGATCGATGGGGAGCAGATAGCCGTGTCTGGTGGATCTAACCCTTGGACAGACAACACGGTACAGAACGGAGGGTGGCTTGTATTTGGATTAGCCGCGGGCGACGAGATAAGCGGGTTGACTAAGCTGTGGGGAGAGGTCCTTTAGTGAGCAGGGAGTAGTAAGTGGCAGATGCGATCTACATAGTCGGTAGCGACATAGTCGGTAGTCCTATGGCTTGGTCGTGGGATGGGAGCTCTTTAACCGACTTGAGCATGGCTCCTGGGTCGGGCACGTTTGCTCGTTGTATGTATTATTACAACAATGCGTTATACATAGGTACTGATGACGCGAAGATACATAAGTTTGATGGGGCGTGGACCTATGACGTTGCCCAACCTCTCGACGCCCGTGATGTTGCTACTATCTTAAGGTACGATGATGGCGTTAACGGGGAGCTCTGGTGGGTACTACAAGGGGACCGACCCGATCATGTCGCTGGGGTTGGCGGAATAAGCTTGTGGTACGGAACGAGTCTGACAACTCTTGTGAAGGTCGGTAGCCTACCAGCATGGATGGCACGCGGGCTGTGCATGATGCAGGCCGGGGACTTCCTCGCGGTCCTCACGCACTCGGCCGGGCGGGCCTACGTGAACTCCGGCGGCGGCAACACCGCCGTGGACGCCACCGTGGGCGCGAACTGGACGTCCAGCGGATTCGGCAACTCCGGTACACCACAGCACGCATGTTTCCTCGCCTACGCGGATATCGGCGGGCTGGGATCCCGCTTCTACTATGGTAAAAGCACGACCAGCATGGCCGCGTACAAGACGACCATCACGGGGGGCGAGACGACCCTCGGTGACGGGGCTGCGGGTTGGTGCGATCACCTCATGTACGGGCCGCACTGTTATTATGTGTACCTGAACAGGCTCTATATCATCGAGCGAGTAGGATATCGAGTCGGATACCTCGACGGGGCCGCCGGATATCCGCAGGACGTGGATTTGCACGGTGGCTCAGTGATCAGCGATGTGAAGGGCGAGCCGGCGGCGTTCTGCGAGTTCAACGGTGCGCTGCATGTCATATACCGCAACGCCGGTAATGATAAGAGCTTCATCCAGCGCCGAGTTGCGGACGGGAACTGGAACCTGGATTACAGGCTGGACCCCGGCGAATTTATGGACGCGGTGGTCGCTCCGGCGGCTCTAGGGTACCCACCACCGATCGCGGGAAAATGCGTATATGATGGTTCTTGTTCCGGTTCTTACACCATAACAAAGATCTTGAAGGCATAGTTGTGTACGTATGGAGTACGTACTACAATCGGGGGTTGGAGGTGCATGATGGCTCGTGACGGAGATCCCCGGCTCTGCTCTCAATGTCCAGAGTTAATAGCTAAAGTTAATATGCTTGATGAGCGAACAAGGAACATAAAAGAGAGTACTGACAACGTCCTTAAAGCCGTGATTCAGCACAGCGATATAAACCGACAAGAACATGAAGAGTTTCGTATGGGCATCACCGATTTAGTTGGGTGGCGTAAGTGGGTCTTAGGTATATCTGTGGGCGTGTCGGGTGTTACTTCTGCTCTCGTAGTTGTCCTTGGTTTTGTGTTTCAAGTGGGCGCGTGGCCCTTATCTGTTCATCCGTCTGAAGCGGAAGCCGCGGAAGAGGCCGAAGAGTCGATCGTTAACATTACAGACTCTGCAAACCTTTTAGAGACCCCCGCTCCCGTATCTATTGAGGAAGACGATTCTGACAAAGAGTCACCAACCTTTGACTAATCAGTTAAAAGTATTGCTATTTACTGGTGGTGTTTACTGCTGCCAATAGCATATTGTCCTGTCCTAATACGCATGCTACTATTTCAACGTTAACCGAGCAAAACAACTTACCGTTAACACATAGGAGTTGTCATGGCTGATGCAAAATCCCTTCTCCTGAAGCTTTATCACGAGCCAGACAGGAAAAGCATTAAAAAGGACCTCTGGTATCAGATCCTTAAGGATATCCCGTTTGGTACGGGAACCGGGGGCGTCTGTGTTGTGGCTTGGGGCACCCCAGGAGCTGAGGCAGCAAACGCAATCGAGACCGAGTTGGCTCTTACGGATGTAAGCAGCGACTCGTGGGGCGAAGCAACCATTATCCGTCTTACTTGTACTGCGCCTGGGACGATGGCTCTTGGTGCAGGTGCTAAGGGGACCGTGATTAGTGGTAGCGGCACCAACGACATGTTGATCGAGACTAACTCTGACGGGGAGTTTTCTCTGGAGGTAACGGACTCGACTGCTGTGTTGGTCGGAGACATTTACGTTATGGCAGGGCCTACGCAGGGCTCGCCTGCACTAGACGCACGTACTGTTCTAACGAACACGTTCGCATAGTCTGAGGAGGTACTGAGATGGCTGATAGAGATGCTGCTGCTCCTGTACGGAAGGTTGATGTTGTTGAGCTTCCAGACCGGATGCAGGCACAAATTAAGACCTACGATCCGAGCGAGACAAGCACGACTGGTACGAGCATACTAGGCTCGCCAGAGGTTCTGGTTGATACGGGTAATCTAGGTACTGTCTCCGTGGGCGACGTTGTTCGTATCGTTTCTGGTACTAATGTCACCGCGGGGTATTACTCGATCGTATCAATAGGTGGCGCACCGAATAACGTTACGCTAAATGCATCGTTTACTGTTGGCGGAGACGGCGCAGATATCTCCTACGAAGTCTATGACGCGCTTGTTCGTACCGAAGACGGCGTGTTGTATGCAACCAGCATTAATACGCTGGGCAGCAAGACGTTGGTTCTGCCTCAGCATACGCAGAAGACCGTTGGGGCCTCTGGGGGCCCTCCTTCTACGGGAACGTACGCGTTGGGTGCTGAGTACGTGGACTTGAATGGGGTTACTTGGCGTTGTGTTGCGGCTGGCTCTCCTGGATCGTGGTGCTCGGACCCGATCTCTGGGAAGGTCACTGTCACGGACACGGATTTTGCGGCCCTTGGTGGCGTAGCAAACGGTCAGGTAGCAGCGTTTACCCTGCCTGCAGGTGGAGAAGTTATTGGCTGCTTCTTCGATCTTACCGAGCTCTTTACAGACGCAGCCCCACCTTTGGGTGCTACGACCTTGTCGATCGGTACCGCAGGTGCGCCGACGATTCTACAGACCGCGCAGAGGGTAGATGACGCGGGCCCAGCGGTAGGTGTTAGGGTGGTTAACGGTACCTCGCTAGACGGCACCAACCTAGCAGTCTTTGATATGGCTGGTACGACCGACTTCGTCGCAGAGCTAACCATCGCCGGTGGTAAGTTCTTGAACGCATTGACAGCGGGCGAAGCGGACATCTACTACACCTATATCATCCACGCATAATCCTTCCCAATCTACTCTCTCCTTGTTATTATTAGAGTGGACTTAACTCCAACTCTAATAGGTGAGCTATGCACGAAAGAACCACTATTCGTACCCTATGTGTAAGTCTTGTATTAACTACAATGTGTGTAGGGTCAACCTGTTCTCCCAAGAAGGTGTGTCACGCGATTCAAGACTGGAACTTTAGGGCCGGCGAGATGATAGTCGCTGTTTGGGACGTGTGGAGTGACTTTTACGGCGATAGGTCTATCGAGGCAAGCGACACCGTCATTGACACGTATGAAGATCAGTTGACGGCTGAGACTATCGACGAGCTAACCGCGGTGGTCGCCGAGGACATCCTAGCGTCTTGTGAGGGAGTTTGTGAGTTCTGGTACAGCGAGGACGAGTTAGCCTTGTTAGTTGCTTTAGCGGAGAACGCTCCCGCCGTGCCAAGCCCTTTGGTCGTTGAGGTGTACGATAGTTACAAAGATGAAATGGCCACATATGACGCCGTGTCTAAACATATGGCTAACGTATTAGATTATACGTCTGAGGCTATGGAGATCGTTGAACACGCTTCGGTATCCTGTAAAGGGTTTTCAGATAAAGAGCTGCGCACAGCTATCACAGAGGTTGGCAGGGGCCTACTAGAGATTATCGATATCCTAGACGAAGCCGGCATAGATATCCCCGAGCAGGTACTCGAGGCTAAAGAAATGGCAGACGATATTCTCGAGGCTATCGGCGAAGGCAACGGAATATAGAAGGAGAAAGTCATGTCTTCTGCATGGAACCTAATTCTTCCTATCGCATATAAGTTCTTATCCTTAGCCGTTAAGATAGCTGAGATCGTTAAGAGCAAAGGGATTGAAGAGGCGGGCAACCTCCGCCTAAAGGATATTGAGGGCTGGCAGGAGTGGTCCGCAGAGATGCTTAAGTACGACGGCCGTCTTAAGTTTCTCGAGCAGTTATTGAAGCTAAAGGAGAACTTAGACGATGAATGATCTTTCGTGGTCTGAGAAGGCTAGATTCTACTTGAATCTAAGAAAAGAAGCACAAGAGCCTGAGGTGTCCGCTGAAGAGCTCGCCGCTCTAGAGCAGCAAGCTGCGGCTATGCAAGAGCAGAACTCTTCGGCTTTTCTTACCCAAAAACTGCAGGCGACTGAACAAGAGCTAGCTCAAACTCAAGAGGAGCTCAATGCTACTGCTCAGATGCAGCAGCAGGCCGATATGGAGGCTGAGCAAGCTAAAGCTGAGCTGCTCGCTATGCGCCAAGACGTTCAGTCCTTAGCCCAAGAGAACCTAAGTAAGGTTAAAGAGCAGGACGACCTTATGATGGCGCAGAACAATCTGCAGCATCGGTTCGCTGAGTATCAGAGCGCAGTGAAGCAAACGGCCGCGCAGCTTCAGGAGGCGGCCAGCACTCTTGGAGAGGTTGCTGTACAGCCCGAAGTAGAAGAGGCCCAGGAACAGCAGGCTATGCAAGAACAGGCTGCTGCCGAGCAGCAAGCTATGGCGCAGCAGCAGGCCATGGAGCAGGAAGCCGCTGCGCAGCAAGAGCAGGCGATGAAGGACCAAGCTAAGATGGATCTTGCTGTCGGTCAGTTACAGCAAGAAGCCGGTGGTCCCTCTGTAGCCCCGCCTTCTGGAGAAGCCCCTGCAGACCCCGCTGCAGCTGCGCCTGCGGGCGGGGCAGCTAAAACCGGTGCCCTTTACGGGCGTAAGCTTGCCCAGAAGCTGCGGGATAAATGATCAAGGTACTTAATCCTTTAGTCAGATCTTTATCTCCTACAGCAAACGAGCTTTCTTGGGAGATTGAGAGCACGACAGAGGACCCCTTAGACTATACCTTTAGGCTTTACAGGAGTGAGGGACCACAAGGCCCTTGGGACCCAATAACAGATACCTTTACCGACAAGTACTATTACATTGATACGGTTATTCCTAAGTACCGCCACGCTAGGCACCTATTTTATAAGATTAAGATAACCCATAGGCCTAGTGCTAGCGAAAGTTGGTCTAGCGCTTTTCACACCGATAGCCCGTCGAACAAGTATGCAGACAAGATCAGTCGGCTCGAGCGATTAGCCTTCCGTAAGTTTGCTGGGCAGCGAGTGCTCGTTCTTCCAATCCGTACGTTTGGGTTTCGGTGCTCTTGTTGGGACCCGGTAACAGGTAAGCGTCAAGGTAGCGAATGCTTGTTATGCTACAACACAGGCTTTGTTGGCGGGTACATGAACGCTATCGAGACTTACGTAAAGATAGACGCAGAACCATATAAGATTGTTCCGGCGCAGGGGCAAGAGACTGAGCCTAGGGCCAATAACATAATAGCTACTAACTACCCTGTTATTAAGCCGTATGATTTGATAATCCAGCCGGACTTGAACTACAGATGGAAGGTGTCTGTGGTTTCTCCTACACGTTTAGGAGGATCCTTGGTTCACCAGAACCTGACAGTAGCCGGGTGCGCGCCGGGGGACATGGCGTTTTCTATAGAAATCGATGAGACTACAGTGCTGCAAAATAACAGGCCGCAGACCTTATCAAACATGAGGACTACGGTATGACCGAGAAGCATCTACTAGCTACCCCTAGACTAAACGATGGGCGCTCTTCTTGGCGCAGGTCCCCGCTTACCCACGTTGTGCGGGTATATACGCATTATGTTCAGTGCCTGTTTAGAGAGGAAAACCCCCTTGATATCAAGTTCTCAGATGATCCTGAGCAGACAGATATCATTATTAAAGCTGCTCATACCATAAACGCTGATGTTATAAATAGAACTCCGGTGGTACTAATACATCGTTCGGGGTTTTCATTCCCATCACAGGGCATCGGTGGGGATCACGCCGGCACAGACTTTAGGACACAACGGGTGACACGAGAAGCGCTGCTCGTTGGCGGCGTGTTTTTTACTATCATAGCCGAGCAAGATGAGTGGGCCACGGATATTGCGTGGTGGATCGTTGAGAACATCTGGTTATTAAAGACTGTTGAAGGTGGTAGTCTATACCAGGGGTCCTTGAACTTTACTATCTCTCCGCCTTCTACCCCACAAGGCATTGTACAAGGCGATATGGAGCAGTTGGTGGCTGTACAAGTGTCTTTCCCGATAAAGATTATGCGCTCGTCTTCTGTTGAACCTCTTAATCTACCAAGGCTTAAGAAGATAGAAGCTGCCTTGAAGGATGCTTCAACAGAAGATACACTATTAGAAGTCGAAACCTATAACCACGGGACGTAAACTATGGCGACGAGGACCTATACACAGCTCGCTCCTCCTGACGTAGAAGTCGAGGTCGAGACCGTTACTCAGACCCCCACTATCTCGCTACCAACTCTTGTACCGGTAGCGGTAGGGCCGTGTTATCAGATCGTTGAGGTGACCGAAACGGACGGGAGCACAAACAGTGATGCCCTCGTTACCACCCCAGCGGTTATTCGGAGCAACGCAGACCAGAACTACACGATCGCAGCGGGGCCTTTGACTGTGACGTGGAAGGTCAACAACGGCAGCACGCTGACGACTACGTTTGCTAACGGGGTGTATACGGCTGCTCAGGTTGTCTCTACCTTTAACGCGACTACGGGGTTGTCTGGTGCTGTGGCTGAGGTTGTGGAAGGCGTTGCTGCTTCTAGGTTCCAATTAAGGACCACAGAAGAGGGTGCCTTTAAGAACATCACGATCACAGGGGGCTCTGCCCTTACGGCTCTTGGTCTTCCTATTGTTGGTGCGCTTAGTCAGACGTATGCGCAGACCGGGTACTCCAACTATGACATGACCAAGATGCATATCTCGCCCGAAAATCTATATGATGAGGGCCGAGATAACATGGACGAGCTGGACTTTGACACCACGAATATCACCGTGGCGTACGACGACGGCTCTGGCACCCTGACTACCGTGTCTTCGGATTCTACCATCGAGCGTTGGGGTTCTGGTCTTATCGCGAGCCAAGATGATGGGGATGGCGACGGGATGAGCCCGATCGTGCGGATCCCGAACACCGTATCTCCTTCGGGAGTTTGGGACCTTAACTCAACCGCTGCTGCAGCTACTGTAACCGCCACTAACGTTTTCCCTGGCGGTATTGGTGCCGGCGAGTGGATTGAGATTTCCGTGAACGGTGGGCAGTTCCATCGAGTCGTGTTCGCGGCGGCAGATCCTGTAGCAACTGTACGAAGCAAGCTCGATGAGGTATTCGGCGCAGGATTTGCTACAGGCGACCCAATAGCGCTTGATGCTTCTGTAGTTAGCGGTGACAAGGGCTCCGAGTCGTGCATCCTTATTAACCCGAACAGCACAGCGGACTTAGGGTTCTCCTTCGGTCTTATTGGTAACAGCGAGGAGCGTACAATCGGTACGTGGTGGGCTGTTCAGGTCGATGACGCGTTCTACGCTGATGGAACGTTCATTGGTTATGTTAGCGAGGTTTACGCCAGCGCAGGTACCTACTGCGAGTTTAAGCTTGACAGGGAGATTGCAGAGAGCACCTTTGATGGTGTTGCGACGCACACGTTCTACTTTGTGTCGCGTAACTTAACCGCGGCATGGATCTCTTCGTCTGCTCCGACGCCTGATGTGTACATTGATTCGGATGCGAACATCACAGTTAAGCATCGACTCCTTCGCACTACCGCTGGGGCACCATCAACACAGATCCTTAGCCCTGGTGTGAACGACTACTATATCGACTCAGGAGTTGCCTACATTTATGTGGGGTATAAGGCGCTGCGCTTGGACGTGTCAGCCTCTGCTGCTTCTCCTGGTCTTCTCAGCTTCGATACCTCAGCAGAGATCCTGTCCGAGATCGGACCGATTTCGACTGCTAACCCGCTGGCCCTTGGTGCGTATTTGATGAAAATCACCGCCCCGGGCAACACGGTATACGCATTAGGGATTGATGAGACCTCGGCGGATTATGCTGAAGGAACCTCGACAGCTTATTCTACAGCAGCTGATTT
>Ga0180431_10010092_pt1 | contig 10545 bp, 8 predicted proteins | sample SS_ome_11_FD_132459 | JGI IMG/M metagenome (GOLD analysis project Ga0180431, IMG submission 132459) | Hypersaline lake sediment archaeal communities from the Salton Sea, California, USA - SS_1_MS_1 metaG | ecosystem: Environmental > Aquatic > Non-marine Saline and Alkaline > Hypersaline >... | reverse complement strand
TTTTTTTTGTATATTAAACCTTGTTTTTAGGATAAAATACATTTTTTTCTCCAACCCCTAAATCTTGTCATTTCCTTATTCCTTGTATTCCCACGAAAACTTGGAATCAGTGTGGAATAAATAATGGATTTCAGGCCGAAGTCCGAAATAATATAAACTGTAAATAACGCTCATTATTCTTACACATTAAGAATGCCGTTTTTCTCGGAGGGAATAGTGAAAAAACTCCATGCTCTACGCGGCAGATAACGATTAAGAAAGGTTATACAAATGAATGATGTCTTTTCAGTATTTATAACCGGTGTCGGTGGTCAGGGTATTCTTATGGCCAGCGAGCTTCTAAGCGAGGTCGCCCGCAGAGCCGGGATGGACGTGAAGAAGAGCGAGGTGCACGGCATGGCGCAACGCGGCGGCAGCGTTGTGGGACACGTCAAGTTTGGCACAGAAGTCTATTCTCCGCTCATTTCCGACGGTGAGGCCGATGTGCTTATGGCGTTCGAGAAGCTCGAGGCGCTGCGCCATATAAACGCCCTCAAAAAAGGCGGGAAGATAATCGTGAACGACCAGGAAATAGCACCAGCACCTGTGGCCGCTGGTCTAATGGATTACCCGGAAGATGTTGTTGACCGCATAAAAGCAGCATCTGAGGACGCGGTGATAGTCGATGGGTTGGAGCTCGCTAAAGAAGTGGGTAATACACGCACTGTTAATGTCGCACTTCTTGGAGCGTTGAGCGTTTTTCTCCCCTTCGATGAGAAACTCTGGTGCGAAGTTATTGAAAGTCGAGTCCCGCCGAAAACTATCGAGATTAATATGAAAGCGTTCGAATTAGGAAGAAAAGCGATTGGAGCTTAAATGGATTGTCAAAATAAGCAGAAAAACCTAGCCGTCTGCAACTGCACATACTCCTGCGAGAAAAAAGGGATTTGCTGCGAATGTATAGCCTATCACCGGAGACTTGGGCAACTGCCGGCCTGCTATTTTAACAAAGAACAAGAGAAGACTTACGACCGGTCGATAAAATATTTTATTCGCTGCAATAGCTGATGCGATGAAAATCCTCCATGCTGCCGACCTTCATATCGGCGACCGGCGCTACGGCCGTTTCGACCCGACACGCTCGATAAACACTCGCCTCGACGACCAGAGACGCTGTCTATTGCACATAGCTGAGGTAGCTCTCGAGGAGGGCGTTAGTGCCGCGGTTCTGGCTGGTGACATATACCACGGTCGCGCTCCCTCGCCGGCCGAGGAGGATATCTTCGCGGAGTTCGTAGCTCGTCTTACCGTCTCCAATATCCACGTCTTCGCGCTTGCAGGAAACCACGAGCGTCCCGCGATACCCGGGAGAGCATCGCCGCTAACACATATCGAAACGCTCGGCATAGAACGTTTTCATCTATTATCCGAGCCCGGCATAACGACAGTAACTATAAATGGTGAGACGCTCTCCGTAGCCGCCGTGCCTTGGCCGCACCGTCACGAGGCGGCAAAGGCGGGATTCGATATTAAAGCATCCTCGGTTAATATATGGGACGCTTATATCTCTGAGTTAGTCGCGGACTTGGCCGCTCGAATCCCCGAAGGCTCGACCGCCATTCTCGCGGCACATCTTTGGACTGCTAATGTATCGGGACTTGTCGAAAAGAATATCCGGCAGGAACCGATTTGCCAAGCCCAGACTATCGCACGAGAACCTTTCAGATACATCGCTCTGGGACATATCCATGCGCATCAACAAGTCTGGCCGGAACCGCCGGCGGTGTATTCGGGAAGTATAGACCGCACCGACTTCTCTGAGGCGAATACTCCGAAAGGTGCCGTAATTGTCGAGATAGGCGAAGAAAAAACATCCTGGCGCTTCTTCGAGACCCCCGCGCGTCGCTTCATCAGAATCGAAATGGATATCTCCAACGCCGCCGAACCTGCCGAGACCGCCGCGATAAAAGCGAAAAGCCACAATATCGAGGACGCCATCGTGCAAATTGTCGCTACGCAAAAAAAAGGCGACCCTCCGCTCGATGGCCGTCGTCTTCGACCAAAACTCCCGGAGCCGTTCTTCCTCAGGGTTATCCGCAGGGAACTCGGCGACGATTCTCTGCCTCCTACGCTCAAGGCCTACGACCCTCTTGGTGCGCTCGCCGAATATATAGATAGCTCGCCAAACCTGCAGCCGGAAAAAGATAAGCTAATAGCGCTCGCACGCCAACTCGCCGAGGAGGTGCGCGGCGGATGATTCCACTCGAGCTGACTATAACCGATTTTCGAAGCTACCGCGGACCGGAGACGGTGGATTTCAAAGGGCTGAGCCGCGTGTGTATCGTGGGGAACAACGGGAGCGGCAAATCTACACTCATAACCGCGATGCTGTGGGCGCTATTCGGGAAATCACCTATGCGAGGCCACGGCGAACTAATACGCACGGGCGCCGATTCCGCCATGGTCGAATTCACATTCGCCGTGGGCCAAGAGATATTTAGAGTTCTACGGACGGCAAAACAACAGAAATCCGGTATAAAAACCGAAGCCGCTCTCGTCCGAATTACTGAAGCGGGAGACGAGGAACCGCTCGACGACTCGGTTATCTCGGTCAATAGAACCGTTCAGCGCATCCTCGGCATGGACTATGATACCTTTACCTCGGCGAGTGTCCTTCTACAGGGGCAGGCGGACAGCTTCTCCGCAATGGCCCCTGCCAATAGAAAGGAACTTCTTGCAAATATACTCGGGCTGTCCTTGTGCGAGGAAATAGCCACCCTCGCTCGCAGCAAGGCCAGAGGGTTCGACGCTAAAGGCTCCGCTCGTTCGGAAGAACTGACACGTATATCTGAGGAACTCGAGGCGTTAAAAGAGTCGCCAAAAGAACTCGAAGCCGCACAAAAAGAAACCGAGGCCGTAAAAGAATCAATAAAAGCCGCTAAAAAGCTAGTAGAGAATGCAAGACAGAACAAGGAAAAGCTCGCCTCCGCACTCTCCGAATTGGCCATACTCGACGAGAAGCTCAAGGCAAAAGCAGACGAACTTGGGAAAATAGAACGAGAAAAAGCTCGCCTCGAGATGAAGCTGCAAGAGCTCAAAGAAAAAATCTCCCACCGCGAAGAAATCGAGTCGCAGGCAAAAGAGTTCGATAAGCTTTCTGCGAAGGACAAGGAGCTCGATAACGCTAAATCTAGTGTGCTCGACGACCGCAACCGAATTCTCATATTAGAAAAAGAGATTGCTGAATGGGAAAGCGAACTCCGAGAGGAAATCGCGGAACTGCGCGAGCGGAAGAATTCTATCCAACGTGAGCTTAAAGATTTAAGGCCGCTGCTTGCCCGCAAAGAAAAACTGACCGAAGCTCACAAGGAATTCGTCGCCGCAAACGAGGCACTGACCGCTCTTCGAAAAAACCGTGAAGAGGGAGAAGATTTAGAAAGAAAAATCGCGGCATTAAAAGCAAATATTGCAAAAGAGGAAGCGAGCATCAAAACACAGATTGGCGAAAAAGAGGCTCTGGCACAAAAACTCCAAAGCGATATCGAAAGAAATCCTCCCGAACAGATAGAAAAAGAAATTTTTGAAATCGGACGAAGATTGGAAGAACTCGCCAAACTCGAGGAGCAAAAAGACGCAATCAAAGAAGAAGCGGATGCGGCAAAGTCCCGGATAGCCGCTATAACATCCGAAATTAAAGGCTTAGTTGGCCTTCTCGAGACCGACCGCAGCAAACTCGATATCCTCGAGAAGTCCGAGACTCCCAACTGCCCTCTATGTAACCAGCCGCTCGACGAGGAACATCGCGAAGCTGTTGATTCGGAGTTGAAAGGCAAAATTTTAGCCACGGAAAACCTGCTCGAAGAGATAGACCTTAAAAAAACAGAACTAACTCGGAAGGTTGAGGAATTCCGCAAGAAGTGGAAAGAGCTCAACGCCGTCATCGAGTCCGGCAAAGACCTCCCCAAAAGACACGGCGAACTGACAGAACAACTCAAATCAATCCAAAAAAGCAAGGACGAACTACAAAACACGATGACCCGGATTAAGGAGCTGCGCTCTAAGCTGAAAAAAGAGAATTTTTGCATACCAGAGCGACAAGCTGTTCGAGAGCTACAAGACAAGTTCGAGACTGTCGCTATCCCCAAAGAAGCTATCGTCGAGGCGGAAAAGAATGTCGAGAAATTCAAAAAGAAACAGGCCCAATTCGACAGAATCGCCGACGCCGATAAGCGAGAAAAGAAGCTAAAAACCGAGTTTGAAAAAACGCGGCGGGAACTCGAAAAAACACAAGCAAAGCTCGAACAGCAGAAGGAAATTGCCGAACAGAAGGGCGAAATTGAGAAGCTCACTAAAAAAATTGAGGAGGTCGGATACGACGAGAGCGCTCATAACGAGATAAAAAAACGCCTCGCAAAGATAGCTACCGCACCAGAGAACCTACAAAAGCTCGAGCAAGCCTCTGCGAAAACCGAGGAGTTAGAAGAACAAATACGCGAAAAACAAGAGAAGCACTCGGCAATACAAGAAGAAATTGAGAATCTTAAAAACGAACGAGCCGAGAAGAGCAAAGGCCTCCCAGACAAAAAAATCGTAGAGAACGAGATTGCTCGTGCCGAAAGCGCTCACGACAAAGCGGTTGAGAAACACCGAGCCGCTCTTGTAGCTCTCACCGAGGCGAAGGTCCGAGTCGAGGAGATGAAAAAGCTCGAAGGGAAGCAGAAAGAGCTTAAGGACGAGATAGACAAGGTCTCGGAAACTGCGAGATTGCACCGACTACTCGGTGAGATTATGGGGAAGAAAGGGGTCCCGGCATTCGTTATCGCTCGCGCACTTCCGGAAATCGACCTGGAAGCCGATAGGCTGCTCTCGCTTCTCACCGGCAACGAACTCGCACTCAAGCTCACAACATTCAGAGGAGAGGATGGCAAGGAAGGCGAGACGCTTGATATTCGCATCGCCGACGAAGATAACGAACGCCCCTATGAAAGTTTTTCCGGCGGTGAGACATTCCGCGTGGATTTCGCTATCCGTCTGGCGATATCGAGGTTCTTAGCGAGAAGGAGCGGACAACCGCTATCAACACTCATCATTGACGAGGGATTCGGGACACAGGACACCGAAGGACTCTCATTACTCGCCGAAGCCATCCGGGTAGTCGAGCCGGAATTCGCACTTATCCTCGTAATCACACACCTTGAGAATTTCAAGGAGGAGTTCGAGCAGGTAATCGAAGTTAGAAAAATCCCGCAACGCGGCAGTGTGGCTACGGTTTATGCATAGCTAATTTGTAGTCGCGAGCGAGGCGTGGTTATTGAACGAAGTCGGAATGAAGCGCTCTTGTTCATTCGCAACTTACACCGGATGCTCGAACTCGAACTCCGGATGCCGGACGGAGAGAACGGGACAGTGCGCCTTGCGAATAACCTTCTCCGCGATACTCCCGAGGAGCATATGCGACAGGCCAGTGTGACCATGGGTGCCGATAACTATCATATCGACACCATTATTCTTGGCGTATCTCACGATTTCCACAAACGGGTTACCGTTGGCGAGAACCGGAACCAATGTTATTTCGCCCGTGTCGTAATCCGAAAGGAATTTATCGACTTCGCTGTCAAAACCCTCTTGCACCTTCTTAAAATACTCCTCGGCGACGCCGCCATAGGTGAGGTAAAGCGGGTCCAAAGCCGCCTCGTCGAAGACGTGGATGATGTGAAGTTCCGCGCCGTAGCGTTTAGCGATGTCGATAGCAAATGGGACGGCCGCTTTAGATTGTTCGGAGAAATCGGTGGTGAGCAGTATCTTGTCCATCTTTATCATTTTGGCTCCTTTGAGTTATTCGTCATTGCGAGCGTAGCGAAGCAATCCTGTTATTTAAGCGAGCTTGCTTCGTCGCTTTGCTTTCCCTACGGGTTGTATGACTCGCAATGATAAATGTTTGTTATAACATCTATCTCTTTTCCTCTATAATTTCCTTTACCTTCATCAATCTCGTCAGATTTCCCCGCTCCAGCTCCTCGAGCTTCTGCGAAATATACTTTATCGTTTCTTGAAGCTCCGGTATAAGCGTGTATTCGAGTGCGTTGACGCGGCGGCGGGTGCGGTCGAGCTCGTCGGCTAGAAGGGACATCTTCTTCTCGGTTTCGGCGAGTTTTAAAAGAAGCTCTAACGCCTTCGCAATATCCCTCAGCGCAAAATCCACCTCCGGGTCGGTCTCGCGGAGCGAATAGGCCAATGAATTGCCCTCGAGTTTGGCATCAAAGGTCGGCACGCGGAGGTTCATCAGCCGATGCGTTTCGACATCGAGCTTGAAATTCACCCCCGGAACCGCGAATAGCGTGCGTTGTTTGGCTGGCGACAACTCGCACGTCGCTATTGTGAAACGCCGGAGGGACTCGATAAGGACGTTTTCTGTCCGCTCGCGGAGCCCGCGGATGGCGTCTATCAATTCCAGGAAGTTGCGCATCAGCTCGTCCTGCTTGTTCTTGAGCAGCTTGTGGCCGCGCCGCGCCAGTTCGAGCCGCCGCTTCAGCTTCAGGTTCTCCATCCGGTTGGCCGATATGTTCTTCAGTGTCGCCATGATATTCGATTAGTCATTGCGAGCCGAAGGCGAAGCAATCCCGTGGTCGGTGAGCTTGTCGAACCGTTGTTTTGCCGAGATTGCTTCGGTCGCTTTGCTCTCTTGCAATGACGTGTTTTATCTTCGTGCCTTTATTGCTTGCCCTCATCTTGCAATTCCTTGAACTTCTCCAACTTTTCATCGAGGAATTTGTCCTTGATGCGTTTCAGCTCGCGGCGAGGGAACATCGCGAAGAGCTTCCAAAGCGAATCGAGCGTCTCCTCTATCGAACGATTAGTATAATATCCCTGCCCGACGAATTCGTTGTCCATTCTCTCAGCGAAGTTAAGGTATAGTTTATCCGTATCGGACAGTGCGGCCTCGCCGAGAATGACCGACAACTCCTGGGCGTTTTTGCCGGCCGTATAGGCGGAATACCCTTGATTCGATAGGTCAGCGTGGTCCTCGCGCGTCATCTTAGGGCCGATGCCTTTTTGCATAAGGCGCGATAGGCTCAGCGGGACATCTATCGGCGGCGCGACGCCCATTTTGTGCAGCGCCCGCGATAAGAAAATTTGTCCCTCGGTGATATATCCGGTCAAATCCGGTATCGGGTGCGTCCGGTCGTCCTCCGGCATAGTGAGCACCGGGATAAGTGTAATCGAGCCGTTTATCCCTTTGATACGTCCGGCGCGTTCGTAGATAGTAGCGAGGTCGGTGTAAAGATATCCGGGGAAGCCGCGTCGGCCGGGTATCTCCTTCCGCGAGGCCGAGACCTCACGCAATGCCTCGCAGTAGTTCGTCATATCGGTGAGAACCACTAATATGTGCATCCCTTTTTCAAATGCAAGATATTCTGCGGTTGTCAATGCGATTCGCGGGGTAGAAATGCGCTCGATAGCCGGGTCGTCCGCGAGATTGAGGAACAGCACCGCGCGCTCGAGTGCGCCCGTGCGCTCGAAATCCATCCGGAAGAACTCCGCTTCCTCGAACGTGATACCCATCGCGCCGAAAATCACTGCGAACGATTCCTCGGAACTTAGCACCTTCGCCTGACGAGCGATTTGTGCCGCGAGCAGGTTATGCGGCAGTCCCGAGCCGGAGAATATCGGCAGTTTCTGTCCGCGGACGAGCGTGTTCATCCCGTCTATCGCCGACACGCCGGTCTGGATAAACTCGTTCGGGAACTCGCGTGCGAACGGGTTAATGGGTGCGCCGTTTATGTCGAGGCGCTTTTCGGCGAGGATTTCCGGACCGTCGTCGATTACTTGCCCCAGACCGTCGAAAACGCGCCCGAGCATATCCTCGGACACACCGAGCTCGACCCCTCTGCCGAGAAACCGCACGCGCGAGCCGAAGACGTCCACTCCGGATGTGCCCTCGAAAAGCTGGACTACCGCCTTATCGCGGTTGACCTCGAGCACCTTGCCGCGGCGTTTCTCGCCCGATGGCAATGTAATCTCGACAAGCTCCTCGTATGTCGCGCCCTCGACATTTTCGACAACTAAAAGCGGCCCTGCGACCTCGGTTATTGTTCGGTATTCTTTCAGCATAGTAGCTCCGTATCTTTCATTGCGTTATATTTTCCCCTCATTCGGCCTTCGGCCACCTTCTTCCGGGGGGAGAAGGATTTTCCTCTTCCCTCTCCCTTCGGAAGAAGGACCGAGGGTGAGGGGGATTATCTATCCTTTTACCAACTCTCTTATCGTCTGTATTGCCTCCGCCCCTTTTTCGGGAGACAGCTTTTAGTTAGGTATAAATTAACGAAAGACAATGATGATTATATTTATAATCGTAGCAATAGCCGTTACTATAGTGAATCCTGCTATCCAACGAGTAGCGTTCGCAGTAACTTCCGAGAATTGAACCATCGCTAGATATAAATATTTATCAAGCCTATTACCTAAAGCCCATCTTTGTCCATCCTCGACTATTTCGCCTTTTAATATGTCGATTTCTACTGTTTTTGGGGCAATAAAACTAATTCTCATTATACTCATATTATATCACGTCTGATACGGATTTCGCTTTTCTAAGTCTTTCACGACTGGTGAAAACCGGACATTGTGGGGCAAATCCTCCCTCCTGTCGGTTTATATGTTCAATCTCTCTGGCTTTGCCTTTGAAATAAACGATATATTTGCCTGAGTTCTGATACTCTTCGATTCTATCTATTTCCGCAATATGGGTAATCGCGGATATCGGGGCTTTTCTATATACTGCTATATACTTCAGAACCGGTATTTTGGATTTGGAAAGCCTTATTTGATACCAGCAGTTTTTCCCGAGAAAAGTCTCTTGGAAACCGTCTTCTCGAGCAGGAACGATTATTGTATCAATCGGATCATTTGTTTGCGAAGGTGTTTTTCTTTTCCGGATAAGATTATTTTTTAAATTAAGATTGTCGCCTGAAATACCGGTATCCTTATATTTTTCGTAGTATTTGCGACCTTTGGCAGTGATTTCCCAATTCTTTCCACCTTTACATACGATAAGACCTTTCTTTTTCATTCTATGTGCCATACTGGCTGCGTGGTCTTTCCATATTTCTCGCCGACCATTTTTTGTTTTCCCATAGTCCGCATCTGTCATAGAATCTAACATATTTATTTCTATTGTGCTTAGAAAATCGTTACGGTGTAGATATCCGTCATTTTTAATAAGAACTGCAAGAATAGGAAGTTTATAAGCGCTGGTCGGCAGTGGATTACCTGTAACTTTAGTAGTGACAGTAGGTTCGTGTTCAGTTCTTGATACAGGATTAGCCCATTGCTCGACCTGTTTATAAGCTAGCTTTATCAAGCGTTTTGCTTCAGTCAATTCCGATTCAGTGCGGATTCTTGCCATAGTGTCCCCATCCTTCCACCACTTAAACCAATCCACCTTTTCTGCAAATGCCGGTGGGTTCTCTATTGAATCAAATTCTAGTCGTAAGTGTAAGCGAAGCCAATTGCATTTGGAATGCACGGTACAAATATTATAAGATCGTTTTAGTCCACTAGGCTGATATGCTAGACCGAGATAGTCGCCAGTCAAATTAAAAGTAGCGCTTTCGAACTCTTTTAGATACCAATCCTTTAATTCGTCGTATAGTTCTTTTACGATATTTGAACTTTTTTCTACTAATATTTTTCCTTGTTTCTTGCTCACAAGCTCCTTCTGCGGAGTCGGGATTTTCTCAATAATATATGTGGGCACGAACCTCATCGCCTTCACGTTCTCCGCGTTCTCGCGGGCGTAGATGGCAACCTCGATAATTTGGGGCGTCGGCTTCAGCCAGCTCAATGCCTCGCAAACAGTAGGCGTTTCTTCCTCAATGATAACGATAACTTCGAAATTCCTATTGTCAGCCAATAGCTCAAACACCTCGAACTCGAGGAACTCATACAACCCCTTCGACCCGAGCAAGGGTTTCATACGTTTGACAAGGTTCGGTTCCTCTTCGATGTATTCTTTCAGCACAGTCGCCAGTTTTTGCCTTGCCCGATAATTCGAGAATGCGCTGATGAACTTGTTGACCTGTTTCGAGATATGCTCGTAAACAGGATGATTGGAGAGTTCAACCTCAACGAGAACAAATCGCCGTTGTTCCGGGTAAAACAGAAAGCCATCCGGAATAGTCCCCTCTCCCAGCGCGTTTTTTATCAGCTTTTTTATATCTAAATATATCGCCTCTTCGCCGAATATCTCCCTCGCATTCTCCACCACCATCCGCTCGAACTCGTCCTCGTTCTTCGGCGTGTAGCGTATATATTTGACGCCGTCGAGTAGGAGTATGTCGTTGGTCATTGGGGACCTCCTGTGCCATCTTTTGGGGCTATCTTTTTTGCGATTTTTAGAAAATGGTCGCGCAATTCCTCTAATGAGCCCTCTTTTATCATTCGTGGCAAATTAATTCTTTTTGGTATTTCGTCAGGACAGACATTTAAACGGCTCCTTCGGAAAAATACCAATCCCAAAAGTGCTTAACGTGCTCTGGCAACCTCAGCAACTGCCAATACTTCCGT
>Ga0180431_10010090_pt1 | contig 10545 bp, 10 predicted proteins | sample SS_ome_11_FD_132459 | JGI IMG/M metagenome (GOLD analysis project Ga0180431, IMG submission 132459) | Hypersaline lake sediment archaeal communities from the Salton Sea, California, USA - SS_1_MS_1 metaG | ecosystem: Environmental > Aquatic > Non-marine Saline and Alkaline > Hypersaline >... | reverse complement strand
CGTCCCCCTCGTAAAACCCGTTCAGCACCACCTCGTCCCCTGCATTCAGCGCGATCCCGTTCTCGTCCCAGAACCAGGCCGGTCCCGTCCCGATCTCTATCTCGCCCTCGCCTATCTCGACCGAAAGCTCATCCTCAAATGCGAGCACCGTGCCGCTCACTGTGATCCACGTGTCGGCCGGGTTCTCCAGCCCGGTGCCCTCGCCCGTCAGCACCCCACCGGCCCCCTGACCACGTCCGTTACCGGTTCCACCCTTGCCCGCGGCCCCCTGGCCCTGCCCGCCACCGCGACCATTGCCGCCTCCGCCAAGCCCGGCCGCCTCACCGCCGCGACTCCCGGCTCCATTCCCGAGCCCACCGGCCCCTCCCGCGGGCTCTTGGCCCTGCCCGCCTGAACCGCGCCCTGAGGCTCTTTGCCCGGCTCCCTGCCCGGCTCCTTGCCCGTAGGCACCCTGACCAACTCCCGCCGCCTCACCCGCGGACCCGCGTCCCTGACCCTGCCCGCCGACCGCCCCCCGCTCGGCCTGCGCCTCCGCCGGGCGCACCAGGATATACACCGTCCCCGCCACCAACGCCACCGCCAGCAACCCAACCACCCCGTACCCCAACACCTTCTTCAACATCTCAATCCTCCAATCTCCAATCTCCAGTCCCCAGTCCCCCTCCGCAACATCGGACCTCGCACTTCGGACCTCTTACGCCCCCACCTCGCAGCTCTCCTCGATCCTCCGCCGCCGCGCAGGCAACATCTGCTTTGTCACACGCACGATCCACTTCCAATGCAGTACCAGGTGCACCACTACGCCCGCGATCATCACCAGGCTGGCCCACGTGTGCAGGTCGCTCCACGCCTCGCGGCTGATGCCCAACAGCGCCGTCCGAAAGTTCGGGTTGCGCCCACCCTGGTAGCCGCCGGATCCCATCAAAAGGAACGCCATTCCCGTCGCGGCCGAAATCACAAAGGCCGCGCCGATCACCGCGTCCAACATATAGTTCAATCTCGCCTTGTTCATCTTGATCTCCTTTTGTCATTCTCCGTATTGTCGCCTACATCATACCACGGCTATATGAAGATTTGATGAAGGCGAGATAAAGGCCGTGTTGCGTCCACCCCACCGGTTCCCAACCTGGTCAACTGGCCAGTCAAGAGCCTCTCCACCTGTCCAGTCCATAAACTCGCCATCTGACCGATGCGCCAATAACCTCTTTCTGTTACACTGTAGGCGAATTGCAGTCGAGGAGTAGACACCATGTTACAACCCAATCCCTACCTGTTTCAACAAGCCTCTGCCCAATGCCAGGACCGCTGGCTGGACGAGGCCGGCCACAGAGTCCGTTCGGCGCTGCCCCTGTACCAGCGCGCCCGCCGCCGGAGCGTGATCGGCCGCCTGTGGTCCACGCTCACCGGCCGCCCCCGCCGCCTGTTCGACCTGGACGCGGTCGAGCGCGCCTGCGGCGTGTGCGGTCGTCGCTACGTTGGAACGCGGGCCGTGTCGCTCGACCGCATCCGGGGCAGCGAGGGGCGCTGCCGGGACTTTGACAGCGCCTTCTACCCGCTCCGATCTCACGGAAAGGACCGCTGGCTGAGCGTCGCCGCCGCGAGCCAGATGGGCATCGCGCTGCCGGCGGTCGAGCTCATCCAGGTCGGCGACGTCTACTTTGTCCGCGATGGACACCATCGTATCTCGGTAGCCCGCATGCGCGGCCAGCGCGCCGTCGACGCTGCCGTCACCGTCTGGGACGTGGCCGGACCGCTGCCCTGGGAACAAGGAACCGCCACCGGCACCCTCCTGGGCCAGCCGGTATAACCTTCAGACCTGACGGGTTCAGGAAAACCTGTCAGGTCTGGCAATCCAATGAGGTGTTTGACATGCGCCGCATCATCAGAAAATGGACCCACATGCTTCAGCACAGACCATCGCTCGTCGCGTTCGGTCTCATCGCCGCCGGCCTCGTCGGCGTCTTGCTGATCGGCCTCACCGCGCTGGCCAGCGACGACGTCCCCCTGCCGCGCATCACGCCCCTCCCCACTCTCGCGCCGTCGATCCAACTCTCGCCTGCTGCAGGCCCGCCGGGTACGTTTGTCACCGCCACCGGTACAGGCTGGCGGCCCGGGGAGACCGTTTTCGTGCGCCTGGACGCGCCCTCGCCCGGCGTGGACACAGACGTGTACCTGGCATCTGCGACCGTGACGGCGGAGGGGCGCTTTAGCGCATCGTTCGTCTTTCCCTCCGACCCGGACTGGACCGGACCGGCACACGTGCTCGTCGCCGCCCAGGAGGTCACGTCCGCCAACCAGGCCTGGGCCGCGTTCCAGGTATCGGCCCCCGAAGCGACGCCCATGCCGACGTCGACCCCCAGCCAGGCTCCGACGGAGACACCCACCCAGCCCACGCCGACCGCCACACCGCCCACGCCTACGCCCCCGGCACCCACCCCCACCGCCAGCCCGACGCCCGTCGTCGCGCCTTCATCCACACCGCTGCCTGCGATCACCGCCTGGCGCGGCGAGTACTACCGCTCCCGCGATCTGACCGGCGCCCCCGCGCTCGTGCGCAACGACGTCGCGGTTAACTTTAGCTGGGGATCGGGCGCGCCGGCCGCCGGCCTACCCGCCGACGGCTTCTCGGCCCGTTGGACCCGCGTACTGCCCCTGGAGGACGGGGAGTACCGCTTCCACGCCCTCGTCGACGATGGTGTGCGGCTCTACGTCGACGACGAGCTCGTGATCGACGATTGGCACGACGGCGGCCGCCGCGAGCAAGCCGCCGATCGCCGGCTTGCGGCTGGATACCACAGCCTGCGCATAGAGTATTACGAGCGCACCGGCGACGCGCTGATCCAGGTCTGGTGGGAGAAGGTCACCTCCTACCCCGACTGGCGCGGCGAGTACTGGCCCAACCGCAAGCTGGAGGGCAGTCCGGCCCTCGTGCGCGACGACTATGCCATCGACTTTGACTGGCGCGAGGGCGCGGCAGCGGCATCCCTGCCGGCCGATAGCTTTTCCGCCCGCTGGACCCGCACCGCCGAGTTCGACCGCGGGACCTACCGCTTCCACGTCCTCGTCGACGACGGGGCCCGCCTGTGGGTCGACGATCAGCTCGTCGTCGATTCCTGGCACGATGGCGGCGCTCGCGAACTGGCCGCCGACTATGCGTTGACGCACGGGAGCCACCGCCTGCGGGTCGAGTTTTACGAGCACACCGGCAACGCCCGCATCCGCGTCTGGTGGAAGAAGCACGAGTCGCCCTCCTTCCCCGATTGGAAGGCCAGATATTGGTCGAACCGCAAACTGCGCGGTGATCCGGCCCTCGTGCGTAACGACGAGGAGATCGACTTTCGCTGGGGCAAGGACACTCCCGCCCCGGGCCTTCCGGCCGATGAATTCTCCGCCCGCTGGAGCCGCGAGATAGATTTCGGGGCCGGACTCTACCGCTTCTACGCTCGCGCCGATGACGGGATCCGGGTAACCGTCGACGGTCACCGCGTCCTGGACGCCTGGCACGACGGCAGCGGCGACGAGCTGTACACCGCCGACCTCAAGCTGCGCGGCGAGCATCAGGTCGTCGTCGAATACTATGAGCGCGGAGGCAAGGCGCTGGTCGAGTTCTGGTGGAAGCGGGTGGGCAACTGGCCAACTCAGCAGCCGCCGACGGCCACGCCGACGAGCACGCCAACGGCGACCCCAACCAACACGCCAACGGCGACCCCAACGATCACGCCGACAGTCCCGCCGACAGCGACGCCGACGATCACACCGACCATCCCCGCGACGGCCACACCGACGCCGACCCCCTCCCCGACATCCACCCCGGTGGTGACCTCGACCACCGTGCGCCTCAACGAGATCCTGTCCGCGCCCGCCGCCATCGATTGGGATGACAACGGGGTCGCCGATGACCGTGACGAATGGATCGAGCTGCACAACGCCACCTCTGCTGCCATCGACCTGACCGGTTGGTCGCTCGATGACGGGCCGGGGAGCGAGCAGCTCTACCCCATCCCTGACGGCACGATTCTCCAACCCGGTGCTTTCGCCGTCCTCTACCGCCGGGACACCGGCATTGCCCTCCCCGATGGCGGCGGGCAGGTCCGGTTGCTGGACGTGGACGGTGCTGTCGTCGATAGCGCCACCTTTGGCGCACTCGACCCCGATCGCAGCATCAGCCGGGGCGACGATGGAGCCTGGCACGCCAGTTGGCCGCCCAGCATGCACGCGCCCAACTGGCCGCCGCCACCGCCTCCCGGTCCGACCGTCTGAAACTTCTTCAAGCAGGCCCAAACAGGAGCGCCCCGTCTTTGCAGACGGGGCGCTCACTTCCAAGTTGCACCATCTACGGTGCTGGGCCTATCTAGTCTTCTTCTTCGTCTTCGTAATCCCAGCTATCGTCCAGCGGAAAATCCACCTCGAACGGGCTGACGCTGATCACTTCCAGCTCCTGGCCACAATCGCCGCACGTGATCATCGCCCCCATGCGCGGCTTCTCCACGATGATGTCCGAATCACAATTTGGGCAGTACGCCTTCGCCATATCTGGCCTCCTGTGTCCCTTCAGGATTATCGCCCGCCGATCCATCCGACGAGTCGCGTGCAGTATAACACAAAACGCGCGCCACGGCGGTGAGGGATTGGTGAACCTCCGGTGAAGATTTGGGGCGCATTGGTTCGACGGGCCAGCCCTGACTTGCGCAATCTGGGATTGGCCCATTCCTCCAGCGAGAACCCCGAAAAGGTCAGCGCCAGTACGACGAGTGTGATGCACAACCCTGGCGGTACTGCCCACCAGATCCACACGTCTGATATAAAGATAGTTGGGTATTGGAAAGCATAGTGCAGCATCATTCCCCAGCTCTTGGTGGCGGGATCGCCCAACCCCAGGAAGCTCAATCCGGACTCGGCCAGGATCACGTGCTGAAACTCTGCGATGAAGCGGGTGAGTGCGATAGGCACACTGCTGGGCAGGAGGTGGCGAAGGATGATGTGCGGATCGTCCGCGCCCACCACCCGGGCGGCGTCCACGTACCCGCTGGTTCTCTCGCTCAGGACCCGGGAACGGACTAGGCGGCTCGTCCTCGGCCAGCCAAAGAGCACAAAGACCAGAACAAGAGTCCACAAGCCCGGCTTGAGAAAGGCTGCCAGAAAAACAATCAACGGGAAACGAGGGATGGCCAGGAAAACGTCGACGATGCGCATGATCGCGAAACCAAGCCTCTCGTAATATCCGGCCACCAGACCCACAAAGATGCCGATAATCGTCGAGAGAGCGCCAGAAATCAAGCCCGCAAGCAGAGAGAAACGTGCGCCGTGAAAAAGTTCACCCAGGATGTCGTGGCCAACGTCATCTGTCCCCAGTAGATGCCGCCCCGACGGCGGCGACATCGGCACGTCCATCTCGACCGGTGCATACGGCGAAAACACGGGCGCTAGTACGGCCAACAGGCCAAAGATTGCCAGCACGGCAAATCCCACCGCTGAGAGCCCTTTTCCCCGAACCATCTGGCTCAGCTCACCCACGTCGCCCTCGCTCTTGGATCCAAACGGGCGTACAGCAGATCGGCCACCAGGTTGAAAAATACGACAAACGCCGTGATGAGCAAGAACCCCCCTTGGAGCAGGGGATAATCCCGCGCCGCGCTGGCCTGATAGATCAGGGTCCCCATGCCGGGATAGGCAAAGACGACCTCCACGAACATGGTGCCCATGATCGCGAACCCCAAGCGCATAGCGATTGTCGTGACGATGGGTAAGAGGGCGTTGGGCAAGGCATGCTGTAGGAGAACCCGCAACTCCTGCAGCCCCTTGGACCTGGCGGTGCGGACATAGTCTTCCCCTAACACGCTGAGCATCGAATTGCGCGTGAGCAGATAGATGCCGGGCAAGTGCGTCAACACCAGGGCCAGACATGGGAGGAACCAGTGATGCACCACATCCTTGACCTGCTCAAGACCACCTGCCTGAACCGCTGCCGGGCTCTGGGCACCGCCGATGGGGAAAGCGCCCAACTTGAAGCTACAGATGATGATGAGAAGCATCCCCAAGAAAAACGGGGGCCAGGAGCCTAGGGAGAAGACAAAAATCAGCAGTCCAACATCCACCTTCGTCCCTCTCTTCCAGGCAGACACAGCCCCCAGCAACGTGCCGAGGAGCGTATAGATGATCGCCGCCGTGCCGCCCAGGAAGAGAGTCCACTTGAGTCGTCCCAGGAGGACGGATGAAACCGGGCCATTGTAGTAGATGGACCATCCCAGGTCACCTCGGGTGAGGCCGAAAAGGTAATCCCTGTACTGTTCGACGAGCGGTTTGTTCAGGCCATAGTACTCTGCCAGGTTCTCCCGCATCTCCTCCGTGAGAAGGATGGGCGCATCGGCACCCGGATCACCGATGAGACACGAGAGGGGGTCGCCCGGCATCATGCGAGGCAGGAAAAAGTTGAGCGACACGAGAACGAACGCGGTGATCAGATACTGGACAAATCTCAAAGCTACCTCCGCAGGAATATCAGTTTGTTCATGGAAAGGGGAATCCCAAAGCCCACCCCACCCGTTGTGTAGAACCACGTGTCCAGCTTGGACGGGCAAAAGACCGTCCGCATCTTGGGGTGCCACAGGGTCAGCACGGGCAACTCCTCGGCGACGATGTGTTGAAGTTGCAACACGATGTCACGCCGCCGTTCCCCATCGACCGTGCTGGCTTGCTCCTGATAGAGGCGGTCGTACGTCTCGTTGTCGTAGGTGCTGGCCGGCCACGTCGGCACGCGCAAGGTGGCGGGATTCGCGATGCCGCCGTGTCCGCTTATCGCCAGATCGAAATTGCCCTCCCTCAGGAGACCATCCACGGTGCTGCGGTCGCCGGTCTTGAGCTCGACCTGAATACCAACCTGTTCCAGATCGGCCTGAATGAGCTCCGCCTCCCTGGCATACTCCGCCGTCGTGATCAAGGTGACGCTGTCGTCACCCATCCCCACCTCATCGATCAAAGCTCTGGACTTTGTCCGGTCCACCTCGTAGGCGGGCAAGTTTGGGTTGTACCAGTCCGCAAAAGGAGAGATGATGCCCAGATTGGCCACAATCGCCCCACTGTGCGTCACCTGATCGACAATCCTCTCCCGATCCACTGCGTGGGCAACGGCCTTTCTGAGATCGACGTTGTCAAAGGGAGGCCGGGTCGCGTTAAAGACGAGCTGCAAGACCCAGAAACTGGGGCCATCGATGTGTTGGTAGTCGGGGTCGCCGTCAAACACGCGGGCTGCCTCCATCTCCTTGCCGGAGAAGGATGCATAGTCCGTCGTGCCGGTTTTCAGGGCCAGCGCCTGGTTCTCCACCTGGATGAACACGAGCTGATCGACCACGGGACGGCCCACAAAGTAATCGGGGTTTGCCTCGTAGACGTAGCGACCTTCCTCCTTGCTGTACTCGACCAGTTTGAAGGGACCGGTGCCGACGACCGCCCCTGCATCGAGGAACTTGATCGGATCGTCGACGCTCTCCCAGATGTGCCGCGGGATGATTGGCAGCGACCCGACCAGGGACTCGTGGCACCCGGCGACCGGCTCTGTCAAGTGGATCGTGATGGTATGATCGTCCACGATCTCCGTCCCCGCGACTTGGTCCACCGGCCAGGACCATTTGAAGGACGCTTGATGTTCCTCAAAGTAATCAAAGGTGAAAGCCACGTCCTCGACGGTCAGCGGCACGCCATCGTGCCAGGTGACACCTGGATGCAGCGTGAATGTCCAAGCGATCCCGTCTTTGGATACGTCCCAGCTATCGGCCAGCCATGGGATCACCCCCTCCTCGTCCTTCCAGGTCAGCGTATCGAAGAGGAGCGACATCCGTATGTACCCGGGGCCCCGGGAGTAGAAGGCAAACGGGGAGGGATACCCCCAATCTTCCCCGGGCAAGGTAAGCACGGCGGGCTCCGAGGCGTGGGACAGCGCGCCACCGGACGAGGAATCCGGTGCCGACCTAGATCCCGGCCCCGCAGCATTCGGCGTGCCGGTGGATATAGAGGCCGACGCACACCCGGTCACCAGGCCAACCACCAGCAAAACCAGGACAAAACGACCTATGCGTTCCCTTGTGTTAACTGCCACGTTGTTACTCCTTTCGTGATCGATGTCTCACGCCCGGCCGGGAAAAGTGTCCTCACAGACCGCGCTCGCAAACGGCGTCACACGCGCCGGTCGCGGGCCTCGAAACAGGGGATGCAGTAGGGTTTACCTCGGAGGAAACGGACCCGCGTCTCCATCACCCGCTCGCCGCAGCCGGCGCAGGTCATCGATTCGTAGATGCGGGCATGCTCTGGAACGACGGGCTCGACCGTCTGCACGTCGAACAACTCGGTGACGGGGCGGTCAAGGATCTCTTGTATCTGCTCTTGGCGCAGTTGCTGCGCGCGCTGGCGATCCTCGTCGGTGGCCTGGCCGGCCCCCAGCTTTTTGTAGAGGGCCTCACGTTCGCGGTCCCGGGGGCTGGAACCTCCGGGACGGACGACGATCCGGATGGCCCTGCCATCGGAGCGACGGATGAACGTAAAGGCATTCTTGCCATAGTCCAGATGAATCAGGTTTCCCTTGCCAAACGTGCAACCGGTGAAATACTGGATAGCGTCGACAGCGCAGTTGTCGGTTTCGACAATGGCGACGACTTCCTCATCACCGGCGTGCGGGCCAATCTTGCGCAGGGCGATATCGGCCACCCGGATACCCATCGCCAGGCCGGGACACCAATGACCGTGAAACTGTTTAACGCCCTCGATATCCAGCCTTCCGATCTCACCACTGATCATGATCTATGTCCTCCAGTTTGACGTTATAGATTCACACCGGGCGACCGTTGCCCCTCAAGGCCTCAGCAAACAAAAGGGCCACGAAGGACACCCGGCTTCTCGCCGGAAGTGGCCTTCATGGCCCCAGGGTCGCGCGTGCAGTTGGACTGACAAAGGTGCTGGGAACGCAAAAGACCGCCACGTGCAGGTGCCCGGCCTTCAGGCCGTCCGCTGGCGATCTTCACGATACGCTATTGAGCGCCGACTTCATGTCGGCGCAAGGACTATACCACGGACCTGGGGAGATGTCAACCGGTCGATTCCTGGGCAACTGGTTTTGTGTTTCCCTGAGGGTGTGCTATAGTATCCACATCACCCGCCGGATGCAGGGGGATCCCCAACTGGGCAGAGGATAAGCCGTCGGAATATGACCACGAGGAAAGTACCTCACATCGGCAAACTGCCGCCAAAGCACACCTTCATCCTGAATCCCTACGTCGACGCCCGCTTCACCCGCTGCCCGGGCTGCGATCAACCGACGAAAATACGCAAACTGCCACTCTTCATCCACGTCGACCCCCTGAACCCCGTCGTGCTCGGCAAGACCTGCCGCTACTGCCCTGACTGCGACCTGCTCATCGTCCACCAGGACGAACTGGAGGCCTAACTGGCGGCCCTGTTCGAGGAGCGCGATCCCTCACTCGTCGGCAACGACTACCTGGTCCTGGGCACAGTCGAGCGCCAGGCCTGGCGTCAGAGGGTAAAATAGCCCAAGGGCATCGACGAGATGTTGGAGCACCTCCACGAATTCAAGGAGGTCCGCACCGTCGAATACCAGCCCGCCGGCTGGTACCCGGCCGACGAGCCAACGACGCCATCGAGAGAGAACACCCAGCCGGCCGTCCCGAAAAAGCGCCGGCCTGCACGAAAACGCAGGAGGGGCAAGCACACAGGCGGCGAGTAACTGGCGAACCCATGGTCAAGATTGGGGTGTGTATGACAACCCGATCCGTGCAACACGCTGCCAGTTTCATCATAGCCGACACCCCGCACGCGCGCCGCCTGTCCTGCACACCAGGACGTGTACATGGTCGGAAAATGTCTGCCCAGGTAGATTCCGTCCTGTGGCTCGCTCAGGCATGCTTGCCCCCCGATAAGCAAGGGACTGCCTGGGCAAGTGGTTTTGCGTTTCCATGGGGGTGTGCTATACTGGGGTACAGAAAAAAGAACAGGCATCGCGGCTTTCGCACAGCCGGAGGCAATGGCCAGGGACAGTGGGAACGCCCTGGCGGGTATACGCCCACATCGGGGCCCGTCGGTGCTAGCCCACTGGTGGGCCTTCTGCGTATAATCAACCAATCCGCAGCGCTCATAGGTCGCTCTGCCAGGCAGGTAGGGCCCACGGAAGAGAATGCCGGTCATCCAGGGACAGCGCAACTGACACACGCAGGAGAACGAACCCGATGAAGACGATCTTTGACAACTGCGAACCACGGCCCGAGGTTCTGCGAGGAGAACTGCGAGATGAGATCTTTGCCGCGCGCCTCAGAGACGTCATCGAAGGCAAGGCTGAGCCTGTCTATCAAGACCCTGCGATCTTTTTCGACAACACGTACCCCACCGCGGGCCTCAAGCTGTTGCTCGAAGAGACATTGGGTCGGCTGACGGGTATGAAGCCGGCCAACAACGCCATCATCCGCCTGGAGACGGCCTTTGGCGGCGGCAAGACCCACAACCTGATCGGCCTCTACCACGCGGCCCATGGATACCAGCCAGGCT
>Ga0180431_10010089_pt1 | contig 10545 bp, 12 predicted proteins | sample SS_ome_11_FD_132459 | JGI IMG/M metagenome (GOLD analysis project Ga0180431, IMG submission 132459) | Hypersaline lake sediment archaeal communities from the Salton Sea, California, USA - SS_1_MS_1 metaG | ecosystem: Environmental > Aquatic > Non-marine Saline and Alkaline > Hypersaline >... | reverse complement strand
GGGCTATCGGTCCGCTACTGGGTTTTACCTCAGGGAGCATGGAGTCTGGTATGTTGAATATTTCGAGCAGCTCCGGGTCCCAGTGCGTCTCCTTGATGTTGTACAGTAGTGTTCTACTAGCGTTGCTTGGATCTGTGGCGTGGGTTTCTCCATTTGTGAGTTTGAAAATGAGGTATGTATCTATAGTACCGAATAATAGGTCTCCACGTACCGCTTTTTCCTGTGCTCCGGGGATGTTATCCAGGACCCATCGTATTTTGGGGACACTGAAGTAGCTATCAGGCACGAGACCAGTCTTTTCTTTGATCATCGGTCCGTATTCTTTTTTGATCTCCTCGATTAGCGCGGCGGTTCTTCTGCATTGCCATACTATCGCGTTGGTGATGGGGGCTCCTGTTGTCTTATCCCAGATTACTGTGGTCTCGCGCTGGTTGGTGATGCTGATACAAGCGATGTCCCTTGGGTCTGCTTTGGCTTGGTTTAGCGTGTCTCTGATTGCTGCTTGTTGTGCAGCCCAAATCTCTTCAGGGTTGTGCTCGACCCACCCCGGTCTTGGATAATATTGGGTAAACTCATGTTGCCCAATGGCTTGTACCTGTGCCTGTTCATCGTATAGTACGGCTCGGGCGCTCGTGGTTCCCTCGTCAATTGCTAGTATGTATTGCGTCAAGTCTGGTTTGGATTTGTTGGGGTGTTATTTGAGTTTAGTCCGGGGGAATGGTTTTACCAAGTGATCTCACTGGTATAGGTATGAGTCAGCGAGAGACCAGTTTTAGTAAAGAGACCAAGTATCTCCTCTATGTACCCAAAGATTACGGAGATGACCCGTACCCATTATTGATATTTCTCCATGGGGCGGGGGAACGAGGAGACGATTTGGAGCTTGTGAAGATTCATGGCCCCCCGAAGCTAATTGAGGCGGGGGTCGAGCTTCCCTTCATTGTCGCTTCTCCTCAGGTCGAGGAGGGGGAGTGGTGGAGCCCAAGTACCGTTGTCTGGGTGCTGAAGGATGTCGAGAAGAGGCTGCGTGTAGACCCAGATAGCGTGTATCTAACTGGGCTAAGTATGGGGGGTTACGGTACATGGGAGACTGCGATCAAGTATCCTAACCTGTTTGCTGCGATTGTGCCTATCTGCGGTAGGGGGGATCCTGCGTTGGCGGAGAGGATCAAGCATATTCCGACCTGGATATTCCATGGAGCCAAGGATACGGTGGTTCCGGAGAAGCATTCAGCAGCTATGTTTGAGGCTCTTGAACCATACGGAAATGTCAGTTATACTGTTTATCCTGAGGCTGAGCATGATAGCTGGACCGAGACTATGAGAACATGCTTCTCTATGAGTGGATGTTGCACCATAAGAGAAACGAAACAGTCTAGGTATGCACCCTAGTTGCTATTTTTCTGGGTTTTGAAGGATTTTATTCATTATTTTTCTGGATTTGCATTAACATCCATGCCCAAACACTGTATTCTATGAACTCGGTCTCTGTTAGATTTCTCTGTAATATTTTCCGAGTTTTCATGGTATCCGTGTTTTCTGCATCTATTTTCTGTAGCTCAACAATGGGAATATTTTTCATCAATCTAAGGATCTGCTGCTGGATTAGACGAGTGCCTGCCTTAACATAGTACTTGTTTTGTTCCTCTGTAAACCCCATAGCATTATGGTGTATTTTCGTGTAAATAACCCCAGCGGGTAAATAAGGAGGAAAAATGAAATTTTTCCTCGGCGGTTCTCTATTAGTTTATCATATTAATAGAAAATACGCCATGAAACGGTATGGTGTGTAATTACATCCCTTTTGACTGTTAGAAAGAGTAGCTTCGAATGGAGTCGTAATATATATCTGGGAAATTATGGTTATTTTTAGAATTATCTCTTCATAATGTCTTTATTACGAGTCTCCATGTTTTTGAGATGGAAGTTTTTCACCTAATAATCGGCGTATTATTGGCCCTAGGGGTAGCGATCACGATATTTGAAGAATCCTCACGCAAAAAGTAGGCGCGTATGTTTTATCCATATTTAACAAGTTAGTTTCATGCAGAATATTGATTACTTTAACTCAGCCACGGTTGAGAAGATGCAGAAGCTTCCTAACTCAAAGTGGCTAAGATATCCTAAGGATGTTATACCTCTCTGGTTGGCCAACCCAGACTTTATTATAGCGCCAGAGATCAAGCAAGCCCTAATCAGGGCAGTGGAAGCCAGCGATCTATACTATAACAACGATGATATGGCGAGGGAGGCGATGGCTGAAAAGATAAACCGGGTAAACAATCTGGAAGTATCGCCCAGTGATATTATGATAACTCAGGGAGTGGACCCGTATATCTGGCTGGCTGTAAGAGAGGCGTGTAATCCCGGGGATGAGGTTGTATTGACCAATCCCATGTATGGTGAGTTCAATAATGTCCTGGATCCATTGGGGGTGAAGGCGAGGTACTGGGAGCTGAGTGAAGCAGAGGGGTATAGGTTTGACGCTGAGCAGTTGAAGAAGCTGATTGGGTCGAAAACCAAGGCCATAGGGGTTTGTAACCCCCATAATCCAACGGGCAGGGTGATGAATCTGGAAGAGTTGAAGGCTATAGCGGATATAGCTGTGGACCATAAACTCAAGGTGTTCGTGGATGAGCTCTGGGAAGACGTGATTTTTGATGACCGAAAACACATTACACTAGCGTCTCTAAACCCCGAGATTGAAGCACAGACATCCACTGCGTGGGGCGTCTCCAAGACGTTCGGTGTCGCAGGTCTCTACTTGGGATATGTTTGCATTACTGACCCGGAGACATTGACTCGGTTTAGGAAATATGGGAAATGCATTCAGAGAGGAAGCACAACTCTCGCTAGAGCGGCTGCGCCGGTTATGCTGGATAAACGCCTTGACTGGTGGAGACGAGACATGATAACCCACCTGCACCGGATAAGAGAAATATGTTATGAGAGGCTGAACGAGATACCCGGAGTAGCATTGCCCAAGTTTGAGGGAACCTATGTGCCCTTAATCCGCTTTGACCATGATATGAGTAGCCGTGAGATGTTTGAGTATCTATTGAGAGAGGCTAAGGTTGCCCTTGCGCCGGGGTCCAATTATGGGTCTAAGGGTGAGGGATACCAAAGGATATGCATAGCTACAAGTGAAACCATAATAAATGAGACTATATCGAGGATTGAGGTTGCACTCAAGTCCCTCTAATCTGCGTGCATCAAACCTTTGTTTACTTAATTCCTACCACAAATGGAATTTCACCACAATTTCGAATATTTTATCGCGCACGCTCATTTGATCGACTTCAAGGCAGAAGAGTACACAACAAAGTCACAAAAGATGCAGCGCGCGCATAACAGTAATGAATCATTGCGGTCTAATCGCATGGGCTAGGTATTTGAAGCGATGTTCTACGTGTTTTATCTGTTTTTAATTACATAAGCAGCGGCTCCAAGCACACCTAAAGCTATCACTGATGCCGTGATGATGGTGGTTGTTTGCATCTGATTGGTTTCTACCTCATAGGTTACTTCTTCGAGGTTCTCGATGTCTTTCATCTCCCAGACTACCAGTTGCTCCTCCTGTAGTATGGGTTCCTTGGTCTCAGTTGGGATAATGAAGGTAACATACTGGTTGTTGCTTGTTTCTCCCTCGAAAACCAGATTGAGGTCCTCAAAATCCCCAGTCTTTGACAGCTCCTCGAAGAAAACCATTAACATCTCAAAGGATGTGGGCTCTAACCCTAGGCTATCTACGGATAGACTTGACTCTGCAGTTTCATCCCCATAAGTGGAGGTTGATTCTATCACCAAGTGCCGAACAAGCAAGTTTATCGGCTGTGCACTCTGGATTAACGCCCTATCATCGATGCCTATTTCATCGCTTTCAAGTGCCTCCTCTAGAGCTGAGTCTTTTAACTTGTTAAGCTCCATGTTGAAGTCCCCTGCGACGGTTCCCCCAATGTCTGCTTCAAGAAGGAGGTTGTCGCCGCTGAAGGTGACGTGATAATCGATTGAATCAATTGATAACTCTGGAAGATCTCCAGATATCTCTGGGGGAGTTATCTCCGCGCTATACTCCTCGAATGCGGATGTCAACCCCTCTTGGATATCACCCGATAGCCTCATGGCTACTGTAAACGACGCGTATTCTAGACCCTCCTCAAAGTCCAGAAGCTCAAACTTCTCCATTATGACGTTTCCGTCTGAAGCCTCCATGATCATGGAAGATAACTGTGTTTCAAGCATCGGTATCATGGCTGTGAGCATCTGCAGCTCTTCCCTCGGGTACATAGTGTAGTATAGTTTCGCCTCAAGCATCAGATCCAATATGAACCCAAAAGGCGGCTCCACAATCACAAACCCTAGGCTCCCTTCGATACCCAGATATCCAGGGTAATCCACAAGGGCTGTTATGTTTGTAACGGTTTCATCGCTGTGAGCCGCCAAGTCTAGGTTGAGATTTGCTAGCTGTGAATAAACTGAGGGATCCAACTGGATGTTGATATCGCTATCAAATGAGGTGAGGGCATCATCTTCCACGTTGATGTCTATAGTCATGTCGAGGTTTCTGATGTCAGACTGCCCTTGCAAAGGCGAATAGTTGTAGCTTTGGTCTCCCTTGAGGGTCATGATGATGCTTCCATCAGGAGCCACGGTTATGGCGATATAGTTGTCATATTCTAGCTCAGAGTCGGTTCCATATGCGTACAGTGGGGTTAACATAAGTGCCACGATGAGCAACACAATGAAAAATAAACGTTTACAGTAATGTTTCATTTTATATCTCTAGAAATAAATGATTGGATTAATTAAAGGAATATGGATTCATAGAAGGTAGCAATTCTACAGACTTCCATATTGTATTATTTCCATCTCATAGATACTGAATTTCTATTAGTGATTCCCATGATTTACAGCCATTATAATATTTTAAATTGGTTTTAAATTAGTGTTAAATACCTAAAAAATACCTGAATCAATGATTCTAGGTTCATTGAAGGATGAATCTAGGGTTGATGGTGAATAATGTGTTAGTGATGGCATCTTTCAAATGGAGAGGAACAGCAACAGAGCTCGAGGACTTGGATAAGATATACAAAAAATGTGCTGAAAACGTTGATGGCTGTGAGTTTAAGGGGCGGTATAGTTCGTGGCAGACCCCGTATAACTGGGCTTACCTCTACAAGGTTGATGATATGGGTAAATTCCAAAAGGCGATGCAAAGCGTTGATTTTGATCGAGATTATAATAAGCTTCCTGCTTTTGTTGTTGAGTTTTGGTCAGGACCATTTTAGACAATCCACTTTTTTTATAATTCGAAACGTTTTCCGAGTGTATTCTAGATCGATGATTTTATCCATGCTCTCAAGTGTGAAGAGGTAAGGAGTGAAATATATCCTAGAAAGAATTCTATATGGGTCAAAGAGATGCTCAAATATGTCTTGATTGTTGGGGGTTTTATTATGATTTTCCTTACCTTGTTGCCTCCTACTTGGTATGTTGATGTGGGTACGTTGTTGTTGGGGGTTCTGCTTCTTGTGCTGGGGGTATTGGAGTTGAATAAGGAGAGAAAGCAGTCCAGCGAAGAAGGGTTGTAAATAATTGCAGAAATCATAGATTTTTATACAGGATAATAGTGTTATTGGACAAGTTCGATATCGTATTGGTTTTGTGTTTCATGTGCTTGTTGTTCTAGCTCTTTTTGCGTCATATCTAAAATTGACATTATCTGACTGGTGCTTTCCTCGATAACATGGATTGCTTGTTCGGTTTCCATATCTCCTAGACGTAAAATATGTGCGGCTTGGCCGATTAGTAAAACCCTGTTTCTTATCTCTTTAGAGTTTCCAAATAAACCAGTCTTGAAGATATGGTTTTTTTCGATTATCAGTCTCTCATTTTTATCTCTGCTGGCTGAGTATTTTGATTCTAGATTAACGACAATCTCACCTGCAAACACCAGTATTACTACTAAACCAAATCTCTCGATGAATTTATGTGGATAAAAAGTCAAGAAAGTGTTCACACCGAATACAAAATAATCAATAATACAGTCTAAAACCCAGAATAAGGCTGCTATGAGGAGCATACCTATCCTTATCTTAGTTGGGTTATTCACATTGTTAATGATAATAATCGACTTTTAACGATGATAGAATAAATATACCTATTATATGGGTTTTTTCTGAGTGAGTTTATTCTGTTCTATCTGGTTGATTTGGTATCCGCTGGTGGTAACTCGGTGCATTTTTTTGTTTGGGGTTTTTATCTTTTTTGTGACTTTGGGGTTTTTTGTTTCTACAGAAATGCGTTGTGGGACATCTTTGGTGGTTTATAGTTGTTTATGGGTTAGTTCACATAGCGTTTTCTGGTTTGTTGTGGGTATTTTTTGGGGTTATGTTGAGGTGATTAATGTTTCAGTGTTTTCTACTGGGATGTTTGCTTTTTTGGCTGCTTGTTCTAGTTGGTTGTCCATGGTGACAAGTGTGAGTTTTTGTTGTTGAGCGGTTGTGAGGTATGCTGAGTCATAGTATGTTAGGTTGTACTGGAAGGCGTTTTCCATTATTGAGATAATTGTTTGCTTGGTTTGTATCTCGTGTTTATTCATGAGGGTGATGATGTGGATAACCTGCGTTAATGATTCTATGGCTGTGTTTTTATCTGGTTTTTTATAGAGTTTGTTGATCTTCCAGATAGTGTTTCCGAGTTCGTAGAGTGTTAAGTCTAGTAGATGCTCGTGTTTGAGGAGGGTGGGGGCTTCTTGGGGGTGGTTTTTTGTTAGTAGTATTATGGCTGAGGTGTCGAAGAGTTTTTTCATCTCTGGTCTCGGGTCTCCCGGGTAGCTTTTATGATTTCTTCGTCGGGTATTTCGCGGAGTAGCTGGCTGAGTTTCTCTGCGGCTTCTCTGGCTTTCTCGTCTTGGATTCTTCTTACCTCGTTTTCTAGGGCTTTTCGGGTTACTTGGCTTATTTTTACCCCTGTTTCTTCGAGTTGTTTTTTTAGTTCATCGGGTATTCTTACGGTTATGGACGCCATACTATCATGTATGTACAATAATTGTCTTACATAAAAGGTTATGTTTATTGTTTATTTGTATGCGCTGATGGGTCTCGGGTTATGGTTTCATGCTTGTTTGTGACGCTTGTTTTTGATTAGTTTCTTGGATGAATGATTGGAACGCGCTTGTTTAAGATATAGATGGAGTGCTCATGGCGTGTATGGGCTACCTCAACACGCATAAATGGTCTCGGGAGAGATATACGGGATAGGTGTCATGGATGGGTAGGGTAACGGGTAGGGATTTGGGGGTTCCCTTCAGGGGGGAGCCTGGGCGTTTTAACGCGATAACTGATGTTGAGGGTGTAAGAGTTGGTCATTCAACCATAATCAAGGGGGAGGCTGTGAGGACTGGGGTGACTGCGGTCTTGCCTCGCTCCGGGTTTGATCCTGTGTTTGCGGGTTGGTTTAGTTTGAATGGGAATGGGGAGATGACGGGTACGACTTGGGTGGAGGAGTCGGGGTTCTTGGAGGGTCCTGTGATGATTACGAATACTCATAGTGTTGGGGTGGTGCATGATGCGGTTATTGAGTGGATGAGTAAGGAGAAGTTGAAGAACCCTGAGATTGGTGAGGTTTCTTGGTCTTTGCCTGTGGTGGGTGAGACGTGGGATGGGCGCCTGAATGATATTAATGGTTTTCATGTGAAACGGGAGCATGCCTTTGAGGCGTTGAATAATGCGATGGGTGGGCCTGTGGAGGTGGGTAATGTGGGTGGTGGTACTGGTATGATGTGCCATCAGTTTAAGGGGGGAATAGGCACCAGTTCGAGGATGGTTGATGGTTATACTGTTGGTGTGCTGGTGCAGGCTAATTATGAGTTAAGGGAGCAGTTGATGATTGCTGGTGTTCCTGTTGGGTTGGAGATTAGCGACTTTATGCTGGAGATCAGTGGTGAGGGTGGTTCTATTATAGTGGTGGTGGCTACTGATGCTCCCTTTTTGCCACATCAGTTGAAGCGTCTAGCTCGGAGGGTCCCCATGGGGATAGCCAGGGTAGGTGGGGTGGCTGGTAACGGCTCGGGGGATATTTTCATCACCTTCTCCACTGCTAACACTGGAGCATGGAGAAAAACTGGGGAGAGTAACCTTGTGATGTTGCCGAATGACAGTATGACGCCATTCTTCGAGGCATCTGTTCAAGCCGTTGAGGAGGCCATAGTAAACGCGTTGACGGCTGCCGAGACCATGACGGGGCTCAATGGGAATACGGTTTACGCGTTGCCCCATGACAGGCTGAGAGATGTACTCCGTAAATACAATAGGCTTAAGGAATAACAATAGTCTTCTAGCCGAGTGGAAGATGGAACATATAATGTAAAAAGGTCGTAATTACACGCCATATTTCATTCTGTGAATACATTAGCGTTTGTGATCATTTCTTGTAGGTATGGGTGGAGGTTTGGTGTGGGTTTTGTGATCCATTTGTGGTCTCGGTGTTCATTGTTTAGTGTTACTTGGTCTGTGGGTACTGTTACCTTGTAATAGGTGGTAACTGTCTGGGTGGTAGGCCAAAAGTGGCTCATAGTTGCTACTTGTTGGATACTTTGAGGCTCTAAACCTGTCTCTTTTTGAAGCACTCGTTTTACTGCTTCTTCTAGGGTCTCGCCGAGTAATACACGTCCACCGGGGATAAACCAGAGATCCTTACCAGGCTCATTATTCCGGAGCATTAAGAGTAATTTTCCCTGGTAGATTATGAGCAGGTCTACGCAAGGAATAGGTAGGTTTTCCTTTATCTTTGTGTATAAGGGCTCTTCTATCCAGTTACTGGGCATCTTAACTACTCTCTAGGATTTGTTCTTGGTTTTCCCGGTACCATTTGATAGTCTTGGTTAAGCCATCTCGTAAGCTGGTTTTTGCTTCGAAGTCGAATTTTTCTTTGGCTTTTGTTACGTCGAGGGCTCTTCGGGGTTGTCAATCGGGTTTGGATGAGTCCCAAATTATCTCCCCACTATAGTCGCAGAGTTGTTTGAGCAGCTCGACAAGGTCTTTGATGGTTATTTCTTTTCCAAAACCGAGGTTTACAGGCTCAGGTTCATCGTATTCTAGTGTAGCTTTAATTATAGCTTTAGCTGCATCCTCTACGTAGAAGAATTCTCGTGAGGCTGATCCTGTTCCCCAGACTGTTACAGTTTTCTCGTTTTTTATCTGGGCTTCAATCATTTTTCTGATAAGCGCGGGAATCACGTGTGAATGGTCTGGGTGAAAGTTGTCTCCGGGACCATAGAGATTCACGGGTAATAGGTATATTGCATTTAAGCCATACAGTTGTCGGTATGCTTGAGCTTGGGTTAGTAGTATTTTTTTTTGCTATTCCGTATGGGGCGTTGGTTTCTTCGGGATATCCGTTCCAGAGCTCAGATTCTTTGAATGGAACTGGAGTATATTTTTGATAAGCACATACAGTACCAACAAGCACTATTTTTTTTACATGATTGATTCTTGATGCTTCTATGAGGTTGATTCCCATTACTGCGTTATCATAGAATAGTGAACCTGGATATTTCTGGTTGTATCCTATTCCTCCAACATTTGCAGCAAGATGGACCACAAGGTCTTTGTTTTTTGTTTCGTTGAGGCAGTTTTCCATTTCTCTGAGGTCGCACTCTTTACTACGGGGAATAAAGATATTCTCAAGTTTCTCCCCATTCCAATCCACCATTTTCCGATGATAACCGCATACTTGGAATCCCAGTTTCTCGTAGAAAGCAATACTGCCCGTATTATGGGCCATCACAGATGCGCCGAGATGGGTAAACCCATGCTTCCTACACCATGGAAATATACCCTCCACCCATAGAGCCCTACCCACACCCTTACCCCTGTGTTCCGGCATCACCCAAGTACCTGGCTCACCACAATGACACAACCTATCACTATACCTCCACCGTGGAGCTACCCCGGCAAAACCGGCAAACTCAGACCCAATATACGCCACAAACACCGCTTCACGAGACCCAAGACCCAACAGATACACCCGCTCCTCCTCAGGAGAAAACGGGTTAAGCACCGTCTTCCTCTCACCGACACAGATGTTAATCAACCGGGAAATAGGGCCAGCATCACGCACAGCATCAGCATACCCAACAACAAACCCAACCATAACAACTAGAAACCCAAACACCATATTAAACACACCCAAGACACCACACAGCACCAAGGTCTGGCCCAACACCCAAATAGAAACCAGTATAAAACAACCCGACAGAGAGAACAGGATACAGTTTATCTAAGCGCTGTATACACTGCATATTATGTGGGATGAATCGGAGCCAAAGTGGACCTACATCTTCATCGCAACATCACTAGCATTCTACATACTCCAAATGATAAGCCACATCGAGGTATACCTAGCCTACATACCAGCCTACACCATACAACACCCATGGACCCCCATCTCAGCCATATTCCTACACATAAACCTAAACCACCTCATCTACAACATGCTAGCCCTACTCATCTTCGGCACAATACTCGAAAAAAGAATAGG
>Ga0180431_10010088_pt1 | contig 10546 bp, 8 predicted proteins | sample SS_ome_11_FD_132459 | JGI IMG/M metagenome (GOLD analysis project Ga0180431, IMG submission 132459) | Hypersaline lake sediment archaeal communities from the Salton Sea, California, USA - SS_1_MS_1 metaG | ecosystem: Environmental > Aquatic > Non-marine Saline and Alkaline > Hypersaline >... | reverse complement strand
ACCCTTGGCATCCGTCCGGTTTACAAGCTTGTGGATACGTGCGCGGCCGAGTTCAAGGCGGCCACGCCGTATTATTACTCCACCTACGAGACGGAAAATGAAGCCAGGGTCTCTGATAAAAAAAAAGTGATGATTTTGGGGGGCGGACCCAACCGGATCGGTCAGGGAATCGAGTTCGATTACTGCTGTGTCCATGCCTCATTTGCCCTTCGTGAAGAAGGGGTTGAGAGCATTATGGTCAACAGCAATCCCGAAACCGTGAGTACGGATTACGATACTTCAGACAAACTCTACTTTGAACCGCTGACCAAAGAAGATGTACTCCATATTGTAGAAACTGAAAAACCCATGGGCGTGATTGTTCAGTTTGGCGGTCAGACCCCTCTGAATCTTTCGGTACCGCTTCATGAATCCGGGGTCCCCATTCTCGGCACCCAGCCGGCAAGTATCGACAGAGCTGAAGATCGCAAACTTTTTCAGGCCATGCTGAACAAGCTGGGCCTGATTCAACCCGCAAACGGTACCGCCTCGTCGGTGGAAGAAGCCGTGGCCGTTGCCGAAAAAATCCGATACCCGGTCATTGTCCGTCCGTCATACGTACTGGGGGGAAGGGCTATGAAAATCGTATATGACCCTCAGGCTTTGGAAAATTTTACACGGATTGCCATCGCCGAATCTTTGGGTCATCCGGTTCTGATAGACAAATTTTTAGATGATGCGATTGAAGTGGATGTGGATGCCATTTCAGACGGCAAGAGAACCGTAATTGGCGGAATTATGGAGCATATTGAAGAGGCAGGGATTCATTCCGGTGATTCGGCCTGTGTCTTGCCGCCTCACAGCATCGCCCGGTCTATGCTTGATGAAATCGTGGATGCAACAAAAGCCATGGCTTTGGAACTTGATGTTATGGGTTTAATGAATGTACAGTATGCCATCAAAAAAGACCGGCTTTTTGTTCTGGAGGTAAATCCCAGGGCTTCCAGAACCATCCCGTTTGTCAGTAAAGCGACCGGCGTACCCCTGGCCAAACTCGCCACAAAGGTGATGCTCGGCCATACCTTGCAGGACCTCGGCCTTGACGGTCAAATCATCCCTTCCCATGTTTCCGTTAAAGAATCTGTTATGCCTTTTGATCGTTTCCCCGATGTGGACGCCCTTCTGGGACCGGAAATGAAATCCACCGGAGAAGTTATGGGAATTGATTCGGATTTCGGATCTGCGTATGCCAAAGCGCAATTCGGCGCCGGACAGCATCTTCCGGATAAAGGAACGGTTTTTATCAGTGTAAAAGACCGTGACAAGAAAGCGGCACTTGCGCTTGCAGCTCAATTTCACAAAATGGGTTTTATGATCATGGCAACCCGGGGGACCTCCTCGTTTTTAAAGAATCATGGCATATCCAATAAAATGATCAATAAAGTCTCCATGGGCCGCCCCCATGTGGTTGATGCCATTAAGAACAAAGAAATTCAGATGGTAATTAATACCGGCTCAGGAGGCGAAACCCGGCGGGATGGATATAAAATAAGACGCGCGGCCATAAAATTCAATATCCCCTATACAACAACAATCGCAGGTGCCATGGCCATGTGCAATGGTATCGCTGCGTTCAAGAAAAAAGCTCTTTCGGTTAAAACTATCCAGGAGTATAATAGTTAAATGGAATATTTTGAAAAGCCTCGTGAATCCTGCGGGATCTTTGGCATTTATGGGCACCCTGAGGCCGCAAAGCTGAGCTATTTCGGCCTATATGCGCTTCAACACCGGGGACAGGAGAGTTGCGGAATCGCTGTGGTCCGGGACAATAACATTGTCGGTCATAACGGTATGGGTCTGGTGCCGGATGTTTTTGACATAACCCATCTGGAACATTTGGAAGGAGAAAGCGCCATCGGACATGTGCGCTATTCCACTACGGGAAGCTCGATACTTTCCAATGCCCAGCCCTTTGTTATCCATCATCGCCAAAAAGCATATGCACTCGCCCATAACGGTAATCTTGTCAATGCGCACCATCTGAAAAAAGAACTCGAAGAAACAGGCTCAATTTTTCAGACCACCATGGACAGCGAAATTTTTCTCCATTATTTTGTCAGGAGCTTAAAATTAGGTTTCCAAGAAGCCCTGATTGAAACGGTATCACGGCTTAAAGGCGCATTTTCTTTTATTATGCTGACCAGCAAAGGAGAAGTCATCGGAATAAAAGACCCATACGGTTTCCGTCCGTTATGTCTTGGGAAGCTTAATGGTCATTATATTCTGGCCTCGGAGACCTGTGCGCTGGATCTTGTCCATGCTGAACTCATCCGCGAGCTGGACCCGGGAGAAATCGTTATCATCGGTGAACACGGAATCCGGAGCATCAAAATACCGGCACCCGGAACCCGATCGTTTTGCATCTTTGAATTTATCTACTTTGCAAGGCCGGACAGCACTATCTATGGTCAGAATGTTTATTTAACCAGAAAAGCCCATGGTCGGCGTCTTGCCCAAGAAGCACCGGTAAATGCAGACCTGGTAATGCCCTTTCCCGACTCGGGGACTTATGCAGCGTTGGGCTATTCGGAAGCGTCAGGAATTCCTTTTGAAATGGCCATGATTCGCAACCATTATGTGGGCAGAACATTCATTCAGCCCACCCAGAATATGCGCGATTTTGGAGTAAGAATAAAGCTGAATCCCGTAAAAAAACTTCTCAAAGGAAAAGATATCATTATCATCGAAGATTCTATAATCAGAGGAACGACGGCTAAAACCAGAATAAAAGCGCTTCGTGAACTGGGTGTGAACAAGATACATATGCGCGTGAGCGGACCTCCCCACCGCTTTCCGTGTCATTATGGTATCGATTTCTCCACCCGGGGTGAGCTGATTGCAGCAAATATGTCGGTTGAAAACCTTAAAGGTTTTCTCGACCTGGACTCGCTGTGTTATCTCAGCCTCGATGGTCTCTTGAAATCAACCGGAATTCAACACCCGGAAAACCATTTTTGCAAGGCATGTTTTGACGGGTGCTATCCCGTGGAATTCGATGAATATCTGTCCAAGCACTGCCTTGAAAGCCGCTAACCCGAATATTTCATGAAAATTTTCAAGAGGTCTTTTTATTTTTACCCCGATTTTGCTATAGAAAGAACGACATTTAAAAATCAGGAGTTAAAGGGCATGAAAAAATGAAAAAAACCGTCGCCTTTTCTAAAAACGCCACCAATGTTTTTTTTCATATCCTCACGAATTGTAACCTCAAATGCAAACACTGCTATATAAATAAAAAACAACATGGAAAAAACACGCTTCCCCTTGAAACCATTGAAGCATGGCTTAAGGTGTTCGTCTCAAAAAATAAAAACGCCAATGTCATATTTTTGGGCGGAGAGCCGACGCTCCACCCGGATCTGTCACTTGCCATAAAAAAAGCAAAAGCACTCGGATACAACTCCATAACGGTCGATACCAACGGATACCTGTTTCATGACATTCTCTCCAAAGTCGATCCTGATATGGTTGATTATTTCAGTTTCAGCCTGGATGGTGTGACTCGAAAAACAAACGATATGATCCGGGGAAAGGGATGCTACGATAACTGTATCGCCGGCATCAAAAAAGCGATTCTCAGAGGTTTTACGACCAGTCTGATCTACACCGTAAGTCAAATGAATTTTCATGAGATTGATAGGATTGCACCGCTTTTGAAGAATCTGGGCGTTGATCGTTTTTTCATACAGGTCATCGGTATTCGGGGAAAATCCGCAGATAAAAGCGAGGGAAAACTGCAGGTTTCTCGAAACGACTGGTTGGAAATCATCCCTGATGCGGCTCAAAAGATCGCTGATCTTGGAATAACCGTTACTTATCCAAAAGTATTTTTAGGTCCGGACGAACCCTTTGAATGTGCCGCAAAGGTTGCAGAAAACTATTTTATATTCCCCAACGGCAGGGTTTATCAATGCCCCCTGTGTGAGGATTTTCCTTTGCACAGCAAGGTCTTTAAAGGCAACCTGCTTCTGGATACCCCGAAGATAAACGAAAGCAACCTTTTCGATCTTAATATCCCGGAAGGTTGTGTAATGAACAAACTCATTCAGCCCGGCAATCTGAGCTATAACAACAACGGAACGCCGGAATACAGAGTGGCATGCTGCATGTTAAAGGAAGAAATCAAAGGAAACTGAACTACAGGAACACATCGATTATTTCGAGGATTAACCCGCCAAAGTTCGGTGGCGGGTTAAAATTTGAGCCTGTCGAAACGAAGGGTAGATCCCGATTATCGGGGACGGAGAAATTGAGCAAAAAGGGATGTTTTGCAAAGGTCTCCTTATGCCGTCGGAACATCAAAACAGAGGAATGGAATACTATTATTCCGATTGGGGCGAAGCCTCTAAACTCTTTAAAAAATCTGTTTTTACCCGGGCATTGTATTTTTGTACTTCAGCGTTGAATATTTTTTTTCTTGCTTCGTAATCCTCTATTTTCTCGTTAAATTTCGATACCATTTTATTATGTTTCTTTGCCGCTAGCGTGGATCTTATTTTGTTTTTGTTATTTGCAATTTCTTCCTTTTCCTTCATCAACGCTTGGTATTCTTTTTTCAATGCCTCCTTTTTTCGATCAAGACCTCTCTTTATTTCAGCAAGCTCAGCGGCTTCATCTTGATCCCTGACGTGTTTCTCCTCGGACGAAGGCTGTGACTTCAAACTGTTTTGCTCATCCTTCTGATGATCATCCGTATCATCTTGAGATTCGGGATATTCATAAATATCGGTCTGTTGATTTTTAGGGACCGTACTTAAATCGTCTGTATAATGGACATTCCCCTCTTCATCGACATATCTGTAAAATTCGGCGGAAGCCGACATGGAAAAGAACACTATCACTAAAAATATTAACCATCTTCCCAGCGTCATCACACCGCCCTCCTTTCTAGGGCCTCAGAAAAGATAAACACCCACATCTGACTTGTCTTTTGACTCGAATAAGGCGTAATCTTGGGGGATTTATATTTTTTAAAGTACCTAACCCGAATTGCTCATGAACCATAATAAATCCTACTCAATGGGGCTACAAATTTTGGCTCCCGGATTAATACTCTGGTCTGATCGGGTTATGAGAACCGTTGATGTGGTCTGTTCGGTATGAAGGACAAGGAGCGAGCCGTAAACAACCTGCGTGAGGAGAACATCTTCTTTGGTTTTCCTATTGAGCCGTTGCTTTTCTTGATAGTATATACTGTATTGTTGACCGAGTTTCACATCATCGTTACTACCCTTGTCAATAAACGCAATGTCGTTGTCTCCCATGTTATCCGCATGCTCCTCGGATAAAATGAGCTCCCCGTTTAATCCTTTTTTGCTTTGGGTCAGCTCAATTCTGGGTGACCGCATTTTGTATGGCATTAAAAGGTTACCGACTTCAATGGTACGGTAAGATTGAACAACCCTGGCTACAGCGAAACGGGGTTCAATTTTTGTAATTTCAACGACACCTGTCAGATAGTGCTGAGTCCCGATGAGTGCTTTTGTTTTTTTGTCAATAACAGGCGTTAAGGTTCTATATAAACTATACTTGCTTCCCGCCGTAAGCTGCTTATCCCCATTTGTCCGGATATAAACCAGATCCCCCTGGCTGATCATTTGTTTATCATCTTTTACTTTAAAGATGGCACCCGAGGGAATGACCGGAGATTTCTTGATAAATCCAATTCTGTCAATGGGGGAATAGTAATAATACAGCGTTTCTTTTTGTTGTTCTTTCTTGAGAGCACCGCGCTTTGACCCGGTTTTCCCGATAAAGCGTTCAGTTCCCTTTTGATGAAAGATACGGATACGCTCGCCGGGATAAATCCAGTGAGGATTCGATATTTGACTGTTCTCGCTCCATAAATCAGGCCAAAGCCAGGATGAATCAAAGAACCGATGGGAAAGATCCCAAAGGGTGTCTCCTTTTTGAATGGTATAATAAAAACCTGCTTCATGTTCCACAATTTCTTTGTTTTCCTGGGCAAACATGCGAACCGGGGAAAAAATCATTGCGGTTAAAGCAGACAGACAAACGAACATCTGGAATTTTCTGTTGCAATACATCAGATTCTCCATTTTTTAATCCGTTGTTTAACAACCAGTTTATTAGTCGATTTTATAACCCGTCCATTGTTAATTTGTCAAGCTTTTCAATAAAAAAGCCCTCATGCTGTACCTAGCATAAGGGCTTTAAACCCATCTTAGTGTTGTCAATCGTTAATTTTACAAGGCTACATCATACCGCCCATGCCGCCCATGCCGCCGCCGCCCATGCCGCCGCCCATGCCGCCGGCACCCGGCATCATTTCCGGCTTCTCTTCGGGCTTTTCAGCCACCATGGCTTCGGTGGTCAGCATCAGGGATGCAACACTTCCTGCGTTTTGCAGGGCGTAACGGACCACTTTGGTCGGATCGATAACACCGGCTTTAATCAGATCTTCATAGACGTTGGTTTCGGCGTTAAAACCAAAAGGGCCTTCGCCGTTTTTAACTTTATCGATCACAACGGACCCTTCAAAGCCGGCATTGTTGGCAATCTGGCGAAGGGGTTCTTCGATGGCCCGAATAACAACCTTTACGCCCAGTTTTTGATCGGCTTTTATTTTAATTTTATCCAGAGCATCCAGGCAACGGACAAGTGCAACACCGCCGCCGGGAACGATGCCTTCTTCAACCGCAGCCCGGGTAGCATTCAATGCATCTTCAACACGAGCCTTCTTTTCCTTCATCTCGGTCTCTGTAGCAGCCCCCACGTTGATGACGGCAACACCGCCGATCAGCTTGGCCAATCGCTCCTGGAGTTTTTCCCGATCGTAATCCGACGTTGTCTCCTCGATTTGAGCGCGGATTTGTTTGACACGGCCTTCCAGGGCAGCACGCGTGCCTGCGCCATCAACGATGGTTGTGTTGTCTTTGTCAATGTTAATCCGCTTGGCCTGGCCAAGGTCTGTAAGTGCGAGATTCTCGAGTTTGATTCCCAAATCCTCTGAAACAACCTGACCGCCGGTCAAAATCGCTATATCTTCAAGCATGGCTTTTCGCCGGTCACCAAAACCCGGCGCCTTGACAGCAGCCACGTTAAGTGTGCCCCTTAGTTTATTAACAACGAGGGTAGCCAGTGCCTCCCCTTCCACATCTTCTGCGATAATCACAAGTGGTTTCCCCATCTTGGCGATCTGCTCAAGAATCGGGAGGAGATCTTTCATGTTGCTGACCTTCTTTTCGTTAATGAGGATATAAGGATCTTCTAGTGAGGAAATCATCTTTTCAGCATCGGTCACAAAGTATGGGGAAAGGTAGCCACGATCAAACTGCATACCTTCGACAACCTCAAGGGACGTCTCCATGGCCTTGGCTTCTTCAACAGTAATGACACCTTCTTTGCCCACCTTGTTCATTGCTTCGGCAATGATGTTCCCTATGGTTTCGTCGTTGTTGGCGGAAATGGTGCCCACCTGAGCGATTTCACGCTGGTCTTTGGTCGGTTTGCTCATCTTATGCAGTGCTTGGACGGCAACCTCAACAGCCTTGTCAATACCCCGCTTGATGGCCATGGGGTTGTTGCCGGCCGCCACAAGTTTCTGACCTTCTTCATATATCGATCTTGCCAGTATCGTCGCCGTGGTTGTGCCGTCACCGGCCATATCGCTGGTCTTGCTGGCAACCTCTTTTACCATCTGGGCGCCCATGTTTTCAAATTTGTTTTCCAGTTCGATTTCTTTTGCTACGGTTACGCCGTCTTTGGTCACCGTGGGGGAGCCCCAGGACTTTTCGATAACAACATTCCTTCCTTTGGGGCCGAGAGTAACAACTACCGCGTCAGCAAGAGTTTTAACTCCGTTGAGCATGGCTTCCCGGGCTTTCATATCGTATTTTATTTCTTTCGCCATCTTGATCTGACCTCCATTTTGAATGTTTATTATTCGATTACGCAGAGAACTTCTTGTTCACTCATGATCATGTATTCTTCACCTTCAACTTTTATCTCCTGTCCACCATATTTCCCGAACAAAATCCGATCACCTTTTTTGACTTCGAGAGGAACACGTTTACCTTCGGGATTCAGCGCGCCCTTGCCAACAGCAATAATTTTTCCTTCAGCCGGTTTTTCCTTGGCCGTATCAGGAATAATAATTCCGCCCTTGGTTTTTGCTTCTTCTTCAACACGTTTCACTAAAATTCGATCATTTAACGGTCTCAGTTTCATTTTTCAAATTCTCCTTTTCTTTAAACGTATGGTTTATAACCTTTATAACCTTTTCTTTCTTATATGCTACGTTTTGCAAAAAAGCAAAACGAGACTTTTAATGAATTCAGCTGGTTGTATCGGTGCTTTTTTTAGTTTCTTTGGTTTTACTTTTTGAGTTTTTTGTTACGGATTTTGTTCCATCCTCTGCTTTTTTAGGGGATGTGGCAGAGGTTCGAGATCTGTTGGTATAATCGGTGACATACCATCCGGTTCCTTTGAGATGAAAACTGCTGTGGGAAATAAGCTTGTGAAGTTTTCCCGAACAGTACTTGCATTTGGTAAGTGGTTTATCAGAAAACTTCTGGATCACCTCATCAATTCTGCCGCATTTTGAACATTTATATTCATAGATGGGCATTTTTCAAATCCTCCTGCTTCATGATAAATATTTAACAAAAAATCCCACAACTTTTTTTTATATGAAATAAATCTGACCTAATATATTCAATGATTTTGCGTTGTCAAGGTGTAAGCTGTATTTTTATTTAATTATAAATTTCGCAAATCATCAAATGGGATTCGCCAGTGATCATAAAATTTAAGTACCTGTTTAAGCCCGGGAATTCGGATGTTACTTAAAATTTGGCGAGTTATTTCATGAACTCGTATCTCTTCCGCCGTCATTTCCTCATGTGAGGCATCGAAGTTCTGAAGGAATTTGCTGAATCTAATAATGTGAATCAATTCATGTAAAACAATATAGAGGATAAAAGGGTAAAGTTGCAAACCGGGAGTTTTACCCAGAACTGCAAGGATGGTGTGATCTTGAAGACATATTTTATAAAAATCATAGGTTGAAGAGCCCAGAGAGGAATCTTTACGCTGTGCTTGATATCGAATGATTTGCGCAAAAGGGCCAAAAATTGTCTCTTCAGGGCAAAGATCAACCATTGTTTTGATATCGTATTTGCAGGATGCGGCCCATTGACTGGCAGACATCTTATAGAAATTACTGGCAAGTTCTTCAGCCATTGCAACACAATTGTCAACGACTCTGAGTTGCTCGGTGTTGAATTTTTCAAGTTTCTCCATGGAATCCGATTTTGAATAAAATAAATGTGGACATAAAGTGATATATAATGTAAGAATTCAAATTCAATTTTAAATGAAAATAATGATTGGAGGTGATCTGTTGGGTAGTGTTGTTAAAAAACGAAGGAAAAAGATGAGAAAGCATAAGCACAGAAAGCTGTTGGCCCGGACTCGCCATCAGAGAAAAAAGGGCAAGTAAAATTTACACATGCATTGTTTTTAAGTATATAAAAAAGCACCAATTGGCAAACTCAAATAAAAATGAGTCGCTCTTTAAAAATTTTGGTGCTTTTTTTATTTCATGGCTTGTCAGAATAACTTTTTAAATATTTAAACAAATCCGAGTCCGTTGAAAGCACCAGGGCACTCTCTTTATCAAGAGCCTCATTATATATTTCAAGTGTTTTTGTAAATGAATAAAATTCTGAATCCACGCCAAAGGCTTCGGCATATAATCTTGTTGATTCGGCATCGGCCTTACCTTTAATTATCTGGGCTTCTCTGTAAGCCTCGGAAGTAATTCTCTTCAAATCTCTTTCTTTTTCACCCAATATCTTTCGGGCTTCACCTTTGCCCTCAGATCTGAATTTTTCTGCGATCTGTTTCCGCTCTGCAATCATGCGACTATATACGGAGTTCCTGACTTGTTCCACATAATTGATCCGTTTTATCTTCACATCGACAATCTCAATCCCGAATTTTTCTAGTTTGGGCTGGGCCTGTTTCAGTACTCTGTTGGTGATTTCTTCCCTTCCGGTTTGAATCTTGTAGGTGGGTCTTTCTTTTACATCTTCAAGTCCGGTTTCATAGGTATCCAGCTCCCGATTCGACTTTCGAACGGTTTCGATGAGCTTGTTTTCAGTGATCAAATTTCGAACCGCAGGGTCGATGATATCATCCAGTCTTGCCTGGGCACCGACGGTATTGTTGACCGTCTGGAAGAATTTTACCGCATCCACGATCCTCCATCTGGCAAAGGTGTCAACCCAAATATAGGTTTTACCCAGTGTGGGAATCTGTCCGGGGTCACCGTCCCATTGCAAAAGATTTTTGGGAAAATAAGTGGCGTGCTGGATAAAAGGGACCTTAAAATAAAGACCGGGTTCCACTTTGGTCTGACCCACAACTTTGCCGAACTGAGTTACAACCACTTGTTCGGTTTCATCCACGATATATGCGGATGCAAAACCGATGAAAATCACAACAACCGCAACGACTAAAATAATAGCTTTGGATTTCATTT
>Ga0180431_10010086_pt1 | contig 10547 bp, 11 predicted proteins | sample SS_ome_11_FD_132459 | JGI IMG/M metagenome (GOLD analysis project Ga0180431, IMG submission 132459) | Hypersaline lake sediment archaeal communities from the Salton Sea, California, USA - SS_1_MS_1 metaG | ecosystem: Environmental > Aquatic > Non-marine Saline and Alkaline > Hypersaline >... | reverse complement strand
GATAAAAACAATTGGACTTTTCCTAAACGACAGCATAATTTATGGGATAGTTCTGCTGGTACTGGTTATTCTGGGCGAAAAGGAGAATAAAAAAAGGAAAAAGGTCATTCTGGCAATAGCAATTGCGATCATAGCTGGCCTTATAATAAAGGAAACAATGGCATTTGACAGGCCATGCATTGGAGAGGATTGGTGTCCTGAGAGCTATTCATTCCCAAGCACTCATGCTGTTGCAGCATTTGCTCTTATGACGGCATTTATACGGAAGAAGTTGTTCCCGGCATATCTCCTGTTTGCATTGTTTGTATCATTTACGAGGATTAATCTTGGCGTCCATTTGTTCTGGGACATTGCAGCAGCGCTCCCGATAGCGCTTATCTCCTACTACATAACATTGATTGTGATTGACAATGAAGGAAGAAATTGAAAGGCAGCTCATGCATTTTCTGGTTGGGATAGTAGCTATTCTGCTTCTGCTCTACGTAGGGCGTGAATTCATGATTGCTGCTGTTTTCTTTATTGTGATAATCGGGATGCTTATCATAAATATCAGGACCCTTGGTGCAAAAATAGCGCTTGTTGAGTGGTTCATCAAAAGATTTGAGCGAAAGAACATAGGCCTTGGCGGATTCGGCTCAGCATGCTATGCTATCGGCGCTCTGATTCCGCTTGCCTTCCTCCACAGCCCAAGCGAGATTGCAGCGGTCATCTTCATCCTTGCAATAGGAGATGGGGCTTCGACAATAATAGGAATGAGGGGAAAAAATAAGATCCCATATAACAAAGAAAAAACATTTGAGGGGACTGCTGCATTTTTCATAGCATCACTTCCGGCATATTTCTTTGTTGGAGAGGCCATAATCCCTCTTGCCGCAGTAGCTGCAGTAGTTGAAAGTCTTCCTCTTAGGCTGGATGATAATCTCACAGTTCCGGTAGCATGTACCATATTCTTCCTGGTGAGCCTATGATAATATTATTTACATCAAAAAACATTGCAAGCAGAAACATTGCACAAAAGCTTATACAGAACCATGGATTTGCAGAGAGCGGGGAAAACAGATGGAAATTCGGAGAAACAGAGATGATTGAAACAAATGCAGAGACTGTCCTTGATGTACCGACTGATTTTGATACTGATCTTATCCTTGTTTTGAGCACGCACAAGAGCAAGGCAGGAGGAAAGATGCTGACAGCGCATTTCCCAGGGAACTGGAATGATGCAAAATTCGGAGGAGACCCGAAAACACTGAACACTGCTTATGGAAGCAAGCTGAAACTGCTGATAAGAGAGCTGCAAAAAGCAAACAAAGACCTTGATTGGCCCCTGTTCATTGAGGCAGACCACCATGGGCCAACATGCAAGGTTCCCATAATGTTTGTTGAGATTGGAAGCACAGAAGAGGAATGGAACAATGAAGAAGCGGCAGAAGCTGTTGCAGAGGCAGTATCTGAATTTTTGAAAAAGGATGAGAGATTTGAAAGCGTGTTTGGAATCGGGGGCGGGCACTATTCAAGGGAATTCACGAAATTGCTTCTGGAAACAGAACTTGCTGTTGGCCATGTTGCTCCGAAATATGCAATTGACGGGCTTGATGAAGAGGTATTTCGGCAGGCGCTTGAGAAGAATGTTGAAGAGATCAAGAAGGTAATCATACTGAAAAAGGAGACAAACAGCTCACAGAAGAAGAAGATAATTGAACTTGTGGAAAAATATGGATTAACGTATGAGCTTATCTAAAACCACGCACATTTTTAAGCATGGAATGAGAGTAATTATCATGGAAGAAAAAGAATTGCCTTTCAGACCAAATGAAACTCCGGAAATCCTTGGCACTGTTCTTGCCAGAGGACCTCTTGAGTAATTATCTTGTTATCCAGAAATTTATAAATGTCAGAAGAAGCAGCACTGCCAGAAATCCAAGGCCTATTTCAAGATGGGATAATTCTCCTTTGTTAAACTGGGCACTTGGCCTTGTTATCGCAGGATCATACTCCCCGCTCTGGGTTTTGTTTCCGTCATAGGAAAGCATCCTGCTCAGAAGCTTTACTTCGTAATCAGACTCTCCAAGGAAGCTATCAGCAACAAAGAGGCTCAGGTTATTTTCACCGATTCCGGAGTAGGTATGATTGAATTCATAGATGAATGAAAATGAATGGTTGTATGATTCAAGAGGAAGGGGAGTTGAAATATTCCTGCTCTCTGACCAGTCTGTTGCATTTGTAAGATTTGAATATATGCTTACAATCCCGAACCTGTCAGCAGTTGTATTAAACTCGCGAAGAGTTCTGCTTTTGGTCTGGTTTCCGTTCATGGAAGTGTTTGCAAGGTAGATCGGACTCTGGGAGAGGACAATGACATTGAACTTGTTGTTTCTAAACCACTGCTCATGGAGAATCGGAGAGCGGAGGAAGAAAAGCTTGTTTTCTCCTGCAACAAGGAAGGATTGGTTGAGCGAATAGGAGATATTGGCTGTTTCATTGAAATAAGTGCTCGCTCCGCAATCAAACCCGCTTCGGTCATCGAATTGATAATTGAAAAGGACATCGCCGTCAATAGAGACATTGAGAAGGTCCATGCCAGAAGAATTGCGCATCGCATCGCGAACCGAAAGGGGAACCTCGACAATGTTTGAGGAAAAGGAAACAGATTCATTTACATCCTTGAAGGTGAATGTGACGTTCATATCATAGTCAACAGAAGATTGGTTGACAATTTCAGCACAGCTATCCTCATCAAAATCACACCGCCAGGCATACTGCGCACCTCCTATAAGCCATTCATAGGTACAATAAAAATCAAGATAGCCGTCTGCAGGTATTGCGCGAAGGCCTCCGGCATCATAGCCGCGTGCTGTGATAACTGCAACGTCGGCCATTGGATAGGTCATATTGTCAAGCAGAAGGTTCATGCCCACAATTTCAATGCTTGATGAAACGGAGATATTCCTTGCAGAAGAATTTCCAAAAGTAACAAGAAAGGAGGAATTCTTTGCAATCGATTCATTGTACAGGTCTTCCAGGGTTGCGCCAGTATCAGTATTATTGTCCATGATATTGCCTATCTGAGGCTGGGCAAATGCAAGTGAAGAAAAAAGAAGCAGAAGAATAAGCCTCATAGGACATCGCTGAGCCTGTCGATTGGAACGAATTTCAGCATGTTATTGGCTTGCAGGATTTTGATTTTGGACTTCTCTCTGCTGCTCAGGCAGGACAAAATCCTCTTAACCTCAGAAGAATCATCGACAATGACTATTCCTTTTTTGCTAAACTTCTGGCCAAAGAATCCAATCTCAAAATCCTTTGTGACAAACTTCTCACCATCATCAGTAAACATTGTGCCGCTTTCAATGAGCTTTTCCCTTGCCATTCTTCGCAGGGTGTTTCGTTTGACATCACCTTCTCCTTTGAGCTGGTAATAATCACGATGGCCTTCAATAGCCCCTGATGTTACCAGTTTCTTGAGGATCTCCTCCACATTTCCTTCAGTGACATCTGCCCCGTTTGTAAGGTAGCGCTTGAGGGACATGGAAAACTCATGCGGAGTGAGCGGAGACTTGCCAAGGCGCATGTCTGCCCTGATTTTTTTGAAGCTTTCGATTGTCCTGCTAAGAGGAACCCGGATCTCCTGCCGGATTGTTGTTGCACTGTCTCCAAAGCGAAGCCGGTATCTTGGTTTGCGGGTAAATCTTGCTCCAAAGTAAACAACAAGAACTATCACAAGGCCTGGAAGCCCATAGGTTAGGTATATGTCAAAGAAGCCTTTCTGATCATTGATGTAATGGTATGGAATGTCAGAGCCCAGAAGCTCGATATGGAATACGTTTTCTCCCTGGTCAAGCTTTGCAACTACAACCAGCTGTCCGCCGCTTATGTAGAATTTTTGTTTCTCTGAGTCTCCAAGACCGACATATGCTTCAGTATCCTGGACAGGCTCCCCGTCAATGAAGATATCAAATACATAAGTGACTCCCTGCCTTGAGACAAGATCTATCTGCAGATCCTGGATATGGTAAATGCCGCTTGCAATTTCCTTATCATTGTCTTCAACTGAGATTATGTAGTCTCCAGGCTCGTCATATTTCATTTTTTTGATAAATACATTATCGTCAGTTACCCTTCGCAGGAATTCTTTTTCGATTACCTTTCCGTCTTTTTTGATTGACATTGTAGCGGTTCCGACTGTCTTATTCAGGTCGAATTCAAGGGTGGATCCGTGCCACATGAAAGATGATGGCGGATCAGGGTAAAGGCTTTGCTGGGTGAATTCCAGCTCACCTGAATCAGTAATTCCATAGAGCTCGCCATCAAGCTCATAGATAAGGCGCATGTAAGTGGCGTTTTCCATAGGCAGGGTGATTGTTGTTATTCCTGATTCTTCTACATCCATAGTCGAATTGGACTCAAGGGCCCACTGCTGGTAGAGGATCATCTCGGTCAGCGACACATTGTCTGCTGCAATGAAATCATCAAGGGTCCCATCATACTGGATGATTCGCTCCTTCTTTTCATCGGTAAGAGAGTCATACCAGTTCTGGCGCTTGATGCCCTTGCTCAGAAGAAGGTCCTTCTCGCCGATGTAGATTATGGTTCCGTTTGAAGTTCCAAGCTCCAGGTTGAATAATGCATATGAAGGAATTGCGCCTGTTGGAATGATGTAGATGCCTTCGCCTATTGAAGTCTCGTCAGTGATTGTAAGGGAATAGCCATATTTCTCAAGTTCGCGAAGATCGTCGATAAGAGTTGGAAGAGAATTTGCATTGATAGACCTGCTGTCATTGATGACAAAGACTTTTTTGGTTGGTTTTTTATCATAGCCAAGTGCAGTTATGTTTCCGCTTCCTCGATAATCAAATACTGCATAGGCATTATCCGCAGCAGTTCCAAGCTCAGTCACCTCGAATGCAGGAGGAGACTGTTCTGCAACAGGACTTATTTCAACATCAGAGAGGAATAATACTGCAAGAGTGCCGACTAGGCCAAGGAATATCAGGGCCAGGACTACGACAAGTCCGATTATAATAGTTTTTAGCTTCATACATCCAACCTTGCGGATATAAGAAAGTCCGCATCATTTTTATAGAATGACCTAATGTCATCAAGCTCAAGTGCGAGCATCAGAGGACGCTCAAGACTCAGCCCCCATGCAAGAACCGGATAGACTCCGGCAAGCGGAATGCTGACTTCAGGACGGAATATCCCTGCCCCGCCAAGTTCTAACCATTGTTTTTTCTCTTCAAAGTAAACCTCAATTTCCAGGCTGGGCTCGGTGTATGGGAAGAAGCTTGGCCTGAACCTGATCTTTTCAAATCCAAGTTTTCGGTAGAATTCCTTGAGAATTCCAAGGAGGTCTGTGAATTTGGCATTTTCCCATGCAATGATTCCCTCGACCTGATAGAACTCTGCAAGATGGCTGTAGTCAGTAGCCTCGTTTCGGAAAACTTTTCCTATTGCAAAGAACTTCTTTGGTTTTTTGTCCTTGAGCGCGCCCAGATTCCTTGCAGAAAGGCAGGTGGTATGGGTTCTTAGCACTGATTTTTCTGCTTCTTTAGGGTCCCACTTGTATTTCCATCCCTCTTCATGAGCCTTTGCCACTCTTGAGACAAGAGCTTTGTCCGGAAGAGGGCTCTTATGATTTAAGTAGAAGGTGTCTGCAAGTTCCCTCGCAGGATGGTCCTGCGGCTGGAAGAGAGCATCAAAGTTCCAGAATGAACTTTCAAGAATGCTTCCCTCCATTTCCTGGAAGCCGAGCTCTGCCATGATTGATTTTACCTTGCGCGACATTTTGGTGATCGGATGGCTCTTTCCAAGATGAGCATCTGCTGAAGGAACATTAACATCAAAACCTGAAGATGATGATTTTGCTCCAAGGAATTTGACATGTATCGTTTTCTCTGTTTTTTTATCAAGCAGATGCCTCTTGTACAATTCATCGAGAACGACTTTCTGGTTTGTTGTTCCTGTTTCTTTGAGCTCTTCATAGGCAGAATGCAGCTTCTGCATTGCAGCTGCAGCATCAGCTTCGGACTTTGATGGGATCAGTCTGCCATCTTCAATCTGGACAAGGCCCTTCACCTTTGCCCAGCGAAGGCCTATTGAGCGCTCCTGGGAACTGAGGTCCTTAACCTGCATTTTTTCAACTGCTTTTTTGTAAACAGAAAGCTCGGGAAAACCTGATTTGATATAGTCTTCAAATTCCTTGTTTGGAGTTGCAGTGATGGATTCCTGAAGTTCAGTTTCAACTGATCCCAGAGACTTGAGTGACTCGATGATTCTTCGGACGCTGTCCTCATTCATTCCTGTTTGCTCAGATATCTCTTTGACAGACATTTTCTTGTTCTTTGAAAGTAGTTCTACGACTTTGTCTTCTCCTTTATACATTATTCCTCGCCTCTTCGCTTTGCCATTATAATATACAAGTATGATCCGACTATCAGTACTAAAAGACCGATCAGCGGAAGCCCGTGCGGGCTTGCAAGTGTGCTGCTTATTCCTCTTGCGATGTTGCTGAAGAAATCAGTCACCTCCTGGTCAATGCTCCCTTCAACATCAAATATCAGAGAAAGTTTTACTAAAACCACGTCATTCCATGACAGCTGGTTTATGTGGATTGGAAGGTCAAGCTCTTCTTCTTCAGGAAGAGGATTGACATCAAGAGTAACGCTGTCTGTTGGAAGCTCTACAGTAAGATATACATGCTCTTCAAGCACTATGTTGTCCTCAGGGGTTTTTGTAAATGCAAGAGCAGCTGGATTGATGGTGTACCTTCTGGTTCTTGGTTTGTATTGGTCGAGTTCGAAAAGACCGGTTCCCTCGACATTGCTGTCGTTTTCAAATGCAGGATATGCCCAGTAGTCAAGTATAAGCTCTCCATGGCAGATTCCCTGGATAGGATTGCATTTTGATCTTGGCTGAGGACGCAGCCTGAAATCCCGTATGTCTACAAGAGCAGGGTTGACGTGGATCTTGACATCCTTGAGGCCGGTGCTGTTGGACCAGAATGATAATCTGTTGTTTGTAATTCCGCTGTCATAAACAGAATGGGAATGGTCCCCATAGGTTATCATTTTGATATTCTCATGAACCCTTGCGCTTCCATCTGCACCAATATCACTGATGGTGACATCGACCTGTTCGATGACAAACTCGGCATTCGAGATAGTAAGCAGCAAAAGAAGGATGAGCAGCTTTTTCATAAAATCTTGTCTTCGTGAATGTATATAAACGTTCATAACTGCGGCGGTTTTTAAAACATGGATTGCAAAATCACTACATGGATCATACTATTGCTACTTTAGGAAGCCATTCTGCCCTCGATGTGTGTGAAGGGGCTAAGGCTGAGGGTTTTGGCACTGTCGTAGTTGCCCAGAGGGGCAGGGAGAAGACGTATCTGGGGCCATACAAGACCAGGATGAGAGGAGATGAAGAGGTCGGAGTTGTTGATGAGGTTCTTCTTCTAAATAAATTCAATGAGATAATTGAGAAGCAGGACTATCTCAAAGAAAGAAATTCTATTTTTGTTCCAAACAGGTCATTTGCAGTATATGTCGGATATGATGCAATTGAGAAAGAGTTTGATGTTCCTGTCTTTGGGAACAAATATCTTCTTAGGGCAGAGGAGAGGGATGCTGAAAAGAACCAGTACCACCTCATGGAAAAAGCAGGCGTGAGATCTCCTAAGAAATTCAAGAAGCCTGAAGATATAGACAGGCTTTCTATAGTAAAGGTGAGCGAAGCAGAGAGAAGCTATGAGAGGGCATTCTTCCTTGCCAGGGACTATGAGGACTATAAGGAAAAGAGCAAATACCTGCTCATGATGGGAAAGATCAAGGAGGAGGACCTGAAAAAAGCAACAATTGAGGAATACATTGTTGGCGCTCATTTTAACCTGAATTTCTTCTACTCCCCACTTCTTGACGAGGTGGAGCTTCTTGGGATCGATACCAGAAGGCAGACCAATATTGATGGTTACTTGAGAATGCCTGCAGATGTACAGCTGGAGCTTCTGAAAATGGCCCAGCCATCAACAATTGAAGTAGGTCATATTGCATGCACCCTCAGAGAATCACTGCTTGAGCAGGTGCTTGAGCTGGGCGACAACTTTGCACGCGCAGTCCAAAAGGAATACAAGCATGGACTTGTAGGGCCGTTTGCACTCCAGGGAGCATTCGTCGAGGAAAAAGGAGAGAAATTCGTCTGCTTCGATGTATCGCTGAGAATGCCAGGCTCTCCTGGAACAAGGTTTACCCCTTATTCTGAATACCTATACAGAGAAAGCATGAGCTTTGGAAGAAGAATAGCAAGAGAAGTAAAGCAGGCAGAGAAAGAAAAAAGAATAGAAGAAATCACAAGCTAGTATGGAGCTTCCTGATTTCCCAATAAGAATGGAGAAAGCATTTTTGTTGCTTTTCTTGGCTTGTCTACATTGATTGCAAAGATTCCCTCGTTGGAATCTGAAGACAACTTGCTCAGCCCCTTGATTGTCACTTTCTCAAGCTCAAGCATTTCGGTGATCTTCTCCATGGAAGTATTGGAAATCTTGATTACGATCGCAGTTGGATCAGTAGTCTTGAATCCGTTCCTAATGAGGATGTCATCGGCCTTTTTAGGGTCTTTGACCTCCATCGAGATCACTGCCTTGCCGCCTATTACATCAACGTGAAGCCCGTCAATATTCACACTGGACTTACCGAGGATGTAAGATATATCTGCCAGAAGACCTACTCGGTCATCTGAAACTATGGTAACTGATTTCATTTTTTATCACCTTGAGGCTTCTAGAGCATTTTCACAAGATCAGTGCTGATCAAGTTCAAGGCCCTGAATGTTTTGTAATCATCACTCGCGCCTTTTCTGTATGCAACAGCCTTGGCACGGGTAATTGATTTTACTATCCTGACTTTTTCCGCAGTTGTCAGCGGAACGCGATTATTTCCAAGTGCAACTTGAAGTTGTTTTGCAGTGTTGAGCATGAAATCATATTTCAGCTCCTCTGATCTGCTTCCAAGTTCCAAGGCACAAGTCAAACCCAACAATCTTTTTGTATTCCTCCTGGTTTCATTGAACATAACCATCCCCCCACCTGATAGATATTGGGATGGGAACTATATATATGTTTCGCGGGGAATTTTGGTAAAATCACAGGTTTCTATATAAACATTGTGCAATTTTACACGTTTTTAATGTTACAGTGGGGAAATACGACAAATACCATAGGAGAGAGCAATATTTCTACTGAAGGTATAACAAATTAACAACACTGGTCGTAATTGTTTGTGAATTTATTAGTGAATATTTGAATTTATAAGGCTATGTATCGGATTTTACGGGGAAATGTAATAGAATAAAAAGAATTTCGAGTAATATCCAGGTTATGCTAATTGTAATTGCAGATAATATGGAGGAGAGCGTAGTCTCGGCAATCAGTGAGATTGGAGAGGTTAAATACAAGCCTGAAAACCTTGATGAGGCACTGGAGGATGCAGAGGTGCTGATTGTCAGAAGTGCAACGAAGGTGACCAAGGACCTGGTTGAAAAGGCAGGGAAGCTGAAGCTGGTGATCCGCGCCGGAGTTGGAACAGACAATATTGACAAGGAAGCCTGCAAAGAAAAGAGTATCGAGGTAAAGAATACTCCTGGAGCCTCTGCCAATGCAGTTGCAGAGCTTGTTCTTGGAGTGATGATCTCAGGACTTCGCAATGTTCAGAAGGCGCAGTGGCAGATGAAAAACAAGAAATGGGACAAAAAGCACCTCACAGGCTTTGAGATTTCCGGAAAAACCCTTGGGATAATCGGATATGGAAGGATCGGCTCAATGCTTGGGAAGAAGGCCAGTTCCCTTGGGATGAGGATCATTGCATTCAGTCCGCACCCCAGAATAGAGGATGACATCGTTGAGTATGTGGAGGATTTTGACCAGTTTCTGAAAATGGCAGATGTAATCTCACTTCATGTTCCTGCAGTTCCGCAGACAATCGGGATGATCAACAAGGAAAGCATTGCAAAGATGAAAGAAAATGCATATATCATCAATACCTCAAGAGGAGAGATAATTGATGAGGGAGCACTTTATGAAGCATGCAAAGACGGAAAGATTCTGGGCGCTGCACTGGATGTTTACCCTAGCGAACCTTATTCCGGGCAGCTGCTTGAGCTTGAGAATGTTTCATTTACTCCCCACATCGGAGCTGCGACAAAAGAAGCGCAGGGAAGGATAGGGGAAGAGGTTGTAAAAATCCTCAAGGATAAGCTAAGTAAATAGCACAGATTTATAAAAACTACCACAATATAATAATATTGGGGTAGCAATGAAATTAAGATCTAAAATTCTAGATAGAACAATTAAATCTGGTTTTGATGGAAAGCAAACCAAACCAGAAGGCAGAGCAGGCTTCAGGCTGGGCGATGATCAGAAAAGGGCAGTCACTGACTTTGTCAGGAGAAAGCTTGAAGCTCTTGGGGTAACGGATAAGAAGACAATTGAAACTGCGAAAGACAATGCCATGATTGTTCTTGGTGATGTGGATGCCATCTCAAAAAGAAATGTAGCT
>Ga0180431_10010084_pt1 | contig 10549 bp, 5 predicted proteins | sample SS_ome_11_FD_132459 | JGI IMG/M metagenome (GOLD analysis project Ga0180431, IMG submission 132459) | Hypersaline lake sediment archaeal communities from the Salton Sea, California, USA - SS_1_MS_1 metaG | ecosystem: Environmental > Aquatic > Non-marine Saline and Alkaline > Hypersaline >... | reverse complement strand
GTGACCGTCCACCGCCCCGATCAAAGCAGGCTGGATATCGGATACAACGATTTCAAGAACGGAGGTGTCTTTCCGCCGGGGCAATACCGGGCAACCATGCGCGGAATAGCGGATTATGAATTCCAGCCTCTGAACGTAAATGAGCACAGTCCCGATGAACTGATATTCAAGTTGCCGGATAACATTCTATATCACGGACGGATCGTTCACGGCTTGACGGGTGAGCCGATGCCAGGCGCATTTATTATGGGCATATTCGGAAAGGGACGCGGCAATCTTTCGATGATCACGCCGGAGCAATACAAGGCTTTGCACGCTCTGCCGGCCGAGCCTTCTCTTGCCGATCCGGCAGTCAAGCCATTGCGGGAAATCTACGGCGTAAAGAAACTCGTGCGGACCGATGAGCAGGGTCGCTTTCAGATGAGCTTTCGGCCCGGCGAGACGTATGGATTTGTAGCATTTCAGGAGAATTATCTCGGCCTCATGCGTCGCACTCATGCGCTGGTACCGAATGAGAACGGGTACGTCGAAGTCCCCCCGATAAAACTGTTCCCAGCCGCCACCGTTCTGGTTGAAGTTCTTACTAAGGATCGCGTATCGATCTGGCCGCGATGGATCATCGACAAGGAGAACAATTCTGTCTGGGTGCGGGAATTCCTGACTACCGACGACAGACGCGAGAGTATGTTTACTTACGATGCCTGGCTCGGAGAAAACAAACTCCAGAGCTTTCATGTCCCCGCCGGGTTGAACTTACGAATTAAACTGGATGCCCCCTATGACCGCAAATGGTGTCCCATTGAAATCCCACAGGTATTTAACCTTTCTCAGGGCCAGGTGGTCGATCTGGGAAGCCACACTTTTCATCCCGCTCTTGCAGTTTCCGTCTACGTCACAAACATGCAGGGCGAACCGGTCGAGGGCGTTCCGGTCAGGGTAACGCGCGGCAGTCGCGCCTGGAGTGTGCCGCACAACACAGATGAAGCGGGTATAGCCCGATTTCACGTTGTTCCTAATTCCGACGGGAAATTCGGCGTGCTCTACCATGGAGAAGACGATTTGCATCTGACCGAGACTATTCCTTACAAAATAGCCGGCGAAGAAGATGCCGGTCGCCGATTCACAATGCAACTCTCAGATGATATACTATATCATCTGTTCAAATAGAACTCGGAGACAGGAGCAAGCATAATGAAGCGTACCTTCATATTCTTGTTTTCATTGGTCGTGGAAGCCTCATTTTTGATACCAGCCCAAGCGTATCCTGTAGTGACAGCGGGTGACAAGGAGCAGGAGGCCCGCACATTGGCGCAACAGATGCTGACCGGAAGCAAGGTCGTGGTGCGGGTCTATGACAATTGGCAGACCGATCCGCGAAAATATACAATGGTCAGCGTGATATTGACCGGCCTCTCCGTTAGTTTCGACGGCGTCAAGCAAGCCTATTCCGGAATTGATGAATCGACTGTTATAGTGATAACCGGCAAGGACCAGCCGGACAAAGCCGTAGCGGCAGTCATAGGCAACTTCGTTCATGTTGACAATTACAGACCGGGCAAGGGCCTGAGTATCTGGCCTCCATGGTCGTATGTCCCGGACTTTCCGTATTGGGTATTCACTGATGCGCTGGGCGATCCGATCCCGAACGCCGAGGTGGAAGTACAGCTTCACAATCAACATCACTATTCTCAGAAGCTTCCTCTCGAAAAGACTGTTCTCGATGGAAAGGGACGGCTCAAGTCCCTTGCCGTAAGGAACACCTTCTACCGGTTTCTCTTTGTCGTTTCTCATCCGAAATACGGCAAAGCAATCACCGAGAGGTTCGCTCTGGACGGACAGAATAACGGCCATCGAATTGTACCGCTTGTTCCGAAGGGCTCGGAGGCCGCCGCTCGTTCGATTAAGGGCCACGTAGTTGACAGCGAAGGTTACGCCTTGGAAGCCATGCCGGTGGCATCCTGGATTGTTGAGACACCGCAAAGCAGTGGGTTGAGCCTTCCCAGAGGAGCCGGCGACAGGCTCGCCTCGATTACTGACGAGCAGGGGTGGTTCACCCTGTACATGCCTATCGAGAAAAATGGCATATTATCCAGATATTTGATTCCGGCGGATTCGAAACTTACTCTGGCGATAATTCCTCCGAAGTCACTCAATCTGCATGAATACCATCAACCCCGGGTAACAGTCGGAAGTGAGGTTTTAATAACTTTATCTTCTATGAATCCCGACAAACACTTCCACACCTTCACATTCGAGGATGACGGAGGTATCATTTCAGATCCACAGGAACTCAAGTCGATCAGTATCGGTCTTTTTCGAGGCGAGGAGGGCAGATTCTGGCGATGGATCACCTACGACCAATGGAAAGACGGATGTCTTCTGCTGAACGGAGAATTGCGCGCCCAGATCTCGCGATGGAACCGTCCATTCCACTTTAGGCCGATAGAATTAACTTCCGAAAGTCCCAAGGGGTTGGTTTTTAGGGCGGGCGAGCAGATCATCTACGAAGGTGAGGTCGTGGAAGGTAATACGGGCAAACCCATGCCGGGAGTACTTGTCATGGCCAAGGACTCGTTTCCTTTGGGAGATCCTTCGTATACACACGAGCAGTTGGAAGCCTTTCGAGCAAAGGCGCTCGCCGGCGATGTTGCGGGATCTTCTCACAGGATACTATACGAACATGACGAACGTGTGACTCTGACCGACGAGAACGGCCGCTATCGGTTCGTCTTTTTAACCGGATTGAAAGATAGCCTCGGCAGTTTCATTGCGTTGGAAGAAGGCTACTTTTCCGAAGAGGCGGCTCGCTCCAGATCGCTGCGAAATAACGACGAAATCATCGAACTGCCTGCGATAAAGATGCTGAGTCGCAAGGGCGAATACTTACCCGACCTTATATTCGAAGACCAGTTCGGGAACATTATTATTGATCCTAACAAGCTGGGGGAAATTCAGCTTAGAATTGAGCGGGATGATGGAAACGGAGGGCGAGGGTGGTATCGATCATATAGCCGACTTCTCGAGAGGAATGAGAACTTACGCGGGACCTATTACGCAACTTTGGATTGGGATGGTCAACGCTATACATACGATCCGGTCGAAGTCGATTGGGGCGGCCCGGACAAGGTATTTTTCAAAGTTAAGCAAGTCGCACCTCTCGGTATCACATACCAGGGTCGAGTCATCGACGGTGTTACGGCCGTACCGATTCCCGGAGCCATCGTAATGAGCCGCTCTCGTCCGACCAACACGGATGCATCCGGCATCCAGCCGGAGCAGTGGGAGGCTGTAAATTCGAAAGGGCCTCAATGTAATCCCGCTGATCCGGCATTTATACCATTCAGAGAAGCCTTTGGTTTCGACAAAACCACCAGGGCAGACCAAGCAGGCCAATTCCAACTGAGTTTAAAGCGGACCGGACATTCCAGACTTCCTTCTCTGACGGCCGTACAACAAGGTTATCTATGTGCACAGCAGTACCTCAGTTACGTCGCGCCTGAGCAGGAGAATAATCCCGGTTCCTTCAGTAACAATGGGATCGAGTCCGGCGCAGAAGGTTATATCAAGATTCCACCAATGAAACTCTTTCCGGCCGCCACGGTTGGCGTCGAGCCAAATCTGCCTCATGTTGCGAGTACAAAAAGCAGAGTCAGGTTCTACATGCGCACCTTCCCGGATGACCCTACGCCCTGGCTGAAGGATTTCTGGGGCACACCAATTAACAACAGAGGTGCAAGAGTTCTTCTCAAGTACGATCTACGGCAGAACGAGTTTCAAACCGTGAATGTCCTCGCCGATACAGAGCTTATCCTGCAGATCGTTCCAATGGCTGTCGGCAAGGCACCGGCCGTAGTCCGCGGTGTCAAACTCGAGAAGGGTGAGTTTCTCGATCTGGGCCGACTGGATTTTCCGGCGGCGTTCCTGGTTACCCTGACTGTCGTCGGTCCCGCGGGCGAGCCTGTAGAAGGTGTGAGAACAGGATGCAGTGACGCCGATGGTCTTCTTGGAGCCTACAGAGGCCGGTGCTCTCCCAACACCGATGCAAACGGCGAAGTTGAACTCTACGTTCCGGAACATTCAAAGGGAGAACTATTCGTCTCCCATTATGACAGGGAATCAAAAAAGTCATCGAAGGAAGGCATACCTTTCAAAGTCGCCGGCAGAGACGCAGACGACGGTAAGGTCTTTACACTTCAACTCTCGGAAGAGATGTATTCTCTTCTGATCGATGCAGAACTTCTCAGAAGGCAAAGGCCTTGACAACCGAATGGTTTTTCGGATACAAAAAACTCCGATTTAAACAATCAAGGTCGATTATAAACGCAATATATTAAAGTCCGGAAGGTACTTCTGAAATGAAAAGGATAATCTCTATGGTGATGCCGTTGCTGGCGGGTTTGTTGCTGGTCTCGCCTGTCGGGGCGCAGACTCTTTTGGTAGAGGCTGAAAGTTTTGCAGATCGCGGGGGCTGGGTCGTCGATCAGCAGGGGATAGACCAGATGGGCTCGCCCTTTTTGCTGGCTCACGGTTTGGGTCGGCCTGTCAAGGATGCCTCTACAATTGTGTCGTTTCCGAAGCCGGGCAGGTATCGCGTCCGGGTCCGAACTCGCGACTGGGTTGCTCCGTGGGATGCGCCGGGAGCACCAGGGAAATTCCGGCTTATCGTGGGCGGCAAGACTTTGGAAACGATTTTCGGAACGGAAGGCGCGCAATGGCACTGGCAGGACGGTGGGACGGTCAACATCGCCGGCAAGACGGCCGTGGTGAAGCTGCACGACCTGACCGGTTTCGAGGGCAGATGCGACGCGATTGTGTTCTCGGCTGATCCGGATTTCGTCCCGCCCAATGAAGGCGAACCTATGGCGGCCTTTCGCAAAAAGATGCTCAGTCTGACGGATCAACCTAAGGATGAGGGCAGATACGACCTGGTTGTAGTTGGAGGCGGCATCGCGGGAACGTGCACGGCGGTCTCGGCGGCTCGGCTCGGTCTGCAAGTGGCACTGATACAAAATCGGCCAGTGCTTGGCGGCAACAACAGTTCGGAAGTCCGCGTTCACTTGAATGGGGAGATAAATAAACCTCCGTATCCGGCTCTGGGTGATCTTGTAAGGGAACTCGACACGGGCCTTCGCGGCAACGCCCGACCCGCTAACCATTACGACGACCAGCAGAAGTTCAACGTTGTCGGGGCGGAAAAGAACGTTCATCTGTTCCTCAACACGCACGCCTACGAGGTGGAAATGCAGGGCACTCGCATAGATGCGATCGTAGCCCGGCATATACTCAATAGCACCCGGCATCGATTCACAGCGCCGCTTTTTGCCGACTGCACCGGCGACGGCACGCTTGGATTCCTGGCCGGTGCCGATTACCGGATGGGACGCGAGAGCAGGGCTCAGACAGGCGAATCGCTGGCGCCGGAAAAACCGGACAAGATGACCATGGGCGCTTCGGTACAATGGTATTCGTCCGCGACAGGCAAGCCGGAGAGATTTCCCGATTGTCCCTGGGCCCTGCAGTTCACCGAAGAAAGTTGTCACTACCTGACTCGCGGGGACTGGGACTGGGAAGCGGGGATGAATCGCAACCAGATAACCGAGTCTGAGTTTATCCGAGACCATGCCTTTCGGGCCGTTTACGGCAACTGGGCCTTCGTGAAGAACCACAGCAAAAATAAGGCGAAATTCGCCGACCGCAAGCTCGATTGGGTTGCCTTTGTCGCAGGCAAGCGCGAGTCGCGCAGGCTGCTCGGAGATATCATCCTGCAACAGCAGGATATTCAAAGCGGCGAGAGATTTCCCGATGCGTTCGTGACTACCACGTGGTCTATCGATCTCCACTACCCGGCCCCCGAAAACACGAAGTATTTTCCGGGAAACGAATTCCGCTCGATCGCCAGGTTCAACAAGATCAAGCCTTATCCGGTTCCGTACCGCAGCCTCTACTCGCGTAACGTCGGAAACATGCTGATGGCCGGTCGATGTATCAGCGTTACACATGTTGCTTTGGGGACGGTCCGGGTTATGCGAACCGGCGGCATGATGGGCGAGTTGATCGGAATGGCCGCATCACTGTGTAAGAAACACAACACCAATCCACGAGGCGTTTACGATAACCATCTGGAAGAGCTAAAGGCTCTGGCTCGACGCGGAGTCGGTAAGTCCGCCCGGACACAAAAATAATACTCTGGCATGATTGATTCTGTGCCCAGTCATCTCCGGTAAAATCGATAATTCAGAATCGAGAATGTCGTATATTTCGCACCAAGGCCCGCCCTGAGCACTTGCGAACGGGTGCGGAATGACGGTCTATTGGGGTGGATTTTCCAGACAATGCCCTGATAGAGGCAAGTCAATCAAATTTCAATCAGGAGAGGGTAGAGTGGCATTATCGACTTACTCGACAGTGTTCGACGACATTGCAGAAGCAGTCAACGTATACGATCAACTGCGACAAATATGGCCGAGGACCAGGAAAGACCTGAAGAACTACGTCAAAGCCTTCCTGGGCGTTGATGTACCAGACAAGCGAATATGTCCGGACCATCAGAGCCCGCTGGATTATCTTTGGCACAGTTTCTCGGCCGACAGCGCGCCGCAAACCTTGGCCGCCGGCAGGCGAGCAAAAAATGCACAAAATGCCGATGCAATCGTCTGGGCGAACCGCGCCGGAGGCAAGACCGAGCTGGCCGCTATTGCAACCCTGCTGGATTGTGTGCATAAGCCGAAATGCCAGGTCCGAATCCTGGGCGGTTCCGGCGAGCAGGCCGGCAGAATGTATGACTACCTGATTGGATTTCTGCAAAACGGCTTCGAACAATTTCTTGCCGGGCCGGCACTAAAGACGAAATGCCGATTTGCGAACGGTTCGTCAGTCGAGGTTCTAACTCAATCGGCAAAAAGCGTGCGCGGCCAGCACATTCAGAAACTCCGCTGCGACGAAGTCGAGCTGTTCGATCGGGAAGTTTTCGCCGCGGCTAAATTCACCACGCAGAGCAAAGCCGGAATCAGGGCGGCAATGGAACTGATCAGCACAATGCATCAACCTTACGGACTGATGCAAGAAGCAGTTGTCTCCGCGAATGAGTTAGGCACACCGATTTTCAAATGGTGCGTGTGGGAGGTTATCGAAAAATGCATCGACAGAAACTGCTCACAGTGCTCTCTTTGGCCGGACTGTCGGGGTAAAGCCAGAAAGGCCAACGGTTATCTAAAAATCGACGACTGTATTACCCAGATGCGCCGCGCAAGCAGAACGTGCTGGGAGGCAGAGATGCTCTGCAAAAGACCGTCACGCCAAAACGTTGTTTTTGAGCAGTTCAATCCGGACATTCATGTAAAACGTGTCGTCTTTGATCCGAATCTGCCGTTGTATCGCGCAATCGATTTCGGATTCGTCAATCCATTCGTGTGTCTGTGGATTCAGGTCGATGAATCAGGTGTAGTTCGCGTGATCGACGAATACGTGCGCAGCAGAGCCACTATTGATATCCACGCAGAACAGATGAAAAGCCAAACGCCCATTCCCGAGCAGCAGGTGGCAGCTACGTTTTGCGACCCGGCGGGCGGGAGCGTAAATGATGTCACCGGCACCAGCGCCGTCAGGGAGTTGCGCACGATGGGGATAGCCGTGCGATCCAGACGAAGCGGAATACTCGAAGGCATTGAACTTACTCGCAGAGCGATTCGTTCCGGCGACGGTCGAAGCAATCTGATAATCTCACCAAGGTGTCGGCGTTTAATTGAAGCAATGGAATGCTACCATTATCCGGACTCCGGCAACTCTCATAGCGAATTACCCCAAAAAGACGGCCTCTACGACCACCCCATCGATGCCCTGAGATACTTCTTTGTAAACTACAGCCGTCCGGCAAAAGCAAGTGCAAGATTTTATTGAGATAGGAAAACACAATCCGGAGTTAAACCTGATTATTTTCTCAGGTAGAGTATTCTGGGGAATCGCGGGAACGTAACTTAAGAAAGGAGAATTTTCACCCGATATCGATATTGGCTCTTAGAGTAACTGAAAGCCGGCATAAATCCTGACTCAGACACGGGAAAAAGAGGATACAGGGCTGAGGTGCGGAGGGAGAGGAAAAAGCGAGATATCCTCAGCCCTGTGAATGTGCTAAAAATATCTTCTAATACTCTTCAACTAAGTTTCAATATATCAAATTGCATCTGTTGAAGCAATATTATTCTCTAAAAAAAACGTGAATTCCGGCGAAAAAATATTTGTGTTCCAGCACATCGTAAATAATTGTATTTCAAGAGCTTATGGGGCCACTGCCACCTTAATCCAGCTAAATGTAAAGAAAAAAGTGAATTGAATGAAAAGAAAAGGGCTGAGGCAAGGAGGAAAGGAGGATTGAAAACCCCAGCCCATAATCCGTTATTACCATATACGATCCGTTGCATCGAGAGTTCATGCAATTTCAGCAGAGGACGATATCTAAACGAATTTCTATTCAAATCTCGCTGGAAATCGACCATAATTGCTTGTGTAGATCCAGTATGCGTTCTTTGGTGCACTTTTGCGAAAGGAGTTGACCATGTTTACACATAGCTCAAGAAATGTTCGGCAAGTGTTCGTTTCGCTTATAATGATGTGTCTGATTTGCACGCCATTGAGCGCTTCATTCCCTCGATTCGAATGCCACCTCATAGACAGGATCGGCAGGCAAATGGGCCAGACCTCGCTGGTGGATATTGACAAAGACGGCGATCTCGACTGGGTCGTCGGGCAGCGCACAAGGACATGGTGGTTTGAGTACATCGGTCCGGATAAGTGGATTAGGCATGACTTGGGTCAGGGGAACCGCACCGATGTAGGCGGCACGGCCTTCGACGTCGACGGCGACGGATGGATCGATCAGTTCTGCGGCGAAGGATGGTATCGCAACACCGGCAAGCCCCGCACCGAGCCCTTCGAGCGGTTCGACAGCGGCACCATCGACTGTCACGACAACGTTGCATCCGATATCAATGGCGACGGTAAGCTCGACGTGGTCGCCAACAGCGATCAGAAGGACCACAAAGTCACGGTCTGGTACGAGATTCCCTCCAATCCCCGCGACAAGTGGATCGAGCACAGGATCGGCGGCGGCATCCACGGTGGTGTCGGCCCGGCCGGCGTCGGAGATCTCGACGGTGACGGGGACAACGACGTCGTTCGCGGCGACGTGTGGTTTGAGAATGTTGACGGCAAAGGGTTGAAGTGGGCCGAGCGTGCCGGCCTGACACCGCCGGGCGGCAACCGGCCCGACCGCTACGGCTTGGCGATCAAGGTCTGGATCTGCGATCTGGATAAAGACGGCGACCTTGATATTGTCGAGGCCGAGGCCGACGCAGTGGACGGGCGGGTCTTCTGGTTCCAAAACCAGGGTAAAGCCAGGAACTGGACATGTCACCTGATCTCCACCAATCATACGAAACAGGACTTGCACTCACTGGCCATCGCGGATTTCGACAACGACGGGGATCTCGACGCCTTCTCAGGCGGGGGGCCGATCTCAGAAGCCGAGGTTCGCAAGTGTTTCATCTGGGAGAACGCCGCCGGCCACGCCGGCCAATGGAAAGAGCATGTGATCCTCGAAGGCAAGCGATGCCACGAGGCCAAGGCAGCCGACGTCGACCGCGACGGCGACATCGACATCTGCCTCAAACCCTGGAACGGCGACGAGCACATATACCTTCGAAACATGCTCAAAGAGAATTCTCCTAACTGAAACCGTGTGTCAAGAAGAAATCCGGCCCAACTGGCATTCTTGCTTCCAATGTGTTACAATAAGTGGCAAAGCACTGCTTGCTAGTCTCGTTGCGCAGGTGCTTGGCGGAGCAAGGATATGAAATATAGAGATCGCATGTTAATATACTTCAAGGCTGCATGTATCGCAGCGATTGTGGTGCCCCTGTCTCTGCCGTTGTTGTACTTCTTGTTCTGTGCGTTGCCAGATCCCATGCAAAGAGCGATCTTTTGCTATGCAGCTAAACCCGTATTCTTTTTTGGCAACATCGTGAATGCTCGCTTGGGTGATCTGATTATTCTCTATGTGTTCTATTGGATTCTTCTAGGAATGGTAGCTGTACTTGGAACTGTTTGGCTTTATATGCGGCTCCTCCACAAGGATGGAGGTCGCCGTAGGGATTATATAGTGGTTGCACTGATATTTGGCGCGATAGTGACAGGTGTTATTCTATGGACCGTGACAAGTGATCGCCGCGTCTTCAGTAAGTGTGTTGCCAGGCCGATTCCGCAGCCCGTGAAAGGCATAAAGGCCCATCATCCCTGGGAGGTCAGCGGTCACAGGTACGTCATGCACTTCCGCATCAGCAAGACAGACGCCGAGCAAATAATCCGTTCAAGGCCCTTCAGGCAAGTAGATTATGTTAGTTGCACCGACGGCCGACTCAGATGGGGTCAGGCTGAAATCGCCGATTAAAATTGGCAGAGAGTAGAGAATGAAAGAGTCTTACAAAGAAGATGACGCGCATCACTTTGGCCCCGAGTCATGCCTCGACGACCCGCGAGGGCGTGGGGAAGCGTTGAC
>Ga0180431_10010079_pt1 | contig 10549 bp, 6 predicted proteins | sample SS_ome_11_FD_132459 | JGI IMG/M metagenome (GOLD analysis project Ga0180431, IMG submission 132459) | Hypersaline lake sediment archaeal communities from the Salton Sea, California, USA - SS_1_MS_1 metaG | ecosystem: Environmental > Aquatic > Non-marine Saline and Alkaline > Hypersaline >... | reverse complement strand
TTCTGCGAATGGGAACGACCTCGATCGTGCTGGGAGCGCCGGCTTCCAGCCGGCCCGAGCTCAGCCGGGCGGAACGGCGGTTCGAGTCGTTGAGGTGGCGGCGGAGCGTCGAGAGGGATTGTTGTCCAGACCCTCGATCGCCTGGAACTTGCTTCGAATCTTCTCGATAAGGATCCCGATCTCCTGGAACTTCTGCCGGAGCTCGGCATATCGCCGATCCATCTCCTCGGACCACCGATTCATCTTCTTGTCGAACTCAGCCCATCGCTGGTTCGTCTCGTCGAAGGCCTCGGCATACTGCTCGCCGTAATCCCACCGCGATCGATCCCGTCCCGCCCTCGCACGGGGGAACGGTCATCCGCGCGACTGTGGCCGTCGCTGCCGGAGGAGGACGGCCCTGAAGTCAGGCAGCCGCAGATTCCAGAGCGTTGAGGCGTTGGTCGTGTTCCCGGAGTTGCTGGTCGTGCTGGGAGAGGTGCTGGTCGTTCTTGGTGACGCGCCGCCCGAAGTCCTTGAGCGCGCCCTCCATCGGGGCGAGCTTTTCGCGGAGCTCCCGGCGAACCTTTGCAAAATTCCGCTTCGTCTCCTGGGTGTGGTTGTCCAGACCCTCGATGACCACCTGGAAATTGCTTCCGAGATCCTCGAAAAGGATCCCGAGCTCATGGACTTCCTGCCGGAGCTCGGCCGCGCCCGTTTCCGATGCGGACCGTCCGGTCGCCAGGAGATCGCCGTGGCGGAGGACGAGCGGTCCGATGGGCTTGACACCGGCCCCGCATCCTTGTAGATTGAATATCCAATGTTCAATCTGCAAGATCGCGGGGAGACAGCATGATCAGACGCACCATCGAGACGACCCTCAGGGAGGTCGCCGGGCAGTACCCGGTGGTGACCCTGACCGGACCCCGCCAGTCGGGCAAGACGACGCTGGTGCGAGCGATCTTCAAGGACCACGAGTACGCCTCGCTGGAGGATCCCGAGGTCCGGGGTTTTGCCCTGGAGGACCCGCGGGGGTTCCTCGCGCAGTTCTCCGGCCCCGTGGTGCTGGATGAGGCCCAGCGCGCGCCGGATCTGTTTTCCTACATCCAGACCATCGTCGACCGGGAGGACTCACCCGGCCTGTTTATCCTCAGCGGCTCTCAGAACTTCCTGCTGCTCAAGTCGATCAGCCAGTCCCTGGCGGGCCGTTGCGCCGTCCTCCACCTGCTTCCGTTCTCGCTCAGCGAGCTCGAGAGGCGCCCGCCGTTGCCGCTGGCGACGATCGGCCGCGAGCTGCCCGCGGCCGCCGGACCGAGCTCACGGTTCGAGGTCATGGCGACCCTCCACCAGGGGTTCTACCCCAGGATTCACGATAAGAGTCTGGACCCGGGACGCTGGCTGTCGAGCTATTTCCAGACCTATGTGGAGCGGGACGTACGCGAGATCGTCAACGTCGGCGATCTGGAATCGTTCGGTCGCTTCGTTCGCCTGTGCGCGGGCCGCAACGGCCAGCTCCTGAACCTCACCTCGCTGGCCAACGACTGTGGCGTTACCCACACGACGGCCAGACGATGGATCTCGATTCTCGAGGCAAGTTTTCTGATCACCCTCCTGCGTCCCCACCACCGCAACTTCGGCAAGCGTCTGATCAAGGCTCCCAAGCTTTATTTTCTCGACACCGGGTTGCTGTGCTATCTGTTGCGAATCCGCTCCCCGGAGGACCTCCGACTCCATGCCTCGCGGGGCGCGGTCTTCGAAAGCTTCGTGCTTTCGGAGCTGCTCAAGAACTACCTTCACCGGGGCCTCGAGTCGGATCTCTACTTCTGGCGCGACGCCACTGGACATGAAGTCGACATCCTGATCGAACAGGCTCAGGAGCTGATCGCCGTCGAGATCAAGTCGGCACAGACCATTGCCAGCGATTTCTTCGCCGGACTCAACTATTGGCAGAAGCTTTTGGGCGACCGCGACGCTCCCGCCGCATTGGTCTACGCCGGAGACCAGAGGTGCCGACGGCGAGGCGTGATCGTCTACAGCTGGTGTTCCCTGTAGTCCCGGCGGTGAGATCCGGTTAGATGACAGCCCGCGGACGGGGTGCCAGCAAAGCCCAGCGCTCCGCAGCCGCGGCCAGCTCCCCGGCGATCTTGGCCGCGATCGACGGATCCGCCGTCTGCCGGTCGCCGTCGCCGTGGCGGCCGAAGCAGAGCGATCCGCGGCGCGCGGACGCGGGCAGGTAGAAGCTGGCCACCAGCTCCTCCTCGCGGAGCAGCTGGACCAGGCTTTTTTGCAGGGAGTGGTGCTGGTAGGCGCGATTCTGGCGGGAGCGGCGGGATTCGCGATCGGCGGCGGACGCGGACTCCGGCCGCCGGAGCGAACCGGATGAGGTTGCGTCGATGCCGAGCCGGATCCGATCCGGCCCGAGGCCGCTCATGGTCAGCCAGAGTCCATCCTCCCGGAAGTCTTCGCCCCAGGGCATGAGGAGCCGTTCCGCCTTGTCCTTGCGAATCCGCGCCGCCCAGATCCCCCCGTTGACACAGACCGGTGGCCGACCGATCCGGCAGCCGCTCGCGCGTTGCCACTCGCCGGGATCGTCGCCGCACGGATCGCCAGCCGCTTCGGCTTCCGGTCCCGTCCACCAGACGTTCCCGTCCGCACAGGAGCGGACATGAATACCGGTTCGATCGCTCGCCGCGGGTGATCGCCTTCTGAAAGAGCAGTTGCCTGAAGTCCATGCCCGTCGTGCCCGGAGCGACGGGCTGGCTGGATGGCCTCGGTGGATTCCTCGACCTGAGCCCGTTGCCCTATCGAGAAATGTCGGAACCGGTCGGATCCTTGCGCAACGGGTCACCGTCGGCACAACGCAAGAGTTACTAAGGGGAACAAAAAGCACCCGACATTCTCGCGCTGGGAGCGCCGGCTTCCAGCCGGCTCCTCGCCGAAGCCTTGAGCCTCAAGAATGCCCTCGCTCGCGCTGGAAGCGCCGGCTTCTAGCCGGCTCCTCGCCGAAGCCTTGAGCATCAAGAAAACCCTCGCTCGCGCTGGGAGCGAGATCGTTGGTACGCGCTACACTTCGGCCAGAAGCCGGCTGGAAGCCGGCGCTCCCAGCGCGAGCGAGGTCGTTGGTACGCGCTACGCTTCGGCCACGAGCCGGCTGGAAGCCGGCGCTCCCAGCGCGAGAATGTCGGGTGCTTTTTGTTCCCCTTAGTAATAAAAAGGCACGAAGTGTAGCCTACTAGGCTGACCCGACGATGTCCCAGATCTTGGCCAGGGCTCGGCGGAGGTTGGGATCGAGGTTCAAGACGGCGAGATCGCTTGGCGCGGCCCAGAGGTAGTCGGCCGTGCCCTCTCGCGCATGGAGGCGGCCGGGCTCGGCCACGAGCAGGAAGCGCAGGTCGAAGTGCCGGTGCTCCGGCTCGTCCTGGCGCGCCGGGATGAAGTGGACGTCGACGTCCAGGAGCGGGGGTTTGGCCGCATCGCCCGGCTCCGGCCCGCGGGTCTCCATGCCGGTCTCTTCCAGGGCTTCGCGCGCCGCGGCCGCGGTCGGCTCCCATTCCCCCGGCTCGAAGTGGCCACCCGGCTGAACCCACCGCAACAGCTTTTCATGAAAGACCAGCAGGATGCGCCTGCGCTCCGGATCGATCACGACCGCGCTGGCGGTGAGGTGCCCCGGCTCGTACTGGTGGCGGGACCAGGGATCCGGGCTGTCCGCCACCAGGGACCGGATTTGCGCCAGGGACTCGGCTTCGGCCCGATCGGCAGGTTGATGTCCGGCCAGCAGCTCGAGGATGGCCTGCGTGGCCGCGGACGCATCCCGATCAGGCATTGTCGCCTTCTTTCTTCTGCGTCGTTGTCGCTGCTTCAGACGCCTGGGCGCCGGTGGGCGGCACCGGCTGCCGCTCGCCGATCCAGCGGCGGAAAGAGCTCCGCCCCGCGAGCAGGGGACCGAGGGTGAGCCGCTGCCAGCACCACGGCAGCCAGCGCAGGAGCCGCGCCGCCAGCCACAGCGACCAGGCGAGCATCAGGATGCGCCACACCCACAGCGGCAGCCACAGGACCCAGGGCCGCGGCAGGGTGCCGCCGGCGCGGTCGACGTACCACTGAAGCGTCGAGCCGTAGGAGCCCGGACCGAGCACCTGCATGTCGGGCTGGAAGAGCAAACCGGTGTGGATGGCGACGTAAAGGATCACCAGACCGATAACGCCGATCCCGAAAAGAACGAGCTGCCACAAGTCGTAGCTCCACCAGCGCCGCGGACGCAGGTGATGACGGTAGGCGAAGCCGAGCAACCACAGCACCACGAAAACCGCAGCCGGCAGCGGCACCTGGGTCAGGCCGGCGCCGAGGAGCAGCCAGTCGGTCACCCGCAGCGGCGTCGGCGTATAGCGGCCGAGGGCCCAGGCTGCAAGCGCCAGCACCAACAGGTATTGCCAGAACTGGACCACCGGTCCCCAACCCGGACCGCCGGCCCACAGCAGCCACCGGTTGTTCGGCACCTGGACGTTGACCGTGACGTTGACCGCCTCTTCTTCACCCAGACCGATCTCGGGCACGCGCTCGAAGACGAACGCCCCGTGCTCCTGCCGCCAGGCCGCGGAGAGCTGGTGGGCGCCCGGCTCGAGGATGAACCGCAGACGGCCGTCCTCAAACTGAACCGGCTGATCCTCGCCGTCGATCCGGAAGGACTCCAGGGTCGTCTCCGGGGCGAGGGTGATCTCCTGCTCGCCGCCGCGGCTGGAGCGCAGCGCGAGCTCGAGGTGGCTGGTGACCAGGCGTCGCCCCGGCTCGACGCCGAGCGCCGCGGAGTCGATGGTGGTGGTGCGTCCCGGCGCGGCGGCGGGACGCGTGAAGCGCAGCGTCAGCTCCTCGCCGGGCCACGGCCGCCACAGCGGACGCCAGTCTTGCTCTTGCATGCGCAGGATCGGGGCGAGCCCCTCGGCGTCGCAATGCCAGACCGGCGAGCAGCTCAGCTCCCAACGCTCCAACCACAGCTGGCCGGTCGGCGCGGTGAGGGTGAGCTCCGCGGTTTCTTCGAGGGTCGAGTGCCAGGGCCGCGCGGTCTCGCCGGCCTCCAGGGTGACCACCGCCTGGCCCTCTTCCACCGGGATCCCGGCGCTGGTCACCACCTCGCCGGCGAGCAGCGGTACCCGCACCCGCACCGCCTCGTCCGCCCGGCCCCTTCGCCACAGCTCGTTGTGGACCAGCCACGGGATGCCGACGTCGAGCTCGCGGCGCAGCTCCAGCCACGGCGCCAGGGCGGCCGCCGCCTCCTCGTCCGGCGTGCTCGCCAGCGGCAGCTGACGATCGAGGCGCACCGAGCTCGGCGGCGGCTCGTCGGGCCGGAAACCGTCCAGGGTCCAGCCGTCGCCCGTCCAGCTCATGGTGCGCGGACGCAACGGAAAGCCCAGCACCAGACTGTCGCCCGCCGGCCCGCGGAGTTCCACGCGATGGACGCCGGGCTCGAGCCGCAGCAGGACGAAGCCGTCCGCGCCCAGGCGCAGGGCCGTGGCCGGCTGATCGTCGACGGTGACCGCCGCCGGCAGCCAGCTCTCGGCGGGACCCGGCAGGGGCCAGGCCGCGGGCGCGGCGGCGTGGACCTCGGCGATGAGGCCGAGGGCCGCCGGTCCCGCCTCCAGCCGCAGCCAGGGCACCTCGACGCAGTCCGGATGGCACTCGGGCGGCGCGGTGAGGCGGCGCTCGAGCTCGCGGAGGAGATCGCCGGTCGGCACCTCGGGTCCCGGCGGGGTGGGGGAGACCGGCTCTTCGGCCAGGACCGGGAGCGCGGGGACTGCCAGGAGCGCCAGCAGGACCGCGGCGGCTGCCGCGCTCTCCGCAGCCGGCGCCGTCGCGCCCGGCGTGCGACGCGGATCGATCAGCGACCAGCCGAGGACGACGATCCCGGCGATGCGCAGCAACGAAAGCAGGAGCTCGACCGCTGGTGAGATCAGCAACAGTCGCAGCCGATGATCTTTCCCCACGGCACCGTTCCAGGTAAGCCGAAAGCTCTGCCAGCTCCACTCCGGCACTCCGGGTCCGGTCTGGACCACCGCGTCGGCGTCGACCTGGCGGGCGCGGGTCTCGTAGGCCTGCATGACGACCTCGGCGTAGCGACGCCGTTTCGCCCTCTCGGTGACGGCCGCTTTCTCGGGCTCCTCCGGCGCCTTGGCCTCGTCTAGGAATTCCTCCTCAGGTGCGGCGGCGGCGGGAACCTGGGCCAACTGGCCCCCGATGAAGTCTCCGGGGTAGTCGCGGCGGGCTTCGAGCTGCGGAAAAAGACCCGTGCGCCATTGGGTGGCGCAGAAGACCACCAGCTGGACCGAGAAGGCGACGATCACCAGCCACCGCAGGCCGCGCAGCAAGCCCGCGGCGCGGCCGGTGGGCCAGAACCGTAAGAGTGCGCGCACCGGCAGCAGTACCAGCCACCAACACCACAGGCCGGTGGCGTGAGGCTCGTGCCAGCTGAGGCCCAGGACGACCAGCACCAGCAGACCCCAGCGCCGATCATCGAGCTTCCAGGTCGCGAGGCTGAGGATCAGCAGGAGGAATAAATCGAGCAGCGTCCAGCGGTCGATCCAGGTGCCGGCGGCGCGGTCGACGCCGGTGGTGGCCATGAGCGTCCAGCCCGGTGGCAGGCGGAGCTCGACCTCGAGGCTGCGGACGTCGCGGTTCCAGCCGGCGGCGGGGAGCCGTCCCGCGCGCGGATAGGTCAGCTCGGCGGTCATCCGCAGCTCGCTCGTGCGCACCTCGACGCCGCGTTCCGCCGCGTCGGCCTCGGCACCGGGATCGAGGGTGATCACCTGGGGGCTTTGCTCGCCGCCGGAGGCCAGCGTCACCCGTCCGAGCTCGGCCGGCGCCAGCGCCTGCAGGCGGCCGCCCTGGTTCAGGGTGCCGTGGAGCTGGTCGCGGACGGTGAAACGGTCACCGCCCTGGGCCAGCCACCAGGTGCGGCCGACGTGGAGATCGTCGGGCGGCGGAATCGGTTCGCCGCGGCGCAGCTCGGTGAAGGTCAGGGTCATCCCGGGGGTGAGGCGGAAGGCGGGAAGGCTCTTCCACTCCTCCGGCAGCGAGGTGCGCTGCGGATCGATTCCCGGGGCGCCGGAGAGCTGCACGGCACGTACCCGCGGGTCGGACTGGAAAACCCAGATCTCCTCCGCGGGCCACGGCGCCGGCCGCTCGCCGGCGGCAAGCGCCGTGACCGGGCCGTGGCTGCGCGCCTGGAGGGTGATCTCCCACGATCCCGGGCGCGCCTGGATCACCAGCCGCTCGCCCTCGGCCCAGCGCAGCGGCAGCTCGCCGCTGAGGGCGACGAGCGCGAAGCCGGCGGGAAGCGGCGTGCCGAGGTCGACCTCGCGCGCCCGGCCGGCGATGCGCAGCTCCAGGCGGGTGGTGAGCGCGACCGGCACCCCGTCGTCGATTCGGCGCCGGAGCTCGAGGGTGAGCCGATCCTGCTCGTCCTCGCGGGTGCGGGCCGCGGCGAGCCACAGCAGTCCGTCGGATTCCCGGCGCGGGAAGCGGACCGCGTCGCCGCGCAGCCGCAGGTCGACCAGGGCGATCTCCGGCGGTACCGGCAGCGACTCGGGCGGCCGGCTCCAGCGAAAGCGCCCCGCCAGGCGATGGCGTCCCGGCTCCAGGTGGACGGCGGGTCCGCCGGCGCGCCGGCGCATCAGTGCGGTCGCGCCGTTGTCGGTGACCTCGCGCGGCCAGTGGGCGGCATCGCCGGGCAGGGGCAGATCGAGCTCGCGGTCGGCCCACACCCCGAGAACGAAAGTGCCGCCGCGCTCGTCGAGATCGAGGGTCAGCCGGCCCGGCCAGGCGCACAGGCGGTGGCCGGCGACGAGCGGGCAAGCGAGATCGGGGTGCTCGGCGAGCACCCAGGGGACCCACGGCCGCAGCGGTTCGGCGATCGGCGGTTGGGGCGCCGCCGCGAGCGGTTGGTTCCCGGCCAAAGCCCAGAGAAGCAGGCCGATGGCGACGTGGGGGAGCGAGCGCGGCAGTCGTCGGATTCGGGAACGCACGATGGCTCCTTTCCAGCCCGGGACGATGGCGTCAGTCGTCAGTTGGTGGACTTCGTGATCATGATTCTACTCTTCCCTGGATGCTACAAGTTCCATAACCGGGATGTCTCCTCCAGGGTGAGGGGTCTGCAGGGGTAGGCGCCGTGGGACGAATGCAGGCGGGACGCCTGCGCTCCCAGTGTAGGGCTACCGTCTGCCTCTGGCCAGCCGTGAGATCGCCACGATGCCGGCGCCCGGACCCAATGCCAGGACGGGAAAAGCCCACGGCCATCCCGTTGCGGTGACCAGCACCGGCACCAGATGAATCGTGGCCCCGGTGAGGAGAAACCCCAGGGAGGTCTGGAGGGTGAGGGCGGTGCCCACGGCGTGAGACGGCGCCACCTCGGTGACCAGGGCGCTGAACTGGGCCGAGTCGGCGACCACGAAAAAACCCCAGACCCAGGTGATGAGGGCGACCAGCCAGAAAGGACCGCCGAAGACGAAACCGATCACCAGCGAGCAGGCACCGCTCGCCGCCATCGCCTGGTTCACCAGCCGCTCCCGGCCGATCCGATCGGCGGCCCAGCCGCCCCACAGGCAGCCGAGACCGCCGGCGGCGATGGCGCCGAAGGCGGCGAGGTCGGCCCAGCCCGCCCGCATCCCGCCCCGCGCCGCCAGGCTCGCGGCCAAAAAAGCCGGCACCCAGGTCCACATGGCGTAAAGCTCCCACATGTGGCCGAGGTATCCGGCGATGGCCAGACGGGTGGGCCGGTGGCGCAGCACCGTGCCCGCCAGACCCCAGGAGAAGGGACGGCGAGGGAAGGGAAAAGGACCCTCGCGATAGCCCGCCACGACCAGCAGGGCCGCCACCGCGGCGGCAGCCGACGCCGCCATGACCACCCATCGGTACTCCGCTCCCTGGACGGCACGGATCAGGTAGGGGGTGGCCTTGCCCACGGTCAGGGATCCCACCACGATCCCGATCGCCAGGCCCCGGGCGGCGCGGAACCAGGTCGCGATCATCTTCATCGCCGGCGGGTAGACGCCGGCGAGGAAAAAGCCGGTGAAAAAGCGCAGCGCCAGGGCCGTGCCGTAACCCGGCGCCACCACCAGCAACCCGTTGGCCACGGCGCCGGCGAGGGCCGAGCCGGCGAACAACCACCTGGCCGGGACCAGGTCGGCGAGATTGAGCAGGGTGGCGACGGCGGTGCCGGCCACGAAGCCGATCTGGACCATCGTGGTCAGGGCCGCGGTCTGCCCTGAGTCGAGGTCCCAGAGCGCTGCCAGCTGCGGTGCGACCGCGCTGGCGGTGAACCACAGCGACATGCCCAGAAGCTCGGCCAGCGCCACCAGCGCCAGGGTGTGCCAGCGGCGGGGGTCGGTGTCGGTCATCGCCTGGGAGAGGGGGTCACTTCGACATTCGACATTCGACATTCGATATTCGACATTATTTCCTGCTACTCAGCCGAGGCTCTTAAAGACACCCGGGTCCACGGATTGGAACGTGTGCGGGAGGGGGGTTCGGAAGGCAGGCGAGACGCCTGCGCTCCCAGCATGCAGGCGAGACGCCTGCGCTCCCAGGCGCTAGCCCCAGACCGGCGGCGGCTCCTTGGGCAGCTCGTCAAGCACGGCCCGGAGCACCGGCCGGATTCGCTCCATGGCGTCCTCGCCCAGCAGGTCCTTGAAGTAGCTTTCATAGCGCAGGAACTGGCGGTGAGCCACATAGAGGTCGATGACGAAATCTCTCGTGACCCGCAGGAGCTCGCGGGCGTGATGTCGCGCTCGCGAGCACGCCTCGTCGCGGGACGGCACGCCGGTGGCTCCGGGATCAAGCAGAGCTGAGAGCACGCAGAGCTCCGCCAGCGAACTGTGGGCCCAGGCCGGTACCCGCCCCTGGCCGTGCACGAAATCGAGCTCCGCGGCGACCTTCGCCATGGTCCACAGCGGGAAGCGATCGGCCGGAGGATCGCCCAAAACTTCGCTCAGGCCGAGGTACTGAACCACCGCCCAGGAGGCCAGGGGATCGCGCTCAAAGGTCTCCCGGTAGTGGGCGCGGGAGCGCTCGAGCGCCTTCCGGGAGGCCGCGGCGAAGCGCTTCCGGTCGTCCTCGGTTCCCAGGCGGGTCGCGGCCTCGTAGTACACCTGGGCCTTGCGCTTCTCCGCGCTCGCCATCAGGCCGAGCTTCTTCCGGCGATCCTCAGGCAGCTTCTCCAGCCGCTCGATTCCCCGCTCCAGGCATTCCAGAGCCTCGTTCAGGCGCTGCTTGCCCCCCTCCTCCGGTCGATCGATCAGCCCGTCCGCGCGGTCGAGAGCGGCGTGGATGCTGGCGGTGATCCGCATCCTGCGTTCCCGGGTCACCTGGGCCTCGAGATCGGAAGGGAAGGCGGCGTAGGCCACCAGGCTGGCCCAGTCGTGGGTATCGGCGATCCGTGAGCGCATCTCGCGGCGCAGGCAGTTCAGGGCTCGGCGCGGATCAACGCCCCACAGCAGCCGTTCGTAAAGCCCCTCGACCATGATCACCGAGCCGGCAAAGGAGAGCGGGAACTGCGATGCGACCACCAGCGGCACTCCGGCCTCGTGGA
>Ga0180431_10010078_pt1 | contig 10551 bp, 8 predicted proteins | sample SS_ome_11_FD_132459 | JGI IMG/M metagenome (GOLD analysis project Ga0180431, IMG submission 132459) | Hypersaline lake sediment archaeal communities from the Salton Sea, California, USA - SS_1_MS_1 metaG | ecosystem: Environmental > Aquatic > Non-marine Saline and Alkaline > Hypersaline >... | reverse complement strand
TCATCGGCGACGACACACCGTACAGCACCATCCCAGGCCGGCCCTCACTCAACCCAATCCTGTCGAGCTTTCTCCTCCTGGGCACAGTCGTGAGCTTGTGGAGAGTTGAAAGGCCAAATCGTCTTGTCCTTCTCATCTGGCTGGTAATGATGATCCTCCCTGCCGCCCTTGCAGGGCAGGGTCCCACCGCCAAGCGTGCCATCGGCACGCTGCCCGCCGTCTCAATGCTCATCGCCCTTGGTGCGCTGGCCCCCGCTGTCGCCCTCTGGAGGTGGCTGGGCCGTCGGACGCCGGAGCGCGCCCGGTGTATGCAGGCCCTGTGGACCCTTGTCGTGCTCGCCGGCCTCGCCTGGACCGGTTGGACCACCTTTCAAGACTATTTCGTCACTTGGGCTTCAAACCCCAATCTCCCCGAGCATTTCGAGGCCGACATCTCGACCATCGGCAAGTACATAGGTGAGCTTCCACCCGAAGAGCGTGTCTACCTCTCCCCGGAGCTGCCGCGGCACCCCTCCATCCGATTCCACAGCGGTCTCAGGGCGGACATCCGGGGCTACAACGGTCGCGTCTGCTTCGTCGGCCCCGACCGCCCCGAGGTTCCCATTACATACGTCCTCGTCTCCGGTGAGGGCGACCGCAGCCTAGGCAAGCTTGAGACCCTCTTCCCTCAGGGCGAGACTCTGGATCCGCACCCGTCCGCGTCCTTCGTCGTCTACCACCTGCCGGCGGGCACACAATCTATGGCCCAGCCGTCATACCCCCTCCCAGCTACCTGGGCTGAACGCATCAAACTCATCGGCTACGGAGTCGACCAGGACCGCGTCACGCCGGGGGGTACCCTCTCGGTCTCTCTCTTCTACGAGGCCGTGGGAGAGATCGACCAGCGGTACACAGCCTTCGTCCACGTTCTTGGACCCGTCAACCCGGACACAGGTAGTCCCCTTTGGGCTCAGAGCGACAGCGAACCCTGCCGGGGCTTCTACCCCACCACCTCGTGGCACGAGGGGGAAATCCTGGTGGACAGGATCGACATCCATCTACCGCCAGATACCCCAGCGGGCCCCTATACCCTGGGGACTGGGTTCTACGAAGTCTGGTCCGGCGAGCGTCTTCCTGTGACGTCCAACGCCGCCGCCACGGACAACAACGTCCTCACCCTGGGCACCGTCTCCGTAGCCGCCGACTGACCCCGCCCCACCTCCCCCCTCTCCATCACCATCCCTCGTAGTGATCGCTTTAGCGATTCCGTCAGTATCCCTGCTCTGGCAAGTCGCAAAACCCCACCATCGACGTAGGGCGGGACTCAGAAAGCCCAGCGACACCCGCCGCCCGCCTCACAGAGCGACCGAAGTCGCCCCACGTACGATCCGCTCGTCCGCCCGCTCCAGCTTGACAACTCACGCACACCCATTACAATGGGGTTGCCGCGGACCAATCAGGCCGCGAGCAAAGTGCTTGTGCAGTGAGATGCCACACGATCTTCTGCAACCCTAGCAACCCTAGCAACCTTAGCAACCGTAGTTTTCTGGTGCTGCTGGGATCGCGACAGCGACCGAGACGGCGAAGGAAAGGGCTCTGCCTGTCCGTGCTGACCGGCTCTTGCCGGCCACAGCGCGCTTCCCTCTCGCGTCCCGTCGACCTCCTGGCGCAACCCATCTTGCTCAACAACCGAGCTACCAAAGGAGAGGCACGATGACAGGCAACGAAGCAGCAAACCCTCGACCATCGAGGCTCAGCACGCGTGATCTGGCCGTGGCCGGGGTGTTCGGGGCACTGGCCATCGTCCTGGCCTTCACCCCCCTTGGCCTCATCCCGGTACCCAATCCCACCGAGGCAGCGACCAGCCTCCATCTGCCGGCCATCATCGCCGGCATCCTCTCGGGTCCTCTGGTCGGAGGCATGGTCGGCCTGGTGCTTGCCATCTCGTCGTGGGCCCTTTACGGCGCGTCATTCATAACCTTTGCCGGGGGCAACCTCCTCCTGGCCCTCGTCGCTGCGTTCGTCCCTCGCGTCCTCATCGGAGTCCTCGCCTACTACGCCTACCGCCTCCTCCGGCGTTGGCCGCCCGTGGCGGCTGCGGCAGCCGCATTGGTGGGCACCCTGACCAACACCTTCGGTGTCCTCGGGCTCCTCATCTGGCTGGGCTCGCTCCCCGCCGCCTTGCTCCTGCCCATCTTCTCGATGAACGTACCCATCGAGACCGCTCTGGCTGTCCTGGTCACCGTCCCCACCGTGGCCGCCCTGCGCGCCGTGGGTCGCGACCGCGTTGCGGCAGCCCAAGAGTCGGGTTCCGCCTCCTAGCTCCGCCGACCACGAGCCCGTGAGCACCTTCATCGAAACCCACAGCCTGGGACACACCTACCGTTTCGGTGACGGAGAGCGCATCGTCGCCCTCCGAGACGTCGATCTCCGCATCGCCCGGGGCGAGTTCGTGGCCCTCATTGGGGCGAATGGTTCGGGGAAATCGACCCTCGCGCGGCACCTCAACGCTCTCCTCATTCCCACCTGCGGAGAGGTCTTGGTCGACAACCTTGCGACCACTGACCCGGGAAACCTATGGGAGATTCGCCGGCGCGTGGGCATGGTCTTCCAGAATCCGGACAATCAGCTCGTCGCCAGCACCATCGAGGAGGATGTCGCCTTCGGCCCCGAGAACTGGGCGCTCCCTCGCGACCAGATAAGGGCTCGGGTCGACGAGGCCCTCACCGCTGTGGGCCTCTGGGACCAGCGGACCCGCCCTCCCCAGATGCTCTCAGGTGGGCAGAAGCAGCTCGTGGCCATCGCGGGGGCCCTGGCCACCCGTCCTGATTGCATCGTCCTCGATGAGCCCACCTCCATGCTCGATCCCCTGGGTCGGCGCCGCGTCCTGGAGACCATCCGCCAGCTCAATCGCGAGTCCGGGCTCACCATTGTGCTTGTCACCCAATCCATGGAGGAGGCTGCCGCAGCCGATCGAGTCATCGCATTGCACCGGGGGCGCATCGTCCTTGAGGGCCCCCCGAAAGCCGTGTTTGCCCGGGAGCCACGTCTGGCGGACATAGGGCTGGGCGTGCCGGCCTCCATGGAGATGACGGCCCTCCTCCGCGAGCGCGGAGTCCCACTTGAGACCACCCCGCTGAGTCTTAGGGAGTTGGCTGCAGCTCTGAAGGTCCTGGGGCCCGTGACATCCGTCCTATGATGATCGTCGTCGACGCACTCTCCCACATCTACGCCCCCGACACCCCGCTGGCCCGCGTAGCCCTGCGGAGCGTCACTCTCTCCATCTCGCCCGGCGAGCGCGTGGGTGTTGCCGGACCTACCGGGTCCGGGAAATCGACGCTGATCCAGCATCTTGCCGGTCTGTTGGCCCCCTCGTCCGGGCGGGTCCTTCTCGACGGCGTACCTGCGTCTGGCAAAGGGCAGAAGTCCCAAAGCCGTCGACGCCAGGTGGGCATTGCCTTTCAGTATCCGGAGGAGCAAGTCTTCGAGCAGACCGTTGGCCGTGAGGTCGCCTTCGGTCCCCGCAACCTCGGGCTGGATAGCGGGGAAATCCACGAACGCGTTAGGTGGGCCCTCAACCTCGTCGGGCTCGACGCTCCCGCCTTCCTGGACCGCTCCCCCTTCACCCTCTCCGGCGGCGAGCTCAGGCGCGTCTCCCTGGCGGGCGTACTAGCCCTCCAACCAGCCGTCTTGATCCTCGATGAGCCCACGGCGGGCCTCGACCCTCGGGGCCGCGGAAGCCTCCTGGAGCGCATAGATGCCTGGCAGCGCGAGACAAGCAGCACCCTGATCATCGTATCCCACGATCTGGCTGCCCTGGCCCAACTCATAGACCGCGTCGTGGTGCTCCGTGGGGCGGAGATCGTGGCTGACGGTCCATCCCGCAGCGTGCTTGGCGACCCAGCCCGGCTCACGGGCGCTGGACTGGAACCTCCTCTGCCGGTCGCCCTGCTGCACCAGCTCCGCACCGCGGGCTGGAACGTGGCCACGGACCGATTCCGTCCCGCTGAGGCAGCCGAGGAGATAGCCTCCTACCTGCGCGCGGGCCGTCGGCAGTTCGAGACCCGGGGAGTGCCACAATGAACCTCCTTCTCCCCGGGATGTACGTCTCGACCCACTCTCCCGTCCATCGCCTCGATCCCCGAGTCAAGATGACGGCCGCCCTCCTCTTGATGGTCGCTCCCTTCGCTGCCCCAGGTTTCCCGAGCAGCGTACTCCTCGCGGCTTTCGTGGGCCTTATCGCGCTCCTCTCGGACGCCCCGTGGCTGGCTCTCCTTCGGACACTGCGCACCGTCCTCTGGCTCGGGTGCTTCCTATTCGTCTTCTATCTTTTCACCACGCCGGGTCGCGTTCTCGTTGCCTGGCGAGGCATCAGCCTGACCGCCGAGGGCCTCGCCGCGGGCACCACCCAGATCTACCGGCTCTGTCTCCTCGTCGTCGTCTCATCTCTCCTCACGTTCACCACCTCACCAGCACAGTTGACCCACGGACTGGAGGCTCTTCTCCATCCCCTGGCCCGGCTGGGCCTCCCCGTCCGAGAAGCCGCCATGGTTCTATCCATCTCACTCCGCTTCGTCCCCACGCTGTTTGATCAGGTGGAGCGCCTCATCAAGGCCCAGCGCTCGCGGGGAGCCGCTCTCCAGTCCGGTCCCCCCTGGCGGCGCATCCGTAGCTGGATTCCCGTCTTCGTACCGATCTTCGTAGCCGCATTCCGCCGCGCCGACGAGCTTGCCGTCGCCATGGATGCCCGTGGGTTTCGCGGCGTCCGGCAGCGGACCCATCTCCGCCGGCTCCGGCTGGGGTGGCGAGACCTGTTTGCATCCCTCATCGTCCTCGGCATCGGAGTGACCGCCTTTGCCCTGGACAGGTTTCTCTAAGGAGGAAGCACGATGCTGTTGGCTATCGACATCGGCAACACGAACATCACCTTCGGTCTCTTTAGTGGGGACGAACTCGGCCCGCGCTGGCGCATTCGAACCATCCACGAGAAGATGCCAGACGAGTACGGTATCCTCATGCTTCAGCTCTTCGAGCACGGGGGCTACCACCGCGAGGACGTGAACGGCATCGTCATCGCCAGCGTCGTTCCGCCCCTCAGCCAGGCCTTCCAGGCCGTCTCCCGCCGCTACGTGGGGCTCGATCCCCTCCTGGTGGACGCCGGCGTCCGTACCGGCGTCCGCATCCAGTACGACGACCCCCGCCAGGTCGGAGCTGATCGGGTCGTCGACGCGGCTGCCGTAAAGGCTCTCTACGGTCTGCCCGCCTGTGTCGTGGACTTCGGCACGGGGACCACCTTCGACGCCGTCTCCAAGGATGGCGACTACCTTGGCGGAGCCATCGCGCCCGGCATCGGCATCGCCGCCCAGGCTCTCTTCGAGCGCACCGCCAAGCTCCCCCGGGTGGAGCTGACTCGGCCGCCGTCCGTCATCGGCCGCAACACGCCCCACGCGATGCAGTCAGGCCTCCTCTTCGGCTACGTCGGCCTGGTAGAGGGCATGGTTGCCCGCTTCAAGGCCGAGCTAGGCCCGGCGACCCACATCATCGGCACGGGCGGGCTGGCCGAGGTCATCGCTCGCGAGACAGACGCCATCGACGTCGTTGACCCCTGGCTGACGCTCCACGGCCTGCGCATTGTCTACGAACTCAACACCACCTAGGACCCGCGACCCACACGTCCAAGAAAACAATCCGTTCACCAGATGTGCCGCATAGTCTCCCCATGCGGCCTTCAGCCTGGCACCGATAGCACTCCCTCGTCCTGCCGAGGCGCCCACCGGCAGAGCGTGGTACCGCCTCCCTCGCCCGGAAACGGTTGACTTGCTTCATGGATCGATGTATAGTGATGCGACGCATGGAACACTCAACGGCACGGACGGGCGGGAGACCATCTTGACGACGATCCTCGTCATCGACCATGACCAGCCACGCGATCACCACCTTCACCGGCTCAAGATCGATGCCGATGACCTTCGTTTCGTACCAGCCCTCAACCTCGACGAGGCCCTGAGGCTACTCCACACTACAGAACCGGACCTCATCCTCCTCAGTGCCCAACTCCGGGATCCTGGCTGGGACGTCGCCCTCCAAACCCTGCACGAGATCGTGCGAGACGCTCCAGTGGCCCTCGTGACCTCCTACGAATCGACCTCAGAGGCCGTCCATGCCTTCCGGGCGGGAGCCTGCGACTACCTCCGCAAACCACTGCGCCCCCCGGAGCTCGCGGCGAGTCTCCTCCGAGCACGGGCCGTCGCCAGCACGTCTAAGGAGCGCGACCGACTCACCCACCAACTGACCAGGACGACGGATCGAATCCGCCGCCAGCAGGAGGAGCTCAATGCCGTCCACGTGATCGGGCGCCTTACCACCTCTCTCCTCGATCTCGACATCATCCTCGACCGCCTGACGGAGATCGCACTGCATATGACCGATGCCCAGGAGAGTATGCTTCTTCTCCGCGACGACAAGCAGGGCGACCTCTACTTGCGGGCCGGCAAGAACCTGAGGCCTGACTTGGCCGGGGGCTTCAGGATGCCGCTGGACTGCGCCGCAGTTGGACAGGCCGTGGCGACCGGCGAACCTGTCCTCATCACGGGCGAGCAGGCCATGGCTAACCCCGCATGCCCGTCCGCCGCCCTCCTCCACGTGCCCCTCCGTGCACCGGACGCCGTCATCGGCCTGCTGACCCTCTCCGGTCACCGGGATGAGAACATCTTCTCCGAGCGGGACATACTGCTCCTCTCCACCCTCGTCGACTATGCCTCCATCGCCATCCGGAACGCCCGCCTCTTTGAGAGCATCGCCGAGTCCAAGTCGCTGATGGACGGCGTCTTCTCCTCCATCGCCAGCGGCGTCCTCACCATCAACGGGGACGGACGGATCTCCCTCATCAACCACGCCGCTCGCCAGATCCTCTGCGTCCCCGAGGCCTCGCCGGGTACCTCTCTCGATGAGATCTGTCCTTCCGTCGAAAGCACGCTCAGAGGATATATCGACACCACCCGGGACCAGGGGAAGCAAGTAGGGCCCGTTGAGATCGACGTGTCCCTGCCCGCGCAAGACGTCGTCCGGCTCCGCGCCACCCTCTCCCCTCTGAAGCAGAGGGCATCCCGCAGCGACTCAGTGACCATCGTTCTTGAGGATCTGACTCGTCAGCGGAAACTGGAGTCGCGATTCCGCCTCTTTCAACGCTATCTCTCCCCCACCGTTATCGAGCGTCTGCCGGACGATCCACAGGAACTGGCGCTGGGCGGCGTGCGCCGCGAGATCGCTTGCCTCTTCGCTGATCTTCGAGGCTTCGTGGATTTCAGCCTGCGCCATCCGCCCGAGCAGTTGATGGAGACCCTCAACCGATACCTCGGCGTGGGTGCCGAGGCTGTGCTCGCCCAGGAGGGGACCCTGGACAAGTTCGTTGGAGACGCCGTCATCGCCTTCTTCAACGCGCCGCTGCCCCAGGAGAACTATGTCCTCCGCGCCATCAAGGCAGCCGTCCGAATCCGCGACCGGACCAGAGAACTCCACAAGCACGTGAGCCCCGAGCATCAGCTGACGTACGGCATCGGCATCAGCGTGGGCGAAGCCATCGTGGGCAACATCGGCACGCCCCAGCGGCTGGACTACACCGCCATCGGCCCAAGTGTCAATCTGGCCAACCGTCTGCAAGCCAACGCCAAGGCCGGTCAGATCCTCCTCTCCGCCGATGTCTACGAGCGGACCAGGGATCACATCATCGCGCACCGCCTCACCTTCGACGGTATGCCTGGGCGCGAGGGCCCGTGCCACGTCTACGAGCTCCTCAATCTGACGTGACCCCGCTTACCCTCGTCTACACCATCACCGCCCTCTGGCTGGCGGCATACGGGCTGAACGCCTTCATCCTGGCCTTCCTCTATCTCCGCAACCGCAAGCGGAGCTCTGAGCCCCCGCCCATCGAGCTGGAGGCGTTGCCGACCGTCACCGTCCAGGTTCCTACCTACAACGAACGCCACGTGGTCGCCCGCGCCATCGACGCCGTGGCGGCCCTGGACTATCCCCGCGACCGCCTCCAAATCCAGCTTCTTGACGATTCCACGGATGACACCACAGATCTGGCGCGGGAGCGGGCCGCGTTCCACCGCAGCCGCGGGCTCGACATCTCCGTCCTACGCCGCCCGGAGCGTGAAGGCTTCAAGGCGGGGGCCCTCTCCTGGGGCCTCGCGCGCGCTCGCGGCGACTTTGTGGCCATCTTCGACGCCGACTTTCGACCCAAACCCGACTTCTTGCTCAGGACCGTACCGCATTTTCTCCATCGTCCCCACCTCGGTCTGGTCCAGACCCGCTGGTCCCATCTGAACGCCGACTACTCGCCCCTCACGCGGGCCCAGGCCATGGCCTTCGACGGACACTTCGTGGTGGAGCAGACAGGCCGCGATCGCTCCGGCCTCCTCATGAACTTCAACGGGACGGCCGGCGTCTGGCGCAAGACGTGTATTTGCACTAGCGGCGGCTGGCAGTCCACCACCCTCTCCGAGGACCTCGACCTCAGCTATCGAGCTCAGCTTGCCGGATGGGAGACACTCTACCTCCCCGGCGTCGATGCTCCGGCGGAGCTCCCCCCGCAGATCGCCGCCTTCAAGCGGCAGCAGGCTCGCTGGACCCAGGGCTCGGTCCAGACCCTTCGTAAGCTCATGGGAACTATCCTGCGCAGCCCCCGCCTCAGTCTGCCTCAGAAGAGCATGGCCCTTCTCCACCTCAGCGGCTATTTGGCCCACGCTCTGATGGTCCTGCTCCTCATCACCACCCTGCCCTTGCTGCTCCTGGGCGAGAAGCCCCCCTCCCTGGGCAACGTCGGCCTCCTGTTGAGCCTGGGCCCCCTGCTCATCTACGCCATCTCCCAGCACGCCCTCTATCCAGACTGGCGCAGGCGTCTCCTGACCTTTCCGCTGTTGATTCTCGTCGGTGTGGGCATCGCTTGGAACAACTCCGTGGCCGTCTGGCGGGGCCTCCGACGGTGGGGGGGGCCGTTCGCTCGCACACCCAAGTTCCACGTCGAGGGCTCCTCGGACCACTGGTCCGGCAGCGCCTATCGCCTGGGAATCGACAAGAGCGTCCTCGGAGAAGGTGCTCTCGCCTGCTATGCCCTCGCAGCCGCTGCCGTTGCCCACGCCACGGGCCGCTACGGCATGCTCCCCTTCCTGCTCCTCTACGCTGCCGCCTTCGGCACGGTGGCCGGCGTGGAGATCGTCCAGGCCCTTGGCCGCCGAGAGCCGGCTGAGCCCGAAGATCTCGGAGAATCGTTCAGCCCAAACTGAGTATCTCCGCTGTCCCCGACGCCATGTCCAGGACGAGCAACCGGCCCCGGAGCAGCTCGCCTTCCCCCGTTAGGAGCTTGATCACCTCCTGCGCCTCCCAGGCCGCCACCGCCATGGGCGTCGCCGCGGGCGTTCCCATCTCCCGCTCCAGACCGTACTCCGGGAGATGCGTCCCATCCCCGTACAGCGCATGTAAGCCCCGGTCCCCGGGCATAATGGTCATTACCTGGCCCAGAAAACCGCCGATGCTCCCGTGAACCATGGGAATACCGAGCGCCGCAGCGCCGTCTTGAAGAACCAGCCGCACCCGCAGGCTGTCCAGGGCATCGACCACCACGTCGGCACCTTCCAGGAGCTCCGGGAGATTCTCTGCCGTCAGTGTCTCCGACAACCCGACGGCTTCCACGGCCTCGTTCACCGTCCGAACCCGCTCGCAGGCTGCCCACGCCTTCTCCCGGCCCAGGGTAGCCTCGCTGCTGAGTAGCTGGCGGTTCAAGTTATGGTCGTCGAAGGTGTCCCCATCGATCAGCACCAGCCGCCCCACGCCCATCCGTGCCAACGCCTCCACCACGTAGCCCCCCAGACCGCCCAGGCCGACCACGACCGCCGTCGCCTGGAGAAGCCCCAGCTGGCCCGCGACGCCAATCGTCCCCAGATTCCGTAGATAGCGGCTGGGGACGATGCCCAGATGAAGCGCCGCCACCTGAATCTGCCGTACCGAACCAAACCCCTCCGCAAGTCGTCGCACCTCAGCGACGGAAATCGCCTGGCATCCCTCAGTCGCATACGCTGCCTCGCGAATCTGCGCCTCGAGCCCTTCCATCCTGGTGCTCTTCATCGTCCCTCCTTCCTCTGTTCTTCTTCGATCGTCACCTCTCAGGTCCATTGTAAGCCCTCACCGGCCCTCGTCAACCTGCAACCCTGTGATCGCTGCACCAACGAGCTGTCATCAACACGCGCCCCGCACATTGCACGTGCCCCGTACAACGGGTCCTCATCGTTACGCCCCTCGCACCGTTTCGGTCACCCTCATAACGCAGGATGTCCTGCCCAACCAACCCCCGCGCGACCCGCCTCCAGTCGTTGGCACACCCTGTCCCCCTTCAGACACCTTGCAGGGGAACCCGTCGTAGCGACGCTGATCCAGGAGAACCCATCGAACCGACGCTGATCCACGGAAACCGTCGAACCGACGCTGATCCGGGAGAACCCATCGAAGCGACGCTGATCGAGTGCCCAGCGACGTTGGCTGGGTGTATCGAGATCAAGGAGCGGCCTACGCTGC
>Ga0180431_10010076_pt1 | contig 10551 bp, 7 predicted proteins | sample SS_ome_11_FD_132459 | JGI IMG/M metagenome (GOLD analysis project Ga0180431, IMG submission 132459) | Hypersaline lake sediment archaeal communities from the Salton Sea, California, USA - SS_1_MS_1 metaG | ecosystem: Environmental > Aquatic > Non-marine Saline and Alkaline > Hypersaline >... | reverse complement strand
CTGCGGGCGATCGAGCGGATCAAGTCCCGTCACGAGATCGAGATCGTGGCGGGCAACGTGGCCACGGCGGCCGGCGCGGCCGACCTCGTCGCCGCCGGCGCCGACGCGGTCAAGGTCGGCATCGGGCCCGGGTCCATCTGCACCACGCGGGTCGTCTCCGGCGTCGGCGTGCCCCAGATCACCGCCGTCGCCGACTGCGCCCGCGAGGCCGACGCCCGCGGCGTGCCCGTCATCGCCGACGGCGGCATCCGGCACAGCGGCGACATCACCAAGGCCGTCGCCGCCGGCGCCAGCTCGGTCATGCTCGGCAGCCTCTTCGCCGGGCTCGACGAGAGCCCCGGAGAGACCGTCATCTTCAAGGGCCGACGCTTCAAGGTCTATCGCGGGATGGGCTCGCTGGGGGCGATGGTGGACGGGTCGGCCGACCGCTACGCGCAGGACGGCGGCTCGCGCCAGGAGAAGCTGGTGCCCGAGGGGGTCGAGGGGCAGGTGCCCTACCGGGGCCGGCTGGCCGAGTTCGTCTACCAGCTCGTCGGCGGTCTGCGCGGCGGCATGGGCTACTGCGGGGCGCGCGACATCGAGGCCCTGCGGACGGAGGCGCGATTCATCCGGGTGACCGGCGCGTCGCTGATCGAGAGCCATCCCCACGACATCACCATCACCCGCGAGGCCCCCAACTACTCCCTCGCCCGCCCCAGCGAGGAATAGCCCCGGCGGCGAAGATATCGTGAAACCCGCCCGCCCCGCCCGCCGGCGGTTGACTCCGGGCGCCGCCGCGGCTAGGCTTAGGCAGTCGAGCCCTATCAGGAGATGCGACCATGAGGCACCTGCGCTGGACCGCCCTGCTGCTGGTCGGGGCCCTGGCGGCCGGGGGCTGCCAGGTCCAGAGGTACAGCTCGCAGCCGCTGGGCGACGTGAGCTACGCCGAGGCCTTCCGGGCCGGACGGGCCGTCTTCGGCAAGCACTTCCCCATCGAGTCGGCGGACGCGGGCTCCGGGCGGATCGTCGGGCGCCCCAAGTCCGTCGAGGGCGGGAAGGACCGCCTGGTGGCCATCACGCCCGCCCGCCAGGTGGCGACGATGCGCATCCGCCGGAAGGGCGACCAGGTGTTCGCCGACGTGCGGGTGGACCTGCAGCGGCAGGACGTGGCCGCCATGCGGCACATGCAGCCGGTGACGGTGGACAACGAGCTGCCCAATCGCACCCCGGCCGAGGAGGCCCCCCTCTCGGCCGACCAGGACCAGGCGTGGCAGAACACCTCCCGCGACGAGGCCCTGGAGCGGCAGATGCTCTCGGAGCTGGCCGCCCGTCTCGCCCGACGGCAGTAGCGGCGCCCCCGCCGCCGGCGTCTACTCCACGGTGACGCTCTTGGCGAGGTTGCGGGGCTTGTCCACGTTGCACCCGCGCGCCACCGCCGCGCGGTACGCCAGGAGCTGAAGCGGCGCGACGGTCAGCAGCGGCTGCAGGGGCGCCGGGCAGTCGGGGACGTAGAAGACGTGCTCGGCGTAGCGGGCGATCTGGCGGTCGCCCTCGGTGGCCACGGCGATGACGTGCCCCCCGCGGGCCCGCACCTCCTCGATGTTGCCGATGATCTTCTCGTACGTCCCGCAGCGCGGGGCCACGAACACGACCGGCATGCCCTCGTGGATGAGGGCGATGGGCCCGTGCTTCATCTCCGCCGCCGGGAGGCCCTCGGCGTGGATGTAGCTGATCTCCTTGAGCTTCAGCGCGCCCTCCAGGGCCACCGGGTAGTGGTACCCCCGGCCGAGGAACAGCCAGTTGTCCGCGTCGGCGTAGCGCTCGACGGTCCGGCGGACCTCGTCGGACTGCTCCAGGACCCGGGCGAGCTGATCGGGGATCGCCTCCATGGCCTCGATGTAGCGCCGCAGGGCGGCCTCGGACATCAGCCGCCGGCGCCCGAGGTACAGGCCGATCAGCGCCAGGACCACCACCTGGGCCGTGAAGGCCTTGGTGGAGGCCACCCCGATCTCCGGGCCCACGTGGAGGTAGACGCCCGCGTCGGTCTCCCGCGCGATGGTCGACCCGACCACGTTGACCACCCCCAGGGCCAGCGCGCCGCGCCGGCGGGCCTCGCGCAGGGCGGCCAGCGTGTCCGCCGTCTCGCCCGACTGGCTGACCGCCAGGACGACCGTGCCGTCCTCGATGATCGGGTTGCGGTAGCGGAACTCGCTGGCGTACTCGACCTCGGTGGGGATGCGCGCGAGGTCCTCGAAGAGGTACTCGCCGATGAGCCCGGCGTGCCAGGCGGTGCCGCAGCCGGTGAGGATGATCCGGCGGGTCTTGACCAGCTCGCGGGCGAGGGGCTCGATGCCCCCGAGCTGGATGCTGTTGGCCCGCAGCCGGAGCCGCCCGCTCAGGCAGGTCCGGATGGCCTCCGGCTGCTCGCGGATCTCCTTGAGCATGAAGTGGTCGTACCCGCCCAGGGCGATCTGCCCCAGCGACCACTCGATCTGCTGGACCTGCTTGGAGACGGGGACGTTTTCGGTGGTGACGGTCCGCAGCCCGTCGGCGCCGATGACGGCGATCTCGTCGTCGTTGAGGTAGACGACGTTGGCGGTGTGCTCGACGACGGCGGAGGCGTCGGAAGCGACGAGGTACTCGTCGGCCCCCACCCCCACGATCAGCGGCGAGCCCTTGCGGGCGGCCACCAGCGTGTCCGGGGCGTCCGCGCACAGCACCGCCAGCCCGTACGTCCCGTCCACCTCGCGCAGGGCGAGCTGCACCGCCTGCTCGATCCGCCGAGGCCCGTTGTGCCGGTAGAACTCCCCGATCAGGTGGGCCAGCACCTCCGAGTCGGTCTCCGAGCGGAAGACGTGGCCCTGCTCGGCGAGCACCCGCTTGAGGGCGGCGTAGTTCTCGATGATGCCGTTGTGGACGACGGCGATCCGCCCCTCGCAGTCGCAGTGGGGATGGGCGTTGGCCTCGTTGGGGGCGCCGTGGGTGGCCCATCGGGTATGGGCGATGCCGATCGCCCCGCCGGCCCCGCCGAAGCCCTCGTCCACGCGCTCGGCGAGGCGGGCGATCCGCCCGGAGGCCTTGCACACGTGCAGGGCCCCGTCGGCGACCACGGCCAGCCCCGCCGAGTCGTACCCCCGGTACTCCAGCCGCTTCAGCCCCTCCAGCAGGATGCCGGTGGCCTTCTTCCGCCCGACGTAGCCGACGATTCCGCACATCAGACCGCCTCCGTCACATCGTACGTCCGCAGCAGCCGTATCGGCCATCCGGGGCGGGGATTTCGGTACGACGCGGGATTGCCCGACGAACCAACCGCTGCCACGGGCGTCCAAACTGCTGTACCATGGTGCAGAAAGGGGCACGGGCGTGACGACCCGCCGATCCGCCGGCGCGCTGGCGCTGCTGGCCCTGGCCGCGGCCTCGGCCGCAACGGCCGGGGACGGACCCACGACCCGCCCGATCGACCCGGGCGTCGCCAGCCTCATCGACCGGATGGGGGCCTGCCAGGAGACCGAGAGCCGGGCCGCCTACGAGCAGCTCCAGCGCGTCCCGCGCGAGAAGCTCGTCCCCGCGCTGGTGCGGGCCCTGAAACACGAGGCGTGGCCCGCGCGGGCCGGGGCGGTCAGGCTGCTGGCGGGGCTTCACGAGTCGCGGACCGCGCCGGCGGTGGCCGCACTGATGGCCGACCAGGTGTGGCGTGTGCGGCTGGACGCGGCGGAGGCGCTGGGGCGCTTCCCGGCCGCCGCGTGCTCCGGCCGCTGAGCCTCGGTCTGCGCGACGGGCACTTCCGCGCACGCGTCAACGCCGTCACCGCACTGGGCAACCTTCCCTTCGACGAGGTCATGGGGCTGCTGGCGACGGCCCTGCGCGACCACGACTGGTACCCGTTCATCCACGCCGCGGGGGTGATCACCCGGCTGACGGGGGCGGACCCCCGGCGGCGGCCCGGTCGCCCGGTGGGCCGCCGGCGCCCCCCGTCCGCGTCCCGCCCCGCCGGGACGTAGGCCCCGCTACACCGCCAGGATGCCGCTGCCGGCGACGGGCCGGCAGACGTGGACCTCGAAGCGCAGCTTGCGCGGGCGGTAGTAGCCCTTGCGGAGGGCGGAGGCGAGCGGGCGGAGGGCCCCGTCGCCCGCCAGGACCATCGCGCAGCCGCCCAGCCCCGCACCGGCCAGTTGGGCGCCGACGACGCCCTCCACCGAGGAGGCGAGGTCGACGATGAGGTCGATCTCCTCGGTGCTGCAGGCGTATCGCCCCGGCTGGGCCCACAGGGCCGCGCCCGCCCGCCGCGAGGCGTCCTCGCTCGCCGCGTCGCGGATCAGCCCCTCCAGCGCGGCGTCGCCGTAGCCGGGCCGGTGGGCGGCGGGCCAGCCCCCGGCGTGCCGGACCACCCGGTCGCCGTCGTGGCTGGTCCGCATGAGCATGCCGACGTGGTCCAGCTTGCCCCCGCGGAGCTGCCCGGCGAACATGTCGCTGCGGCGGCATTCGGCGATCCCGTACATCGCCACGTCGCGCAGGCGGTAGGGCCCGACGTGGGCGTGGGTGGCGAAGATCTCCTCCAGCTCCCCGCCGGCGTCCGGCAGCAGCCGGGCCGCGCTCCGACGGGTCAGGCGCGGCGGGAGACGCTTGATCGCCCGGTAGATCTCCGCCGCCGAGACGCCCAGGGCCTCGGGCTGCACGTCGCGGAGGTGCTCCATCGAGCGCAGCATGGGGCTGCGCCGCCGCAGGAGCATCTCGGCCAGGCGATAGGTGGCGACGCGCTGGTTGAACGTGTCGCGCGCGCCCGCGCTCTTGGACGCGCGGACCTGGCTGTTGACGATGGCCAGGGACAGGCCCTCGGGAAAGCCGATGGTCTCCTCGATGCGGAAGGGGAAGAAGCCCACCCGGGCCACGCGCCCGCGCTCGCCCGTGCGGATGGCGGCGTGGTCGGCGCTGCCCCCGCGCGAGCCGACGAACCACTCCCCCTCCCCGCAGAGGTCCACGAACTGCTGCGGGGTCACGTCCAGCCCGTTGAGGGCGACGGCGGCCTCGGCCACGGCGACGACCACGGCCGAGCTGCTGGACAGCCCCGCCCCCATGGGGATGTTCCCGCCGACCATGCAGTCCATCCCCCGCAGGCGCGTGTCCGGGCACGCGTGCTGAAGACGCGTCACCGCCGCCTTCGCGTAGTTGCTCCAGTCGCCCCGGTACGCCTCCAGCACCTGGCGCACCGTGGAGCTGTTGACGTAGTCCATCCAGCTCATCCAGTCCGCCGCACGCAGCAGCTCCCCGATGCGGAAGCCGCGGTGGGGGAACTCGCGCCGGCGGAGGTTGCTGAGGGCGACGACGTCGTCGTCGCGCGGCCCGGCGACGAGGAGGACCTCCCGGCTGATGGCCATGACGTTGACGTAGCCCCCGCGATGGTCCACGTGCCGGCCCATCAGGTTCACCCACCCCGGCGCCCGGGCCAGCACGACCTTCCGGTCCGGCCCGTACATCCGCGCGAAGCCCTTCAGCACCGCGGCGAAGGCCTTCCGACGCTCGGCCAGCAGGTCCTCGTCGGACCCGTACGTCTGGCGCATCCGCCGGCGCATGCGCGGGGGGTCCGACTCCACCAGCTTCAGCCACTCCGCCGGCGTCCGGAACGACCGCCGCGAGGGCCTCGGACGCCCCACCGAGATCCGCCGCCGCCCCGCCAGCCGGCGGGAGACGACCTCCTCCACCGCCAGCAGCTCCTCGGGCGTGTTGAACCCCATCAGGTCCTCGGGGTCGGGCACCTCCACCGTCGCCACCGACCCGCCGGCGGCGCTGACGTGCCCGATCGTGTCGGTCAGGTACAGCTCCCCCTGGGCGTTGTCGTCGCCGAGGGCCCCCAGCGCCTCCTGCAGCACCGGCGCCCGGAACAGATAAAGCGACGGGTTGACGTGCCGGCTGGCGCGCTCGACCTGCGCCGCCGTCAGACGGCGCCCGCCCAGGCCGACCTTCCGGCGCCGCCGGGCCGCGCGCCGGATGTCCGGCAGCTCCACGATGCCCAGCACCCGCCCGCGCGAGTCGCACACCACCCGCCCCGACGTGCTCCGCTCGGTCTTCGGCACCACCGCCAGCGTCACGTCCGCACCGGTCTGGGCATGCCGGCCCAGCAGCTCGGAGACCACGCGCGGGCGGACCAGACGGTCGCCCATCGTCACCAGCACGTCCCCGTCGTGACCGGCCGCCCGCAGCGCCCCGGCCGCGCACGCCACCGCGTGGCCCGTGCCGCGGGGCTCGGCCTGGTACACGAACGCCGACTCCGGGTGCGCCTCCGCCACCGTCGCGATGACCTGCTCGGCCATCTGGCCGACCACGATCAGGAACTGCCGCAGGCCCACCGACTTGAGCATCCCCACCGTCCGCACGATCGCCGGAACGCCGGCGATCGGGAAGCACGTCTTGTGCCGGTCCGTGGACCGCATCCGCTTGCCCTGGCCCCCGGCCAGGATGACGCAGGCTGTGTCGCGCTCGGCCATGCACTCGCCTTTCCGGCCGATGAGTTTCGCCCCATCGCCGCCGCGCTGTCAACCGCCTGCGAGGGGCGCGCACGCGGCCGGGCGGCGCGCCAATGGCCTTTCCCGCCCCGCGGGCCGTTCCTCTATAATGGCGGCGGCGCCATGGACCTCTTCCGCCACGCCGAGGACGAAGCCGTCGCCCGCAACGCCCCGCTGGCGGTGCGCATGCGGCCGCGGACCATCGACGAGGTCATCGGGCAGGACGAGTTCCTCGGTCCGGGCAAGCTGCTGCGGCGGATGCTGGAGGCGGACCGGCTGACGAGCCTGGTGTTTCACGGGCCGCCGGGGACGGGCAAGACGACGCTGGCGTATGTGATTGCCCGCCGGCGCGAGTGCGTCTTCCACGCGCTGGACGCGGCGAGCACGTCGGTGGCGCGGGTGCGGGAGATCGCCGCGGCGGCCCGGGCGGCGCTGAGCGCGACCGGGCGGCGGACGGTGGTGTTCATCGACGAGCTGCACCGGTTCAATCGGGCCCAGCAGGACGTGCTGCTGAAGGACGTGGAGAGCGGAGTCATCATCCTGATCGGGGCGACGACGGAGAACCCGTTCTTCACGATCAACTCCCCGCTGCTGAGCCGGTCGACGATCTTCCGGTTCAAGCCGCTCGACGGGGCCGACGTGGTCGCCCTGTGCCGGCGGGCGCTGGCCGACGAGGAGCGGGGGCTGGGGCGCCACGACGTGCGGGCGACCGACGAGGCCCTGGCCCACCTGGCGCGGATCAGCGACGGGGACGCCCGGCGGGCGCTGACGGCCCTGGAGGTCGGTGTGCTCAGCCAGGCGCGGGACGAGCGCGGCAGGGGCGAGTGGATCGTCTTCGACCTCGACGTCGCCCAGGAGTCCATCCAGGCCAAGGCCGTCCGCTACGATCGCGCCGGCGACGAGCACTACGACGCCGCCAGCGCCCTGATCAAGTCCATGCGGGGGTCGGACCCTGACGCGGCGGTGTATTGGCTGGCCCGGATGATCGTCGCCGGGGAGGACCCGCGCTTCATCGCCCGACGGATCGCCGTCCTGGCCAGCGAGGACATCGGCAACGCCGACCCGCGTGCGATCTCGGTCGCCGCGTCGGCCTTCGAGATCACCGAGCGGATCGGGCTGCCGGAGTGCCAGCTCACCCTGGCCCAGGCGGCCATCTACATGGCGTGCGCGCCGAAGAGCAACGCCTCGGCCCTGGCCGTCTGGGGCGCCGTCGCCGACGTGAAGGAGCAGCGGACCGTGCCCGTTCCCAGGCACCTGCGCAACGCCCCGCACCCGAAGATGAAGGAGCTGTACGGGTACTCCGAGGGCTACCAGTACAGCCACGACCATCCCGGGGGCGTCAGCCCCGACCAGGACTACCTCGGGGTGGAGAAGACCTACTACACCCCCACCGATCGGGGCTACGAGAAGCGCATCGCCGCCTACCTCGAATGGGTCCGGAAGCTCCGGGGCGGGGCGAAGGAGGAATGAGCAGGTGCCGGGGCCCGCTGCCGGGGGAAGTCTCCTTGGTCGGCCGGGCCGATGCCGGTACAATGCAGGGGCCGAGATCGGGGAAAGGAATGACGTAATGAGGACGTGCTTCGCCGCACCAGCGTTCGCCTGCCTCGTCGCCGCCCTCCTTGCCGCGCCCGCGGAAGTTCCGGGCGCCCCGCCGTCGGCCGCGAGCGCGACGGCCAAGGCCCGCCCGGTGATCCGCGCGGAGGGCCGCTGGCAGTTCAGCGACGACGGCGGCAAGACCTGGACGTCGCGCCCGCCGGCCGTCGCGCCCGGCAGGCGGGTCCACCTGGACGCCCGCGCGACGTTCCGCGTGCCCGACCCGTCGGCGTCGAGTCACTGGGAGCTGACGCACCACCTCCGCCCGTCGCGAGTGACGGTGAGCTTCCGGCTGAACGGGACGGAGCTTCCCGGCGTGCTGCCAGGGATGCGCTACAAGGTCATCCGGGGCATCCCGGCCGGTCGCCTGAGGAAGGGGGCCAACGAGCTGACGGCGAAGGTCCTGGTGGACAATCGCCCGCGCGGCCGTCGGCGGCTGGCCGACCTGAAGCCGCGGGCCCTGCCCCTGCCCCCGCAGCCGCCCGAGCTGGCCGGGCAGACCCTCCGCATCCAGACCGGGCCCGCCCTGGGGGCCTTCGGGGAGGACTTCTTTACCGTGTGCCTGCGGACGAACCTGCCGGCCGAAGTGAGGCTGACCGTGACGGAGCAGGCGTGGGCGGCGAACCGGCGACCGTCGGAGCCGCGCGTGTCCGCGACCACGTCGTCCGCGGGGCTGTATCACCGCTTCCGCGCGGACCGCCATCCCACGTGCACTCGACTTCGCTACGAGCTGCGGGCCTCGGCGCCGGGGCAGACGCCGACGACCGCAGGCGCGGCCGTCGAGCTGCCGGTCTTCACCGGAAAGGGCCGGGCGAACGACCGGATGCGATTCATCATCACCGGCGACAGCCGCACGCGAACCGACAAGTGGGGCGTCGTCGCCGCCGCCATCCTGGCCGAAAAGCCGGACTTCCTGATCTTCAACGGGGACATGAACGGCCACGGCAGCAGCGACTGGGAGTGGGACGAGCACTACTTCGGCCCCGACCCCGCCCGCCGGCTCCTGGCGACCGTCCCCTACTACCCCGTCTACGGCAACCACGAGGAGGACGCCGCGGTCATGCGGGAGCTGTTCTACACGCCCTCGGACGACGGGCGGGCGAAGGACTGGGCCCAGGAGATCGGCCCGGCCCTGTTCGTGGGCATCGACGGGCGCCCCGGACACGGATGGCGCGACAGCCGCTGGATCGCCGGGACGCTCGCGGCGTCGAAGGCGAAGTTCATCTTCTTCGTGTCGCACTACCCGGCCTACTCCTCGGGCAACAACGGCGAGCTGGAGCCCGACGGCCAGCCGGAGGACCGCGGCTACCGCATCGCCCGACGGGTCATCCTCCCCCTCCTGCGGAAGCACCGCGCCACCGCCTTCGTCGTCGCCCACGAGCACTGCTACGAGCGAAGCGACCTGCCCGGGGGCATCGCCCAGATCTGCGCCGCCGGGGCCGGCGCGCCGTTGACGTCGCGGAAGCCCGACGACCAGGCGCGCCGCCAGAACCCCTACTCGAAGATCTACCTCAAGACGCTGAACTACGGGCTGTTCACCATCGCCGGGGACACGTGCACGTTCCAGGCCAAGACCCCGGCGGGGAAGGTGATCGACACGCTATCGTGGCGGGCCCGGCGGGCGGACGGGACGCCGCCCGCTTCCCGCGACGGCGCGAAGCGAAACATGCCCTGAACCCGTGCGTTGACACTCATCGGCGGGTCGGGAGCGGCCCGCTGCGTGGAGGATGCCATGCGTCGATCGGTCGTGCTGCTGCTGACGGGTCTGATGTGCTCGCCGGGGCCGCTTCCGGCCCTCGCCGGGGCGCCGGCGACGGCGCCCGCGGCGGCCCGCCCAGGCGTCAACCTGCTCGCCGGTGCCAAGTGGGTGTACTCGGTGGACCGGGGCAAGAACTGGACCGACGAACCGCCGGTGGCCAGGGGCGGCCAGGTCATCCGCGTCGCCGCGCGCACCGCGTTCGAGGTGTCCGAGCCGGCGGGGTTCGACGTCCTCGAGCTGACCCCCGGTTTCGCGCCCCGCCAGGCGCAGGCGTACCTGATCAACGGCGAGCGGGTCCCGCTGCCTCTGAACGGGATGTACTACAAGACGATCCGGGCGATCCCGGCGAGCCTCCTGAAGGCCGGGCGGAACCTCCTCGCCGCCGGTCTGGTCATCGACAACCGCCCGCCGCCGAAGGAGCGGGCGGAGGACATGCCCGACATCAGCGCCGCGCTGGCGACGGACCTGCGGGCGCTGACGCACGCGGACCTGGCGTTCACGACGGGTCCGGTGCTGGGTGCGGCGGGGCCGGGGTGGTTCTCGGTCACCTGCCGGACGAACATGCCCGCACGGGTGAAACTGACGGCCCGGGCGCTGGACGCCGACGGCAAGCCCGTCGGCAAGCCGGTCGTCAAGACCTCCGCCGGTCCGCTGAGCCACCGCTTCCGCGTCGGCGGCCTGGGCGCCGAGACCGCCACCGCGGCCTACACACTGGCCGCG
>Ga0180431_10010074_pt1 | contig 10553 bp, 6 predicted proteins | sample SS_ome_11_FD_132459 | JGI IMG/M metagenome (GOLD analysis project Ga0180431, IMG submission 132459) | Hypersaline lake sediment archaeal communities from the Salton Sea, California, USA - SS_1_MS_1 metaG | ecosystem: Environmental > Aquatic > Non-marine Saline and Alkaline > Hypersaline >... | reverse complement strand
CCTCGTGGTACCCGTACCACCCGCTCGGCGGGTAGTCGTGCGTCGCCAGTTGGATGCTGTGGACGAGCATCTTGCTGTTGGGCTGGGCGTAGGAGTACCCGGCCCTATGGAAGTACAGCTCGGCGGGGACCTTCCCGAAGGCCTCCATCCCGGGCAGGGCCGGCCGGTCCGGATCGCCCGCGTGGGGCGGGATGAGCACCGACCGGTTGAAGTACATGTTCGTCCGCGGGGCCAGCGGCGGCGCGCACCACTGGACGTACACACACCGCGTCCCGGGGTAGTCGAAGTACGGCCCGTGCAGCCCCTTGCCCTGGCGGACGGGCACACCCGTTCCCACCGTCTCGGTCACCGGGCCGGCCACGCTTCCGGCGCCCGACGCCCCGGCCGAGTCCCCGCGCACGGCGACCACGGCGTAGTGGCCCTTGCCCGCCTTCTGCGGGTGGTGGACGAACAGGCCCGTCCCCGGCGGCAGGGGACCGGCCTTCTCGTCAATGACGAACCGCGCCAGCGGGTACCGGGCCATCCGCGGGTGGTCCATGCCCCAGCGGCGCATCTCGCTGTTGTAGTGCCGCGCCAGCTCGCCGATCTCGTCCGGCTGGATCAGCGCCTGCCCGATGAGGTACTCCTTGTTCCGGGCATTGACGTTGCAGGCGCTCAGCGGGCCGACCTCGCCGACCTTCTCGGCCTGCTGCAGCGCGCCGGCGCCGATGGGCCTATCCGAGCGGTAGATCGCGTACCGCCACGCGTCCTTCGCGCCGGCCAGGGCCTTCTTGTACTGGCCGTAGGTCACCTGCTCGTCGCTGATGAGCGGGGCGATCTCGTTCCAGGTGATGAAGGTCTGGCCCGCGCGGTGGAAGGCCTTCACGCCGGTGACCGGCGGAGGGGCCTGGGCGCGCAAACCGTCGGCGGCCAGGATGCATGCCATGGCCGCGGCGACCGCGGCGCACCGTCCGTGCACTCGTGTCATGTTCGTGTTCCCTTCTATGGCCCGGCCGGGGGGAACGCTCGCCGGAGGCTCCCGCCTCCGCGCGCCGGCGCGGCGGCCGTCTCGGACCTGTCTGCCGGCCCGGCGTCTCGGGCTTCCGAGGCGCCGACCTCACGCGTGCACAGCCTACTTGCGCACGATCACCACCCGCTGGGCGCCCTTGACCATCGGCATCTGCCGGATGGTCACCAGACCCCACTCATCGGCCTGGACCGTACCGGAGCCCAGCTTCCGCGCCGCGGGGGCCTCGGCGTCCTTGGCCTTGCCTTTGGCCGGGGGGACCGTCGTGCACGTCCACGCGAACTTCTGCCCCTCCTTGGCCTTGAACTTCTGGCACTTCCGCGGCGTCAGGTCCACCCGGCACTCCGGCAGCCGGGCCTTGTCGTCGAGGATGACGGTCATCTCCCACCGGCCCGGCTCGTCGATGATCGTCTCGCTGTCCCAGGTCAGCCAGGCGTTGATCTCCGCGCCGAAGGTCTCCCCGTGCCACGGGCTGCCGTTGCCCGGCATCCCGTCCAGCGTGCAGTTGCCGAAGGCGGGCACCGACATGTTCTTGCGGATGGACGGGCGGTGGGCGACCGACCAGTGGTAGTTGAAGGGCCGGCGGGCGTCCATCATCGCGCGCCAGAATCTCGGCAGACTGGGCCAGCCCATCTCCGTGAAGTGCGCGCCCCACCCGGTGTGCTGGATGAAGAACGGGGTCTCGCGCGAAGGGTCCTCGCGGGCCCAGCGCCCGTAGTCCTGCCGCCAGTACGGGTTCCACTTCTTCGGCGCGTCGGCGTAGGCCCCGGGCCCGCCCCAGACGCCCGAGCGGCCCCAGGCCTGGAAGCCCTTGGTGACCTCCGGCAGGCCCCACCCATGGATGTAGGCGTATATGTCCGGACGCTCGATCTCCATCATCCCCCAGCACCCGATCGACCCCACGATGTGGTTGTCGTCGATGGAGAACTTCCCCTTCACCCAGCCGATCAGCCACTCGTTGCGCATCTGCGGCCAGGGCCGCCACTGTGTCCGGCTGCGGGGCTTGAGGCTGTAGCGGTTGTTGGGCAGGCCCATCCAGAAGGCGTTGGGGTTGTCGCCGGTGGGGGCGAGGACGACGCCCTTGCTGGCGCTGGCCCGGGGGGACTCCGGCGTGTTGATCCAGGCGTGACCGCGGGTGACCGTCAGCGACGCGGGCTCGACGAGGCTCTTGCGGCAGTAGCTCAGCGTCAGCAGGTACCGGCGGGGGTAGGGCGTCATCTGCTCGCGGAGGAACCACTGATACCATTCCTGGCGGTGCACGGCCCCCTCGGGGCGGCGAAGGTCCTTGGTGTACACGCCGAAGAACATCGGCTCGGGGACCTGGACCTTCTGCTCGAACGGCCCGGCGGTGTTGGCCTTGCCGACGTCGGCGGTGTTCTCCACCCCGTTGACGACGGTGGTCACGGCGTACCAGGCCTTGCCCGCGCGCCGGACGGTGTGGGCGTGGAAGCCGTACCCCGGCGCCAGCGGGGCGAACGCCGGCTCGCCCTCGCCCCCGGTCATCCCCGCCGGCAGCACGACGCGGCGGACCCCGGCCTTGGCCTTCAAGTAACGGGGCCCCTGCTCGCCCACCTTGCCGTGCGGGATGTGCTCGTCGATGTAGCCGGAGCCGCTGCGCAGCTCGTGCACGAAGGCCGCCTCGCCCAGGTTGGCCGCGGTGATGGGCCGGTCGTGGGTGTAGATGCGGTAGCGGATCTCCCGCTCCGGCTCTTTGGGCTCCATGCCCAGCGGGCTCATCCGGGTCACGAGGGGCTTCATCTCGCCCCAGGTGATCTCGGCGTTGCCCTCGGCGATGTCCCAGATCTCCTTCCACGTCAGCAGGACCTGCCCGTCGCGGGCGATGACCTTCAGCTCCGATGCCGGCTCGGGCTTGTCCTCGAGCCTGCCGGGATCGCCCTCGTAGGCGATCTCCAGGTAGCACCGGCGGCGGTCGAAGCCGGACTCGCGATGGAGCGTCAGGGCGAGCGGCTTGTCCGCCGCGGCGGCGGCGCGGACGGCGTCGGCGGCGTCGAACCACAGGAAGTAAGGCCCCACCAGCTCCAGCGGCACCGACTTGCCCTTCACGTCGGCGCTGACCTCGTACCCGCTGCCGGTCAGCGACACAAAGCGCGCGCGACAGATCTTCGCGCCCTTCGGCAGGGCCGACAGGTCGATCGTGAGGACCTTCTCCCTGCCGGCGACCTTCTCGGTCAGGGTATTCTCGTGCTGGACGAAACGGTGCTCGCCCCACCGCTCGACGACCATGCCGCCGGCTGCGGGGCCGGCCGCGATCGACGCGGCCAGGATGATCGGGACGATTCGCTTCATGGGTGTCTTCCTTGCCTGTGTGGGGCCGCCGGGTCACGGCATGCGCGTCAGGGTGATGGCCACCCCGCCGGAGCCGTTGCCGGACTTCAGGCCCTTGATCTCGATCACGCCGCGATCGTCGGCGGTCACGTGCCCGTTCTGCGGGTCGGGGAGCTTCTGGTCGCCGCCGCGGCGCCCCCCGGGGAGGTTCTCGGCCTTCCAGCGGACCTTCTCTCCGGGCTTGATCTTGAACCTCTGAACGCGTCGCGGTGTGAAGTCGAAGGTGCTCTCCCGTTCGGCGGCGAGGGTGACCTGGAACTTGTCGGGCTGATCGACCACGTCGCGCCAGTTGTAGCCTCCCCCGGCCAACCCGCTCTGCTCGCCCCCGTGGTCACGGGTGGAGTCGGAGACCGCGGGGACGAACATCTTCCGCGTCAGCCGGTGGCCCCACCACCGCCCGGTGTACTTGCTGACCGCCCCGAGGTTGCGGGCGCCGTTCCAGCCCCAGCAGGCGATGAGGGGCTGCCGGGCCTCCTGCATCGCCCGGTAGAAGCGCCCGTTGCCCTTGGCGTAGCCCTTGTCGCGTCCCCAACTGTGCCCCAGGCAGGTGAACAGCGGCAGGTCTTTGGTCTGGGCAAGGGCCAGCTTGTCCAGGTGGGCCCAACTCCAGGAGCCGCGGCCCCGATCGTCGGTGATCTCGGGGCTGGACGGGCCCCAGATGCCCGCGAATCGCGCCTGGGCCTTCTCGTCCAGCACGCCGTAGCGCTCGAACCCCGTGATCCGCACGTACGCGAACATGTCCGGATAGTTCAGGGCCAGCGCCGCGGCCCCGTCGGCGCCCACCGCGATGATCTCGTCGGCCTTGAGTGGGAATTCCTTCTTGGCCCACTCCAGAAACGCGATGATCCGCTGCTGCGTGTGATTGCCCACCTTCCCCTGCCGGTAGCTCTTCAGCGTCTTGGCCGCGTCGTTGTAGCCGTACCATCCGCTGTCGGGGTAGTCGTGCGTGGCGATCTGGATGCTGCCCAGGAGGAGCTTCTTCCCCGGCTGGGCGTAGGAGAAGCCCAGGGGGTGGAAGTACAGTTCGGCGGGCACCCTGGCGGCGCTTTCCATGCCCGGCAGCACGGGGGTGTCGGGGTCGCCGGCCCCGGGCGGGATCAGCACCGACCAGTTGAAGTACATGTTCGGCCGGGGCGCCAGCGGCGGGGCGGCCCACTGCACGTACACCCATCGCGTCCCGGGGTAGTCGAAGAACGGCCCGTGCAGCCCCTTGCCCTGGCGGACGGGCACCCCGGCGCCGGTCGTCTCGCTGACCGGCTTGCGGGGGGCGTTGGATGCCGTCAGGTCCGTGGTGTTCTCCACCCCCGCCCGGACGCTCGTTACCGCGTAGTACCGTTTGCCCGCCTTGGGGGGGTGGTGCACGTACAGCCCGCTGCCGGCCGGCAGCGGGCCGGCCTTCTCGTCAATCACGAAACGGTCCAGCGGATAGCGGTCCATCCGTACGGAGTTCATCCCCCACCGCCGCATCTCGCTGTTGTAGTGACGGGCCAGCTCCCCGATCTCGTCGGTCTCGATCATCGCCTGCCCGATCAGGTACTCCCGGTTCCGACCGTTGATGTTCCAGACCGACAGGGGCGCGACCCGGCCGACGCGCTCGGCCTCGTGCAGGTTGCTCGCGGTGATCGGCTTGTCGTGGGCGTACACCCGATAGGAGACCGGCTCCTTGGCCGACGCCAGCGCCCGCTTGTACTCGCCCCAGGTGAGGTCCTCGCGGGCGACGAGCGGCTCGGCCTCGGCGAAGCTCACGAACGTCTGGCCCGCGCGGTGGAGCAGCTTGACCTTGCTCGCCTGCGGGGGGACGTCCTTGGGAGTGCCCTCGTAGGAGACGTCCAGACACGTGCCCTCGGGGTTCCACCGGGGGCAGGTCTTCACGAAGAAGCTCCCGTCCTCGCCGCGCTTGGCCCAGCGGCGCACCGCCGCCGTGGCGTCGAAGCGGTCGAACCACGGCGCGCGGAGGCCCAGCGGCTCGCCCCGGGCCTTGGGTTTGCCGCCCTTGAAGGGATCGGCCAGGGCGTAGATCTCAATGGCGACCAGGGCGTCGGGATCCTGCCCCGTCACGGGGCTGCTGCGGAAGATCAGCAGGTCGGCGCGGTGAATGCGCTTGCCCTTCAGGTCCGCCAGGTCGAAGACCACCACGCCCTCGCCCCCGGAGGCGGGGTGGATGGTGACGGCCTTCTTCTCGATCTTCGGCTCCTCCTCGACCTTCTTGGGCGGCGGGGGGGCCTTGAACAGCAGCTTCCCGAACCGGTTGGGGCTGTGGCTGCTGTCGCTGTACGTCGGCGACCAGGCGAACTCCTGCAGCGACCCGCTCGTCCGCCGGTTGCGGTTGAAGTTGGCGATCCATTCCGCGGGGACGCCGCCCTTGCCCGTCATGCCGGCCAGGGGCACCCGCACCTCCGCCGTCCACTGGCGCTTGGCCTTGTCCACGGCGGCGGTCATCTGCGAGTTCCAGCCGCTGCCCTTGCCCCGCCCGTCGTAGGTGCTGCCGGAGGCGCTGATGATGAAGTGCCAGTACGTCCCGCCGTGCCCGAGGAACATCTCCACGGAGTCGTCCTGCCAGGACGGGCCGTCGTGGCTGCGTTTGGGCGCGGCCAGTCGGTCGGTGAGCGGCTCGACGCAACGGAAGGCGATGTAGAGGTGCTCGTCGTCTCGGAGGCAGCGGACCTCCGTGGGCTGGGCCGCCGAGCCGCCCTGGAGCGTGCTGGACAGCTCCAGGACCTGGGCGGCCTCCCAGGCCTTCTCGTCCAGCCGCCCGTCGATCTCGGGGGCCTTGTCCGCCCTGGCCACGTAGCCGGTGGGGGGCTTCTTGCGGACCTTCTTGGGCTGCTGACCGGGCGCCGCCTTCGCTGCCGTGCCCCAGCGGCGCGTCACCATCTCTCCCGGCGCCGAGGCGGCGAGGATCGCCGCCGCCAGCACCGCAGGACATCCCCACCTCCCGATACGAGAAAGGCGGGCCCGCGCCCGCCTCGCAAGCGGCCTGTTCATTCCCGTTCTCCTGTGCGGACTGCGATGGCGATTGGCCCGTCCGAGCGACGCCGGCGCCGACGGCGCTGCCTCCGTGCGGGGCGGTTGCCTCCGTGCGCTTCCGGTCACCGGTGTGAACCCCACCGGCGTCGGGAGCTACCGGCCGAAATCCCCGGCCGGCGCGGACGTAGTATGCCGGCGCGGGGGGTGCGCTGTCAACCGTGATGGGGAAAGCGGGCGTCGAAGATGATGCCCGTCCGGCCGGGCCCGATCACCAGAACATCAGCCGGCGGGCCGCCGTCCAGTAGGCCCGCATCAGCGGGTTGCCCACGTACGTCAGCAGCGGCGTGGCGATCTCCGGGAAGTCCAGCGCGCCGACGAAGTCGCGCATGAACGCGCGATCGGAGACCCTCCGCCGCCGCTGGAACCGCCGCCGGCGGCAGCGAAGCTCGCGGAGGTTCCTCCGGTCCAGGAAGTACGCCCAGCTTCGCAGCTTCTGCCTGGCCACCCCGTGCACGGCGGCGAAGGCAAGCTGCGCCAGCTCCATCGCCGCCAGGGCCGGCAGCAGCTGCAGGAGCGTCGCGGCCTTGTAGTACACGAGCATCACCCGCAGGCGGTTCCGCTCGAAGTAGTAGTAGTACCGGTAGTTCTTGCTGAAGTTGTACTTGTGGTACACGGTCGCGTCCGGGACGAGGTACGACGCCAGGCCCAGTTGCCGGTACCGCCAGCCCAGCTCCAGGTCGTCGTGGTAGAGGAACAGCCCCCCGTCCAGCAGCCCGTAGCGGCGGACGAGGTCGGCGCGGATCATGACGGCGGCCCCGCTGGGGTAGCCGATCGGCTCGGGGCCGGTGTGCCGTCCGCGGTCGGGGCGGCGGTACTCGCTCGTCTGCCCGAAGCCCAGGTAGTGCGACCGGTTCCCCGCCGTGTTCAGCAGCTCCGTTTCCGGGTGCAGCATCAGCTTCGGCTGGGCGCAGGCGACGTCGGGGCGGGCGTCGAGGAAGCCCGCCAGCGCGCCCAGCCAACCCCCGGCCACCTCCGTGTCGGGGTTCAGCAGCACGAGGTAGTCGACGTCGGGATACCGCCGGCGGATGAAGGCCCAGCCCAGGTTGTTCGCGCCGGTGAAGCCCCGGTTGCCGGCCGAGCGGACGATGTCGACCTCGCCGAACCGTCGGGCGACGCGCTCGGGGCTGCCGTCGGTCGAGGCGTTGTCCACCAGCACCACCCGCCGGCGGATTCCGGGCTCGGTCGACGCGACGACCGACGCCAGGCAGTCCTCGACGACGTCGCCGTTGTTGGTGTTGACGACGAGGATCGCGATCTCGGCGGCGGGTTCGGGCATGGGCCTCTGCGCCGGCGCGGGCCGGCGGGCTACCTCCGGGAGGCGCGGGGCGCGCCCTTCTTCCTGGCCTTCTTTTTCCTCTTCTTCTTCGTGGCCCGCTTCCGCGGCCGGTCCGCCGCGCCCCCCGACTCCATCAGCTCCGTGAATACCGCGATGTTGTAGTACGCCTTTTCGGCGAAGTCCCCGTACTCGTCCCGATGGGTGTGCAGGTCGCGCACGATGTCGGCGATGCCGTGCTTGGGCAGAAAGCCCAGCATCGTCCGGGCCTTCTCCCAGGTGGCCTTGTAGTTGCGGAAGTCCTGCACGTTCTTGAGGTTCAGGCGGACCTTCCGCCCGGTGAGCTCCTCAAGCTCGTCCTTGACGATGTCGCCGACCTGGCCGACGGTGAAGTTGCCGGAGGCGACGTTGAAGACGCCGCTGATGCTCAGGTCGGCCTGGACGGCGCGAAGGAACGCCGAGCACGTGTCCTGGATGGCGATGATCGGGCGCCAGATGGAGGGGTTGTTGATGGTGATCTGCCCGTCGGCGACGGCCGTCCGGTACATCGTGTTGACGATGAGGTCGAACCGCATCCGCGGGCTGTACCCGCACACCGTCCCCTGCCGCAGGGCGATGGCGGAGAAGGCCTCGTCGCGGAGCTGCATCACCCCCCGCTCGCCCTGCAGCTTGCTGATGCCGTAGGGGTAGGCGCACACGGCGGGGGCGTCCTCGTCGCAGAGTTCCTCCACGGTGTACCCGTATACCGAGCAGCTCGAGGCGTACACGAACCGCTTCACCCCCGCGCGCTTGGCCTCGTAGGCCAGATAGCTCGGCAGGGCGCCGTTGTGCACGAAGTTCATGGTCGGATTGAACTCCGCCATGGGGTCGTTGCTGAGGCCGGCGAGGAAGATGACCTGGTCGTACCCGTCGAGGTCGCCCTCGTCGCAGGCGAACAGGTCTTTCTCGATGAGGCGCGCGCCCTCGGGCAGGTGGTTGCCGAACCAGAGCAGGTCGACCACGTCGACGTCGTAGCCCCGCTCCAGCAGCATGGGCACGAGCGCCGAACCGATGTAGCCGGCCCCGCCGGCGACCATGATCCTCATCGCGTGTCTCCTTCCTCGTCGCCGGCCGGACCCTTCGCGACCAGCCGATCGTAGCGCCGGCAGTTCAGCGACGTGTCCGTCGGGACGGCGAAGCCGACGTCGCGGACGGACAGCTCGCCGATGTCCTTCTCCGGCGACACCGCCCGGGCGTACTCCAGCACGGTGCGGCGGGGCCCGCCGACGTGAATGACCCCGGTCAGGTCGGTCTCGGCGAGCGCGGCGATCTTGCCGGCGATCTGCCCCGCGCTCTGCCGGCTCGTCCACTGGTCGACGAAGGCCTTCTCGTAGGGGAACTCGTCGGGCCCGAAGCTGGTTCGGACGATCAGGGCGTCGTCGTACAGTCTCGCGGCGCACTCCCCGCCCAGCTTCGACCAGGCGTACTTGTTGACCGGGTGGACCGGGTCGGATTCTTCGTAGTTCCCGGCGTCGCCACGGAACACATAGTCGGTCGAGACGTATATGAGTCTCAGGCCGTGGGCCGCGCACAGCTTCACCACGTTGGCGGTGCCGATGATGTTGACGCCGATCGCCCGCGTCGGGTCGGCGTCCACGCGCGGGGGCGAGGTCATGGCCGCGGCGTGGATGAGCAGCCGGTACGCGCCCGCGCGGACGTAGGCGTCCATCTGCGCCGGGTCGGTCACGTCGAACTCGTCGTGGGCGGGGAATCGCGCCCTCGGAAGGCGCCGGCGCATCTCGCCGCCCAGCAGCCCGCTGCCGCCGGTGATGATGATCTGCCGCTGGTCCATCGCCGCGCCCCGCCGGTCAGCACCGGCCGTGAATGAATTCCTTCGAGCGGTCGTCCGCGCCCCACGCCGCCAGGGTCAGCCCGGCGCGGTCCTTCTCGGACATGCCCGAGCCGTCCGCGGCCGCCTTGTCGAACTCGGCCTTCAGGGCCGCATCGCACAGCGACCAGTCGATGTCCTCGGCCGTCGGGCGGATGCCCGCCTCGCAGCCCGGGCTGTACTCGCCCGTGCAGAAGTACTCGATCGTCGTCGGCTCGGAGAAGAAGTTCCCGTGCGCGAAGCCCGCCGGCACCCAGATCCACCGCCCGCAGTCGTCGTCGGCCGACGCGGGCATGTCGCAGGCGACGATCTTCCCGTGCGTCGGCGAGCCCTTGCGGATGTCCAGGGCCAGGTCGATCATCCGCCCGGCGATCGTCCGGACCAGCTTGCCCATGTGCGGGTTCCACTGGAAGTGCAGCCCGCGGACCACCCCGGGACGGGAGAAGCTCTCGTTGCACTGGAGGAACTCCAGCCCGGCCAGGAAGTCCGTCGCCGACGGGCCGAACAGGTCGCTCTTGCGGCAGGTCTCGGTGAAATAGCCCCGATGGTCGCGGAAGCGCCCGAAAGTGATGACCTTGACGTCGGGCACGGCGAGCGGGTCGATGCTGAGGATCTTCATGATGTTCCTTATCGGCCGGAAAGGGGGCGGAAATTGCCGCCCGGCGCATTCTAACCCGCCCGCCCCGACGGTCAAGCCCGCCCCGCGGCCGGCTTCACCGCAGACCGCGCACCCCGGCAGACGAGCCCGGGGAGGTAGCCCGCCGAGTTCGGCGCAGCTCGCCGCTCTTGCTGTAGCCTCTTGTGCGAGCGGAGGCCATGAGTGGATACTTCGGGGCGGAGCCGCTTCGTCCCGTCGCGCCACGCCGCCGGTGCCCGGAAGGGCGGTCGATTTCGCGCGTTCATGCGTTGCAGCCGCCGACAAGCCGGGGCATGATGCGCACGCGCGGCGGAGCCGGACGGCGCGAATGGAAAGGGGCGCCATGGCGAATCGCATTGCACGGCTGGTCGGGGTGTTCGCGGCGGCGATGATCCTG